>Ga0181580_10000158_pt1 | contig 44349 bp, 42 predicted proteins | sample 071ome_23_FD_132413 | JGI IMG/M metagenome (GOLD analysis project Ga0181580, IMG submission 132413) | Coastal salt marsh microbial communities from the Groves Creek Marsh, Skidaway Island, Georgia - 071403BT metaG (megahit assembly) | ecosystem: Environmental > Aquatic > Marine > Intertidal... | reverse complement strand
TAATGAAAAAAGATTTTATGTCGAAGTTGCCAAGAATGAATTAACATTCGAATTCTTAAATACTTTTGACATATTTTGGTTCTATGCAAAAGCTTTTCATCCCTCTGTGTACGAGCAACTTTACAGTCACTTCGGCAAAACTAAAAAATTCATAGTAGGTCCAAATGTTCTTTTAGACAAACCTGACATAGGTATTAGTGATGCATGGGATGATTGGCTTGTCAACAAGGCAAAGTTTCACATTCAGTTAGACCAGGTTGAATTCTATAATCAACACGTAAAGAAATTTTTACCTAAAGAGAAATTAGATCTCTCTACACATTTAGATAAGTGTATGAGGCTGGAAATATTTGATGAAGATATAAAAGAAACTGATAGAGACATTGACTGCCTAGTTTACTCAAAAAAAAGAAGATATGATACCTATTTTGATGATTTTCGAAAAAATATCATTCTCGGTTTAGATGAAAGAAAAATAAATTACAAAGAAATAACTTACGGAAGTTATCAAAAAAATGAGTTTCTAGAAAGTCTTCTTAGAACAAAAGTGATGCTTAATTTAAGTTTGGATGAATGTCCTGGAATATTAAATTACGAAGCATTCTACTGTAATACACATGTAATAGGTTCACCACACAACACACCCAGTCACTATGATACCAGGCTACATGTTCTAGACACTGACTTCATGACAGAAAAATATCTAGTAAGAAAGCCAGAAGCTGCATCATCTTATATGGAAAAGCTAGATTGGTTTTTTGAACATTCTGGAAAAGAAAATCTAAATTCGCCTAGAGAATTCGTATTATATCACACATCATATCAAAGATATTGCGATGATGTCTATCAAATCATAGAAAAGTACTGTGAATAAAATGAAAATAACTTTTGTAACAACAAACCCAGACGAAAATACAGGTTCATATAGAATTTGGATTAGGGATCTTTGCAAGACGTTCAAAGAAATAAGCGTTGATTCTGAAATTTTAGATTTAAGAAAAACAAAAACCGATGACAAGAGACTAAAAGAATCAGACGTAATCATAATGGGCAAGTGTTGTTACAGGCTTTTAAGTCAAGTGAAGCAGATAAATGACAATGCATTGTTTGGTGTGATAAACATCAATAGTGACTATAGAGATGAACTTATAGATTTTGTCATTGTAGGAAGCTTGGAAGAATACACGTCACTCAGAAGCTATGACAATGTTTTCATATATCCACTTATCGAAAGAGAGTTCGAAGATGTACCTCTCAAGAAGCATGAAAAAAATTCTAACATAAGAATTTGTTATCACGGTCACTACCCACACTTATCAAAATTTGACCCATTTATTAAAAATGCCTTAGAAAAACTTTCAAAAGAAATAGACATAACATTGGTAGTGGTGACCGGTCATCCTAATTTCAATTGGAGGATTGGTAGACCGAGTGGTGTAAAAATAGAAACACATGGTTATGATTTAAAAAACATGACAAAGATAATAAATTCATGTGATATAGGAATAGTTCCCAACGTGTCGGACATGAAGTTTTATATACCACAAATAGGTGAAATAGAAGATATAGACAGAGGTTGGGGAAAAACTGATTACATCATTAGGATGAAAAACAAAACTAATGCAGGAAGATCATTTGTCTTTTATCAACATGGAATTCCTGTTATACATGACTTAAGTCCTAGTAGTTTTGAAATCTTAGGAAGTACTCAAGAATATTGTGTTGCGCATGATGAAAATTCATGGGAAAAAGAGATAAGAAGGCTGAGTAATTGTCATAAAGAAAGACAAAGAGTTTCAGAAGTATACTACGAGAACTTTAAAGAAAAATACAACCCACATAAGTGGGCACAAAAATTGTATAACCAGTTAGAAAAGATAACAAAGGAATGAAATGAATAGAGGGATACTTTACATAGCATTTGGTGAATGCTTCATGAAAGAGTTAAGATTTTCTGCAGAGTCAGTAAAAAAATATAATCCAGACCTCAACATCACAGTTTTTACAGATAAACCTTTTGACTGTGAGTACGTCGATAATGTTCAGCTGATGGAAGTTAGGCATCTAAGACCCAAGATTGACTATATCAAATTTACACCATATGACCAGACAATATTTTTAGACACTGATACTATTATTAATCATTCACTAGATGATTTGTTTGGTATATTAGAAAAATATGATATGGCATTGGTTCACGACCTTGCTAGAAAAAGAAAGAAATTTCAGGAAAGCATTCCAGAATACGGATCGATCCCATATTCCTTTTCTGAAATCAATACAGGCGTTATCGCTTTCAAGAAGAACGAAAAGATTGAGAAGCTTTTTGATGCGTGGCGAGAAAATTTCTACAAGTATTATCGAGTAGTTCCATGGGATCAACCTTCTTTTAGAATATCAGTATGGAACAGCGATGTCTCGATGTATGTTTTACCTCCTGAATACAACATCCGAAGCGTTGCAAACAGAGAGAAACAAGATAGATTTCATCATGAGTTTGGTGAAGAACATCTTAAGCCTAGAATATATCACATGCATGCAGACAATAGAATAAACCAGGGCACCTATGAAGTTGAATCAATGGAAGCTGCTTTAGAATATTGCAAAAATAACTTTATGAAATACTGAAATGAATAATTTTAAAGAATTTATTAAAAACAAAAAGGTAGCTATAGTAGGGCCGGCTGCCTACATGATGAATCACGAATTTGGATCTGAAATTGATGATCATGATGTAGTAGTTAGAATTAATAGATCTTATGAGTCAGTTGAAAAATTTTCGAAAAATGTAGGTTCTAGAACTGATGTTTTATATTCATGCATGATAGAAAAACAGGCCAATGCAGGAAAAATAGACCCATATTTTTTAAAAGAATTGGGAATAAAGCATATATGTGTTCCTCCTTCTTCTAATATGAAGGGTCTTTCAAATGAAACAAGATTTCATGATCTTATTGACTTAGAAAAAGTTAAAGCTTTAAATGAACTAATACCTGTTAGACTAGTTGACCATCACTTTCATAATGAGTTAGCTGTTAAAGTAGAGTGCAGACCAAATACAGGTTACATGGCAATTTATGACTTAATTCGAATGGAGCCTAAGAATTTATCAATTTACGGTTTTAGTTTTTATTTAGACGGTTTTGTCGACGGAGTAAAAGAAGGTGTTGAAAAAGAGCAGAACAAAACACCGGAAGAATTTACATTACAGTGTTTTAATTCTAAAAGGCACGTTCAAAAAAACATGTGGAAATTTGCAAAGGAATCTTTGCCTAGAATTAAAAATGTAAGATTAGATGTAGTCCTGGACAAAATATTAAAAATGGATTATTTAGACAGAGAAAAATTCAAGGAAATGTAACTTCTCATGAAGATATTTGTTCCAATCAAAGAGAACTCTCAGAGAGTCCCAAGAAAAAACTTTAGACTCCTAGAAGGTATCCCTTTATATCAAAGACTTTTTGATAAATTAAGGAACTTTGAAGTTTTTGTAGACACAGACAGCTTAGAAATTTTAGGATTCTTAAACAGTAATTATGAAAACGTAATAGCATACAAAAGAGAAGAAAGTCTGATAGGAGACAAAGTATCAGTCTGTGATTTGATTAGAAATTTTTTAATATGCAACAATATAAAAAACGAATGGATATGTCAAGTTCACGTAACTAGCCCATTTTTAAAGTCTGAGACTCTAGAGGAAATAAAGTCTCTTACACAAAAAAAATATGACGCAATAGTTTCATGTAATGTTCATCAAAGTAGATTTTGGAGAAAAGAAGATTATGGTTATTGCCCATCAAATCACAATCCTTTAGTCCTACAGCAAACACAAGACTTACCTGAGTTATATGAAGAAAATTCACTTTTTTACGCATTTAAATCCGATAATTTTATGAAAACAAATATGAGAGTTGGTTCTTATCCTTACTTTTATAAAACTGACTTCATAGAAAGTATGGACATAGACACTGAAGAAGACTGGAGCTTAGTAAAAAAAATTGCAGAATCAAATCAGACTTAGGTGGCAACAAATACCGTCTCCTATCGTATCAGAGATAATGTCTCAAGGATCTTCTGACGGTGTTGTATTAGATATGGAGCATGGATTTCCTAATCCAGAAACATTAGTTTCATGCATACAAGTAATAAAACTTTCAAATAAAAAATGTTTTGTAAGATTGTCTACAGCAACTGTAGACAAAATAAGACTCTGTCTAGACACCGGTGTCGATGGGGTTATTTTTTCAACCATAGAAACTGTCTCAAGAGCTGAAAAAATTATAAAACGCTGTAATTACCCAACACATTCTGGAAATCGAGGTCTGGGTTTGGTTAGACAAAACATGTGGGGTCTTAAAAGCCTTATACAAGAGCCCCCAGTTTTAGTGGCACAAATAGAGACAAAAAAAGGTATTGAAGAAATAGAAAAATTGTCAAAATGCTGCTTTGATTATTATCTTATCGGACCTTATGATCTTTCCGCCAGTTTAGGATCTCCTGGAAATTTTGAAACCAAAGAATTCAAGGAAGCATTAGATAAATTTGCAAAATTTATACCTAAGAATAGAAGAGCTGTTCATATACCAAAAGATGTACAAAATCAAATTAAAAAATACAATTCTTACGGAATGATTGCCATCGGAATGGATACAGTTTCTTTGATAGAAAAGAATGAGGAAAACGATAATGCTTAACTTTGAAAATCTAGACGAAAAATTTGTCAGTATAGTAAATAGTGAAAGCTGGAAAGAACTTCAGGAAAAGTTTAACAGCTCTGGAGAAATATTTGTCTTAGGTCATGGAGGCAACTTAGCAGTTGCAGATCACGCTGCAGTCGATATAACTAGACTTTCAAATGGAACAAAAAACGCAATGTGTCCAGGTTCTGGAATTGTTGCCACCTCTCTAATCAATGACGTAGGATTTGACCAGTGGATGGTGACATGGCTTAATCAAAGAACTTGCACCAGAACAAAATTTCAGCTTGAAAATTCCCTAGTTCTTGGTGTTTCGTCTTCCGGAACATCTACAGATGTGATAAAAGCACTCCAGTGGGCAAATGATCAAGGAATGAAAATCGCGATGATCTCTAGTCGCCCACTTAATGTCAAAATACCAAATTTAACGGTAATTGAGTTAGGTGCAGAATATTACCATACTGCTGAAGTCTTGACTCTCCTTTTAACTTATGAACTAACTCATGGATCCGGAAAAGAATGTCCTCCTATTGGAAAAAATACACCCAAAGACTTAGAAAAGCTCAACTGGAAGGGTGGAAAGATAAGAGAGCACAGTTATCCTGATGAACAAATAAACATAGGTGTTGATTTTGATGGAGTGATTCACAAATGTTCAAAAGGATATTACGATGGAACTATTTACGATGATCCTGTTGAAGGAGCAAGAGATGCTCTAAAACATCTATCGGAAAAATACTCGGTAATAGTATTTACATGTAAGGCAAAGCCTGATAGAGGTCTGGTAAATGGAAAAACCGGAATTGAGCTAGTTTGGGAATGGCTAGAAAAACACGATCTAGCTCAATACGTTTCGAAAGTAACATCTGAAAAACCGAGAGCTGTGGCATACATCGATGATAAGTCTATTGAGTTTAAAGACTGGAAACAAACCTTGGAAAGGTTAGGTGTTCAGTAGATGAAAAGTAGTTTTAGAAGAATTGTATATGTGTACGAACGATTCGGCGGAGGAGCAACAATGGGTTGTTATCAGCCTTGCTACGTCACAAGTAATTTTCTAGAACAAGAGTCGCATGTCTTAGAATACAATGAACTCTTAGAAAACTTAAGAAGCTATAAAAATGACCTTCTCATATTCTTTAAAAAAAATCCAAACCATCAAGTTGCTGAGATTTTAAAGGAAAACAAATGTGTTGTTCTTTATTACGTTGGTGACATGACATCATTTTCTTTAGGCGAGTTTTTAAAATCCAGAGCAGAACACTTGTCCGGAGTGATAGTAGGAAGCAAAGAATTTAAAAAAATAATGTCAAATAATTTTCCAGGCTTAAATGTTGAAGTAATACCTGCGAATCACGATATCTTTATAGAAAAGTCTAATAAATTTAATCATAAAAACTTCTCTCTTTACTTTGGTGGAAGTCTAGATTCTAGAGGATACATGTGTCAAGGAGACCTAGGTTTAAGGGATGAATGGGACTACACGTCCGGATATTTTCATCCCCTCAGAGAGCTAATCTCTTCTTCATCAAAAAAATCATCATCAGAAAAATATAATACTTTTTTGAAAGAATTTTCTGAAGGATGTCACTACGATACGCAGTTGCAAATTGAAAGTCATGATTCACCTTTGAAGCATAGTTGTCACTATGCTGTAAGATCACCTTTGACTCTTTTGAGAGGCAAAAAAGAAAAACTTAATTTACCTTATGAACAATGGGTAACTAAGACGGGTGGAAAAGTTTCTACAGCAGCTGCATGTAATGCCAACATAATAACTTCTTTAGACCCTGCCAATAGAGAGCTTATTGATGAATCATATCCGTATGCCATCAATACAGAAACAGAAGAATTTATCATAAACTGGTCAGAAATTTGCAATGAAATGAAAAAGAAAGCTCAGAAAGATTTTGGTAACAAAACATGGAAAGAAGGGCTTAAGATAATGAAAGACGTTAAAGAGAAAACTCGGACCGAAGTGATTGTGAAACGATACATAGGCTTTGGAGAAAAAGTGAGATAAGATGACAAAAAAGACATTTTTAGACTTAGGAAAACAGCCGATAGCAAACAAGTTTACTAAAAGCAAAGAAGAAGAAGAATACTTGTTTGATCTCAAAGTCGTTTTTGATGAAGAAACAAAGCTAGTCTCATTAGAAAAATTTGTTGACTTAGAGATGATGTTTAACGATGAATACGTCTATCTTTCATCCGCATCTAAGACTATGAGGGAGCATTTTAAAAATACTGCAGAAAATATTAAGAAAAACTTTCAAACAGACAAGGTCTTAGAAATAGGCAGTAATGATGGAGTATTTCTTAAAAACTTTACAACAACGCAGGCTATGTCTGTTGAACCATGTACTAATTTTGGAGACATTACCAGAAAATTAGGCTATAAAACATATGATAATTTTTGGAACAAAGACTTGGTAGAAGAGATGAAGTCAAACAATGAAAAATTTGACTTAATTTTTTCTGCTAACTGTATGTGTCATATTCCTGAAATCGAAGATGCTTTTAGAAATATATCAGAAGTTTTAGAATCTGAGGGAGTTTTTATTTTTGAAGATCCGTCTCTCTTACAAATGATAAAGAGAAACTCCTACGATCAGATATATGACGAGCATGCACATATTTTTTCTGTGACTTCACTTAGTAAAATACTTGAAAAAGCCGGCTTAGAAATTTTTAAAGTAGAAGATATAGAAATACACGGAGGATCAAATAGAATATATGCTAAAAAGAAAGAAAGTCAAAGAGAAATAGAGCCTTCTGTTGAGAAAGCTTTTTTAGATGAAGATTATGAGAATCTGAATGACTTTGCGACCTATGTTGCTTTCGCCAAAAGAGTAAAAAAATCCAAAGATGATCTTTTAAAAGTCTTGAAAACATTTAAAGATCAAGGAAAGAAAATAATAAGCTATGGTGCTACTTCAAAATCAACGACTGTCTTCAACTATTGTAATATTAACGAAAATTTAATTGAATACATCGTAGACAACACACCTGACAAACAAGGAAAATATGCACCAGGTTCGAAGATTCCAGTTGTTTCCGACACTGAAGGATTCGATAAATCAGTAGACGTAGCTTTCTTAGGGGCATGGAATTTTAAAGACGAGATCGTCAAAAAAGAAAAAGACTTTCTGTCAAGAGGAGGAGTATTTATCACACATGTTCCATTCGTAAGCGAGGTAAAATAATGAAACCTTGCATCATAACCGCAGGCCAATATAGCTCAGGTTCAACAGCCTTGTACAATCTAGTAAGATTTTTGTTAGAAGAGAAATACCAAAAATCTGATATTCACTACGGACACTTCTCCGGAAGATCTAGTAGATATCTAGGATGTAAAAGAGGACCCATAGGCTCGAACATATGCCCTATTATAAAATGCCACGAAAAGCCTAAAGAAAAACAACTCAAAGACCTGGGGTTTGCATGCAGCCGAAAGAGTCATCTTTACATTTCATACAGGCCATTAAGACAATGCGCCGCCGGGATGCTTATTAAAAAAGAGAGAGGTTTAAAATTAAATCAATCAAAAATTCTAAAAATACTAAAACAAAACATCAATATCTTTAAGACATGGTCAAACATTGAAGAATCAAAACTCCTTACTAAGAGAATTATTCATTTTAATGAAATCTTAAATAACAAAGAAAAATTAATTGAGGACATATGTTTAGATCTTCAAATAGACGTGACGAAAGAAAAGAAGCTGGAGATAATTGATAGAATTGATGATTTAAGAAATTCTAAAGAAGAATACACAATATCTTGGGTGTCAAAAGTTCAGTCGGAAGGAATGCAAATCCATGGTGGGACTTGTTTGTATGACTGGGAAGAAGCAAAAATTCTAGCAGATACAAGCATCTTAGATTTAATAGAGGAGCATAAGAATGAAATATACTACTAAAAAAGAACATTCTTTAAACTACCACGAAGATGATAGAGCTCAAAGAATTTTTATGACTTTTCCTAATGTTCAAGGCCAGATAAACATTTCTTATGTAAATTCAAAAGATCATGTTGTCGCTTGGCATAGACACAAGAAACAGACAGATTATTGGGTGTGCATTAAAGGTTCTTTTAAAGTAGGTCTAGGGTTTGAGAAAGAAGATGGAACAACAGAAGTAAAATGGGAATATCTTTCAGACAAAAACTCAAGAGTTCTAGAGATCCCACCTGGAGTTTGGCACGGATACAAAGCGCTTCAAGATGAATCAATAATGTTTTATTCGTTAACAGAGGAATATTCAACGTGTGATGAGTGGAAAGTTAAACCAGGACATTTTGGTGAAACTTGGGCAACAGAGGAAAAATAGATGATATCTAAAGAGCAAGGTTTGATATTCGTACATATTCCAAAAACCGCTGGTACAGCATTAAGTATGAGTGTTTTTGCACCACCATCCGGTGATCCTCACATCGGAATACCTGATTTAAGAGTTTTTCACAAAGACGTTGAATGGGACTCCTTTACAAAGTTTTGTTTTTTAAGAGATCCTTTTGATAGATTTGCATCCACTTATAAACAATTAACATCAAAGAAAAGAATACCAGAAATTAATCACAGGTTGAGTCATGAACATTTTAGAGATTTTGTTTTAAATTATTGGGCACCCATGGTAAAAGGTGAATCGGTAGGTGATGTATCCGACCTAGGTCTAGTTACTTGGTTAAGAGAAAATGTTATAGATGCTAAATATTCTGCGTTTAACCCAAATGTCTATCAATCTTACCTAAAAGAATCTGACGGTTCCTTAGGTGTAGACTACGTTTTAGACTTTTCTAGACCTAGAAGTCAACTTGAGTTAATAGACAAAAAAATAAAAGCACAAGGAAAGTCTGGAATAACAGACCGAATTTTATTTCTAAGAGAAGAAAATCCAATTAGATTTAATGACTTTTGGGATAGAGAAACTAGAGAGGTTTTTAGAGAAATTTGCAAATCAGACATAGAATTTTACGACGAGTTAAAGAAAAATGCATTCAGTAAGTGATGTAAGACTAATTAAAATAAATGATCATAGTGACGTTAGAGGATCTTTGTTTCCCATAGAGTTTTCTGATCTACCTATTAGTCCTTCTAGAATATTTTATGTGTCTGACGTTCCAGATAGAAGGACTAGAGGTAAGCATTCTCACTTTAAAACAAATCAAATACTGATATGCATCAAAGGAGAATGTTTTGTTAAATGTAAAGACGGCATAAACGCCGGAGACTGGACTTTAAATAGACCTACAGATGCGCTCTTTATCCCTAACTTGATTTGGGATGAGCAAATATACATGACTCCCGACACGGTCTTGTTAGTAATTGCAGATACACCCTATGATAAGACTGACTACATAGAGGACTGGTCTGAGTACTGTGAAATAATGAAAAAAAAGAGAGAAGAGAATGTACTCCAAGGGTTGGTCAAGTAAAGTACAAGATTCATATTCTAAAAAAGATAATGATGCTGGTTCTTACGATAATAGTGACTGGGTCGAAAAGCAAAAAACCAGAATAAGAAACATTTCTGACGAAATAGAAATATCAAAAGAAAGAAATAAACTTCTTATATCCGAGATCGAAAAAATAGAAAAAAACTCTGTGATCATCTTAGACTTAGGAGGAGGATTTGGTCTTTCTTACCATCCTCTTCGAAGTCAAACTACCAAAAATCTAAAATACAACATAGTTGAAGTACCTAAAGTTGTAGATTCTGCTAGAACTTTTTACAAAGAACACAAAGAGCTTTTCTTTTACAAGGAGCTGTCAAGCTGCACAGAAGATATCGACCTTTGCTACGTGAGAACAGCACTCCAGTATTTTAAAGACTGGAAGGCTACTCTAGAAGAGATATGTGAAAAAAAACCCGACAAAATAGTTCTATGTGATACGGCCGCCGGACCAATAAATACTTTTTTAACATATCAATACTGGGGAGATGAAAAAATACCCTACTGGTTCATAAACTCTGCTGAATTAATCAAGACTATAGAAGCAAAAGGCTATAAATGCATAAAGAAAGAAATATCACAGGATATTACTAACAACAAGTCTTTCGAAGGATTAAAAAAATATCCTGAGAAGAATAGAATTAAAACATTGTTAAATTTTGTGTTTGAGAAAAAATGAAAATAAATAAGATAGATGTTCCTTTTCCTGCTCTTTCTATAGATGACTTTATACCCTCGAAATCTCTTGTTAGAGCGGCGTCAGAAAGCTTTGAAAAAATGAAGGATGAGGAATGGGTTAAGTACCAAAGCAGTTCAGGTCAAGTACAGTACTGCTCTAAAATACCAAGACTTTCAACTCCTGAGTCTTTGGCAGTGCTAGATTATATTGCCCTTAATTTTGATCCTGATGAATATTTTAAAGAACTTAAAACTTCTACATTTCCAGACATGAGTCATTATGGAGGAGGAATGATGCTGACACCCAACCAAAACGGTGAAGGAGGTCATTTAGGATTGCATGTAGACGCTGAAATACATGGTATAAATTTAGACTGGAAAAGAGAGTACAGCGCAGTACTTTGTATTTCAGAGGTTTATGATGAATCTTTCGACTTGATTGTTCATGATGGAAAAGAAAATGAAGCTAGGCTTCCCTACAAGTTTAACCGGTTGAATGTTTTTAAATGTTCCGGAAATTCTTGGCACGGTGTAAGAACAATCACAAAGGGTATGTCTAGAAAGACACTAGGCGTAATGTATTGGTCGAAAATATCACAGGATCAGATGAATTTACCTAGAACAAAAGCCAAATTCAATAAAGACATACAAATATGAAAAAGAAAATTGCAATTTGTGCTGCAAACTATGTTGGAAAAGATCTGGTAAAGTATCTCAAGGACACAGAATATCCTATAGACTTAGCTATAACATCTAAGAACGACAAATATGAATCAGAGATAACACAGGATCTGAAAGACATGGGGATACATTGTCTAAGAAGAACTAGTGCAAATTCTAGAGAATTTATAGAAGAATTAAAGCGTAAGAAGATCGAGCAGGTGTTTCTTTTGTGGTGGCCTGAAATTATAAAGGAAGAGACCTTATCTTGCGTTAACCAAGGCATTATCAATCTGCACCCTAGTTTTCTACCGATATCTAGAGGAAAGCATCCTTATTATTGGTCCATAGTTGAAGAAAATGATTTTGGTGTTTCTATTCATTATATAACTTCCGGAATAGACGATGGAAAAATCATAGCTCAGAAAAAGATTGAGTTTGATATAACAGCTACCGGGGAAAGTTTATATCAAAAGTCTTTAGAAGAAATGATAGAACTTTTCAAAGAGTGGTATCCCAAGATCAGAGAAGATAATATAGCCGGCACTCCTCAAAATTCGGAAAAAAGCACTTTTCATTATGGCAAAGAAATAGAAATACACAGTAGAATAGATCTAGAAAAGAAATACAAAGCTCTTGACTTGATAAACATAATGAGAGGAAGAACTTTTTCGAAAAAAGAATCTAGCTTCTTTTTTTTAAATGGAAAAAAATATTACATTAATATCGATATATACGAAGAATAGATCCAATCCTTATACTCTTTTTGTTTTAGAAATATATTTGTAGGTCTAGGAGTTCAAAAATGAAAAGAAATATACACGCTGCTGGGACTCACATAACTAAGCTTGAAGAAAAATACGTCTTAGATGCTCTTTGGAACGGATGGTACGGAGATAAAAAGTACTACTACTGCGAAGAGTTACAAAAAAGATTCGCGTCTTATCACGGCAGAAAGCATGCTTTGATGACTACTAACTGCACTAGTGCACTTCACCTATTGCTAATGGGTCTGGGCATAGGACCAGAAGACGAAGTTATTGTTCCGGAATGCACGTGGATAGCATCAGCTTCACCGGTAACTTATGTCGGGGCGAAACCAGTCTTCTGTGACATCGATCCTGTGAGTTGGTGTATAACATCAAAAAACATTGAAGAATGCATTACAGATAAAACTAAAGCTGTGATAGCAGTTGATTTGTTTGGTAATATGCCTGAGATGGCATCGATAGAAAAAATATGTAAAGATAGAAATATACACCTTATCGAAGACGCAGCAGAAGCTCTAGGGTCTATATACAAAGGTAAGCGAGCTGGATCTTTTGGAATAGGTTCTACGTTTAGTTTTCACAACACAAAAACGATGTCTACAGGTGAGGGCGGAATGCTTTTGTTGGATGACGATCTCTTGTATGAAAAGTGTGTCAAGCTAAGAGACCACGGAAGAGGACCAGAAACTAAGCCTTATTTCAATGACATTGTTGGTTACAAGTTCATGCCCTTTAATTTGCAAGCAGCTTTAGGTTTGGCTCAATTTGAAAGAATTGAAGAATTAGTAGGGATCAAAAGATATCATATGAACTTCTATAAAGAAAATTTAAAAGATATTGATGCAATATTCAATACAGACAATGAGGAAGTTTATAACGGTGCGTGGATCACCGGTGTAGTTTTTGGAAAAAAATACAACATAGATAAGCACAGTATTATAAGCGAAGCTGAGAAGAAAAATGTACCAGTTAGACCCTTTTTCTATCCTTTGTCTTCGATACCTGCCTTCAGCCAAGAGAAGAAATACAGCGCACTAAATAAAAACGCATACGATGTTTCTTCTAGAGGTATCAATTTGCCAGGATCTCCTAATATGACTGATGACGATCTCAAGTATGTTTGTGATGTCCTCAAGGAAATTTTAAAATGATACAACTTTTTAACATAAACGACTACAAAATAGACACCAGCGAATTCAGTCATGCACTGCACAGTTATCACGTTAAAGAGCTAGAAGATATGCTTTGTGAATTTGTTGGAGCGAAATACGCGTGTGGTCTATCATCAGCAACAAATGCAATATTCTTGGCCAGTCTAGGAAAAGGAGAGAATTTTAAAATACCTTCAATGATTCCTCCTGTAGTGGTTAATGCAACTTTAAATGCCGGGAACAAAGTTGAATTTATTAATGACGTTGATTGGGTAGGAGATTCTTACATTTTACACACGTTTGAAAACTACAAGATAGTAGACTCAGCTCAAAAAGTAGTTGAAAATCAATTTACTAAAGAGTGCAATGATGAAGATCTGATGTTTTACAGTTTCTATCCAACAAAGCCTATCGGTAGTTTAGACGGAGGCATGATCTTTTCTAATGATGAATCAAAAATAAATTGGTTTAGGGAAGCATCGCTAAATGGTATGACTTATAGTCAAGAAAACTGGAATAGAAATCTAAAGTTTCCAGGATGGAAAATGTATTTATCGTCATTTCAGGCGAAAATTGCAATTGAGAATTTTAAGAAAATTAAAGAAAAAAACAGCAGACTAGAAGAAATTAGAAGTAGATATAACGATGCATTTGGTTATGAAAATAGTAGCTACCATCTCTATAGAATAGATGTGACGAACAGAAAAGATTTTATTGAAAAGATGAAAAAAGAAAATGTGTCCACTGGAATACATTACTACTGTGCTCATAAAATGAAAGCGTATGAAAAAATAACTTCTTGCAACTCTGATATGAGCCTATCAGAATCAAAGGAAAAAACAACAGTTTCGATTCCGTTTCATGAAAAACTAACAGAAGATGAAGTAAAGAAAATAATTGAAGCTGTAAAAATGTCAGGAAATCTAATTAATGAATTCTAAAAAAGAGACAGTAATCATTACAGGCTGTGCAGGCTTTATTGGAAGTCATGCTGTCGATCTTTTCTTATCAATGGGCATTGAAGTCATAGGAATTGACTCAATGACTTATGCAGGAAACAAGGAAAATTTATCTGATGCTTTAAGAAGTAAAAATTTTAAGTTTTTTGAAAAAGACATTAGAGACCAAGAATTTATAAGCGGCCTTTGCAAAGAGAATCAAGTCAAGTGGATTTTTAATTTTGCTGCCGAAACTCATGTCGACAATTCCATAAAGGATGTGACACCTTTTATTAATTCTAACGTCAATGGTGTAGTTTCACTTCTCAATGTATGTAAGGAAAACAGTGTGAAATTATTTCACATATCTACAGATGAAGTATATGGATCAATTGAGGCAGGTTCTTCTCTAGAGTCAGACTCACTGGATCCTAAAAATCCATATTCTGCAACAAAAGCAGCTTCTGAGCATCTTATAAGGGCTTATGCCAACACACACAAAATCGAATACATAATTGTCAGACCTTCAAATAATTTTGGCCCAAGACAAAATAAAGAAAAATTTCTTCCGACTATTTTTAACTCTTTATTTGAAGGCAAAAAAGTCCCTGTGTACGGAGATGGAAAAAACATCAGAGACTGGTTGTACGTCAAAGATAACGTTAGGGTAATCTATAATTTGTGGCTAAACTCTTCTTTAAATGAAACTTACAATATAACATTTTCCAATGAAATGACCAATATTGACATAATAAAAAAGATTTGTAAAAATCTAGACTTTGATTGGAAAGAAAAAGTCAAGTTTATAGAAGACAGAAAAGGTCATGACAAAAGATATTCAATAAGATCCGATAAGATGAAAAAAATATTGAATCTAAAACAAAGTGAATTTGATGTCTGTCTTTTAGAAACGTTAGAATTTTATAGAAAGTGAAATAATGAAAGGAATAATTTTAGCCGGAGGATCCGGATCAAGACTTTATCCAATGACTGCCTGTATTTCAAAACAGTTGCTTCCCATTTACAACAAGCCTATGATATATTATCCACTATCAATGATGCTGTTGGCAGGTATTAAAGAAGTTCTAATAATAACAAATGAGAAAAATAAAGAAGTTTTTCAAAGTCTTTTAGGTAACGGCACTGAAATAGGCATCAAGTTATCATATGATGTTCAAAAGTCACCTAGAGGGATAGCGGAGTCTTTTTTGATAGGAGAGCAATTTATTGGAAACAGCTCTGTATGTTTAGCATTAGGAGATAACATATTCTATGGTAACGAGCTAAGTGAACATATCCAAGAAGGGATCGAAGCTGTAAATAAGAAAAAAACAGGCGCCGTTGTTTATGGTTATCCGGTCAAGAATCCTGAAGACTACGGAGTTTTGGAGATAGATGAAAACAAAAAGGTGATTCAAATACAAGAAAAGCCTAAAGATCCAAAAACAAACTGGGCCGTCACAGGTTTTTACGTGTATGACAATACGTGCATTGAAAAAGCAAAAGCTCTAAGGCCATCAGAAAGAAAAGAGCTTGAAATAACTGACTTAAACAACTTGTACATACAGGAAAATTCTTTAGATGTAGTGAAGCTTGGAAGAGGACACGCATGGTTTGACACCGGTACGTTTGAAAGCTTTTTTGAGGCTACTAATTTTATAAGAAGCGTCGAAAATAGGCAGGGCTTTATGATTGGAAATATTCATGAAATCGCCTACAGATGCGGTTATACTTCTAAGAAAACTTTGATAAATTTTATTGAAAATTGCGGCTCTAACGATTATAAAAATTATTTAGAAAGACTCTTGAGGGAAGTATAAGGCAACACATGATATGTTTTGACTCAAAAAAAACAATAGAAATTATCAAAGATATGCTTCCTTTAGTTCACGAAGCCTGGAAAGAAAAAGACGTTTTTCTACCTCTTAAGGTAGAAAATAACCATCATTACTATGAAAAAATAGATCACCACATCAATTTTAAAGAGACAGGTTTTAAGTCTGAAGAAGACATTAGTATTCTCTTTTCTCACTTTCCTATGTTAAAATATGAAATGGAAGCAATAGAGATGCCTCTTTACGCATCAAAAGTTTTTCCAAATTCAAAAATTCAAACTTGGTATTTTGACTCTAGGGGTAATTTAGATAGAAGACAAAAAGGATACATTCACAACATCTATAACAGCTCAGTAAGTCAGCCTGCTGATTATTTTCTAGAAAAATATAATCTTATGTTGACGAGATCTTCCACCATAAACAGAATGAACTCAGTGATACCACATGTCTTGAGATCTTGTGATTATTTAGTAAACATTCAAACAAATAATCACAAGCAGTGCATAGGGATTGGAGAAGATTACGCTTTCTCTCATGATGACTTTTATGCTCCTGCCGGAAGAAAGTTTACAGATCAATCAAAAACTTTGATGAACAAACCAGGGTTTGAAAAGAAGAAGATAATAGCATTTGTAGGATCAGTCTGTTGGTGGAAAGGACAAGCTGAATGGTTTGAGAATATAGACGCAGATCTTTTAAAAGATTACGTGGTGGTCATACTAGGCCCTTCGAAAGACAAAAATTATCTAGATAGAATTAGAAAAGCTGCAGAAGATAAATTCATAAGTGTTTTGTACTCAAATTATGTTCATCCTGACTTTTTGTGTGACTTCTTAACGCATTGTAAAATAAGCATTATGAATCCTTTTATGGAGCCTCCCTGGCAACTTTCTTTAGGGCCCGCAAGAACTGTAGGTGAATCTATTGCATGTCACAACATATGTGTTCACGGTTTATCTGAAGACCTGATAAATGGGATAGACGGAAAAACAGTTTCATTACCTAAAGCTTGGAAAGACTATATAATTGAGTTTGATAACACAGACAAAAAGTCTTATAGTGAGTCTTTAGAAAAAGCAATTAACTCTAAAGCGAGTGACATCGACTTTGACAGTCAAATAACATTCGAAGAAAAATGCGATGACATATTTCAGAAGTGTCTAAGATTAATGAAAGAAAAACGGTAAGAAAATGACTAAAAGAAATCTTAGAGTTGGTGTATTTGCATACAATTTCGAACATTGGAAAACCCAGGAAGGAATTAGAAATCTGTGTGAATCTGGTTTTAAGCCAGAGCTTATCATAGCTACAGATCCTGTACAGTTGAATTTTTATAAATCAAAATTGCGTGTTGGGCCAAAAGACCTGTATCTGAAGCACCCTTCAGATTTAGCCAATTACTATGAGATTGATTATCATGTAGGTGTTCACAATTCTGAAAAAACAGCTGAGCTAGTAAAACAGTATGATCTTGATGTAGGCGTTATTCTAGGAGCTAGAATACTCAAACCAATAGCGTTTGACAACTTTAAGATAGGGGTTATCAATATGCACCCGGGTATATTACCTCAAAATAGAGGACTAGATAATCTTAAATGGGGAATCTTAGATGATATTCCACAAGGTGTTACTGCACACCTGATAGATAAAAATATTGATAGGGGTCTTATGATAATGCAAGACACCATAAAGATATATGAAGATGATACCATAGTTGATCTACATATTAGAATACAAAACCTAGAACAAAGGTTAATGATCGAGTCGTTAATGTATCTTGAAGGCAATGGTAAGAGTAAGTTAGAACTATTACCAAAGGGAACCTACTATAAGTCTGTACCACCTGAGTTAGAGATAAATTTGATGAAAAAGTTTGAAGAATACAAGGACAAAAATAAATGCCTGCAGTAGTTAGAAGCATATTTGAAGAGTATGTTAAAGAAAGATTTGATCTAGAAGATTGTATCGCCGTCAATAATGGAACATCAGCATTAATAGCACCTTTGTGGTCAATGGATCTTAAACCAGGCGATGAAGTCATAACAACACCGTTTACTTTTATTGCAACAACAAATGCAATAATAATAGCAGGAGGCACTCCGGTCTTTGTAGACATTGACCCTGTGACATATCTTTTAGATCCAGAAAAAATAGAAGCTGCGATAACCCCTAAAACAAAAGCAATTATTCCTGTCCACCTTTACGGAAGAGTATGTCGCATGGACAGGATAAATGAGATAGCAAAGAAGCATAACTTAGTTGTAATAGAAGATACAGCGCAGGCTTTTGGTGCTGAGTGTAAAAGTTGTACTAATTGCTCTTGCAGAAAATATGCTGGAATGGTAGCAGACTGCGGAACATTTTCTTTCTACAAGACAAAAAATATTTCAACTTTTGAAGGGGGAATGATTTGTATTCCAAAAGGCTCTAAGCTTGACGGCGATAAGATAAGATCTATATGTGATCAAGGCCAGGTTGGTAAATACAATCATGAGTATGTTGGGTTTAACTTTAGGTTGGCTGAACCTTTGTGTCTAATGGCACTAGAACAAATGAAGCTTCACATGGTGGGTGTAAAGGCAGAGTTAGGTCTTAGAGGTCCTGAACAAGGACACTATCCAAACGTAGTGTATGAACAACCTGCTTATAAGAAAAGAGGAATTACTGGAAACTGTCCTGTCGCCGAAAGCGTTGCAGAAAAAATAAAAAATCAAACATAAATTAAACTTTTCTATGAAAAAAATAATAAGCATTCACCAACCTAACTTTTTTCCATGGCTTCCTACGCTGGTTAAAGAGGCTGCAGCAGACGTTTTTATTGTTTTTGACCACGTCGAGTTTTCAAAAAATGGCTGGACCAACAGGTGTCGTTATTCAACGGGTAACAATGATGCTTATTTAACACTACCTGTTAAAAAGATAGACACGTCATTGCCGATCAACCAAGTCAGGATAGGAGGATCAGAAAGAGACTATAAAAAAATTTCAAAAACTTTTGCTATGCTTTCCAACAAGTTGCCAGGTAAGAAAATTGTAGAAGAAATTTGGAAAAATGTAGAGAAAGAAATAACACCCGGAAGCAGCTTGTCGAATGCAAATATTTTAATAAACCGCCAGATAAATAAACTTCTAAAGATACAAACAGAAAGACTTTATTCTTCCAGCGATAGACAAATTAAAAATTTAAGAAAGTCAGACTTAGTAGAGGAAGTAGTGAACAAACACAATGGAGGCATATATTTGACAGGAGAAGGGGGAATGATGTATTTGAAAAAAGAATTTCAGAATAAATGCATTTTGGTAAATCCAAAAGCATTGGGTCTTCTTCCTCATGAGATAAATGCTATAGACTTTATATGCCATCATGGAGAAAATTCTCTTAAAAGGTTTGAGAGTATAGTAGAAAATTTTCGAAAAGAACACTTAGATGAATTGTGATTTTACTTTAAAACACTATGAAGAAACTCTAGAAAAATTTCTTAAGAATGGCTTTGAGTCTCTCTTAATTTCTGAATTTTTCCTAGGAAAGAAGTTTCAAAAAAGTCTGATTATGAGACACGATATTGATCATGATATCGAATTGATTCAGAAAATGATTGAAGTTGAATCTTCTGTTGGGATAAAATCCAGTAATTTTTTTAGAATTAGAGCTAAAAATTACAACATTTTTTCTTCAAAGTCTAGAAAAATAATTGAGAATGTTCTTAGCTTAGACCACGAAGTTGGTTTTCACTACGAGGGAGATGATATTAATTCTGAGAAATTTGAAAAAATTTTAGAACTTCTCAGAGCTGAGTACGGTAGTGAAACTTTTAAAGTTGTGTCTCCACACGAGCCTTCTAGAACTGGTAATAAATTCGTGAAAGGTACAAAAAAATTAGGAATTGTTGGAGATGCTTACGACGATAAACTCCTAACAGAATTTAAATATATTTCAGATAGCAGCTGCCGTTGGAGAGAAGGTTGTATGCACGAATTTATCAATAGCGAAAAATCAATGTACATTTTGACTCATCCAGTCTGGTGGTATGAAAAAGAAACTGGAGAAAACTATTGAAAAAAGTTTTAATAATAGGGTACGGAAGCATGGGAAAGCTTCACTCCAAGTATCTAGAGCAAATGAAAGTACACTGGAGATATTATGATCCATTTGTTTTAGAAAACAAAGAAAGAAGTGTTCTGGACTTAGACTCTATAAGTGACTTTACTCATGTTATAATTGCAACACCTACATCACATCATAGAGAGTATTTGGAAAAAATTAGAAATTCTTTTAAAGGAAGAGTTTTTGTAGAAAAACCGGGTGTCATGTCCTTAGATGACTTGGATCTTATAAAAGACGAAAAAGTTTCTGTAGGAATGGTTGAAAGATTCAATCCCAGTTATCAAACACTTTACAGATCGATGAATCAAGAAGATGTCTTATGCATAGACTTTATAAGATGTTCCGCTCTTCCGGTATCTAGAATAGAAGTGAATTCTTTTATAGACGTAGGCATACATGACATAGATCTTCTATGCCAAATGTTTCCAAACATCTCAATAGAAGACATGACTTGTTTTAGAAATCAAAATACTTTTGCCATGAATATTAAATTCAACAAAAATAAAATAGCTAGATTTATGTGGAGTAATGAGACCTTTCACAAAGATAGAAAGATTCACGTGAGGCAAAAGAACTATAATCTAGAATGCAACCTCTCAGACCAAACAGTGAAAAAATACTATTTGTCTGAAAATCACGAGAATATTGTTAAAGATGTTTACGTTGAAAAAAAGTCATCAATTCTAGGAGAATTAGAGTATTTTGTTTTAGAAGACGGCCGAATTGATGCGTTAAATTCACACAAAGTATTTTTAAAAATGATCAATGAGAATAGTCACTTAAGAGAAAGTTAAAATTTTATGAACATAGACAAGATAGGAATAATAGGTCAAGGTTTTGTAGGATCAGCAATAAGAGAGGGTTTAGATAAGTTTTACGAAGTTTTAACTTACGATATCGAAGAGAAAAAGTCTAGAAATTCTCACAAAGAAGTGATTGACAATTCGGATATAATATTTTTGTGTGTACCGACTCCAATGAGAAAGTCAGGAAGTTGTGATACTAGAATACTTCAAAAGACTATTGAAAAAATTGAAAATGAAGTTAATAGGGAAAGAAGCCCTATCTTAGTAATAAAATCTACAGTTCCCCCCGGAACCACAGAGAATATGTCAAGTTTAACGAGACTTGATGTGTGTTTCAGTCCTGAGTTTTTAACAGAGGCTAATTCATTTGAAGACTTTAAGAATCAAACTAGAATTATAATTGGTGGCCCTAGGCCTGCAACTGGTTATGTTAAGAGGATGTTTAAAAAAGCATTTCCGGATATTCCTATTGTTAAAACAGGATCTAAGACAGCAGAGATGGTAAAGTACTTTACAAATTGCTTTTTGGCATCAAAAGTTACGTTTGCCAATCAGATGTTTGACATATGTCAGACACAAGATATCGACTACGATAAAGTCTGTGAGTATGCTTTATATGACAAAAGAATTGGAAACACGCATCTCTTAGTGCCGGGCCCAGACGGAGATCGAGGTTTTGGCGGACACTGTTTTCCTAAAGATTTGGCAGCGATGATATATTTTGGAAATCAAAGTGACGTAGATTGCCAATTTCTAGAAAATATTCAAGAGTTTAACCAAAAAGTTAGAACTAATAAAGATTGGGAAAAAATGAAAGGAAGAGCAGTTTCAGATGACTAAGGCTGTTGTAACTGGTGGTTGTGGGTTTATTGGAAGTCACATAGTCGATAGGCTGGTCAATGAAGGCTATGAAGTTCATGTAATAGATGATCTTTCTGCTCCAGAAAATGAAGAATTTTACTACAACAGAAGAGCTTTATATCACGAGCTCGACATATTTCGAAGCGATTGTCATCAAGTTTTTGAAAATTCTAAATTTGTTTTTCACCTAGCAGCAAGAAGCAGAATACAACCTACAATAGGATCTCCTAATAATTGTTTCGAAGTAAATGTTGTAGGAACACAAAGAGTTTTAGAGTGGTCCAGACAAAACGGAGTAAAGAAAGTGATATACTCAGGGACAAGCTCCTTGTATGGACACCAGAATCCAATACCTTTCTTGCCGAATATGCCTACTGATTGTTTAAATCCTTATTCAATGTCAAAGTGGATGGGTGAACAAATATGTAAGTTGTATAGTCAGAACTATGGACTATCTACAGACGTACTGAGGTACTTTAATGTATACGGACCAAGAGAACCTGTGAAAGGTCAATACGCTCCGGTGATAGGGCTTTTTAAACGTCAGTGCAGGGAAGGAAAACCCATGACTGTAGTTGGAGATGGAGATCAGCGAAGAGACTTCACATACATTGACGATGTAGTCGAGGCCAATATCCTGTCATCAAAATCAAAAAGTAAAAATAGTTTCAACATATACAACGTCGGATCCGGAAAAAATTATTCAATAAACGAAGTCGCTAGAATGATTGGTAAAGATGTCAAAAAAATCGACGAAAGACCCGCAGAGGTCAGAGAAACTTTAGCTGATATAAATCTAACTACAAAAGATTTAGGGTGGAAACCCACACGTAGTCTAGAAGATATGATTCTTTCTTATTAGGAGAAAAATGAAAAAAGTATTGATCACCGGTGGTCTTGGGTTTATTGGGTCAAATTTAGTCGAGCGATTAAAAAAAGATTGCAAGATCGTTGTTGTCGACGATCTTTCTTCCTCCCGAGATGATTGGAAAGAAATAGTTGAAAGAAACAAAGAGGTAGAATATGTTGAGAGCTGTTATGCAGATCCTAAAATATTAGAGAGAGTAGCGTCATCTGAATTTGACTTTGTTTTTCACATTGCTGCCGTACCACGCGTTTTATATTCAGTTGAAAATCCAGTTGAAACAACAGAAAATAACGTAATGAAGTCTGTGATGCTTGTGCATAGTGCTGTATTGGGCAAAGTCAAAAGACTTATATTCTCTTCATCTTCATCAGTTTACGGAGGTGCAGAAGTCTTGCCAACACCTGTCGATTGCGAAAAAGATCCTAAGTCACCCTACGCTTGGCACAAGTCCGCAATAGAAGACTACATAAAAATGTCAACTGAGCTTTATGATGTGGATATGGTTTCACTCAGATATTTTAATGTGTTTGGACCGGGCCAATTTGGAGGATCTGCCTATTCAACAGCAGTGTCTGCTTGGTGTCATGCGATTAAAAACGATCTCCCTTTGAGAAAAGACGGAACGGGTGAACAGTCAAGAGACATGTGTTACATCGATAATGTTGTGGAAGCAAATGTCCTTTCCATGAATTCCAAGAAAAAATTCGGAGGAGAATGTTTGAATGTAGCATGCGGCGAAAGAGTTACAAACAATGAAATTCTAGAATTTTTAAAAGCAAAGAAGCCAGACATAAAAATTCAAAAAGCTCCTTTTAGACTGGGAGATGTCATGCACACTCAAGCGGATATCACAGAAACTCAAAAAACCTTAGGGTACAAACCAAGTGTTCTTTTTTGGGATGGACTCGAAAAAACCCTAGAATGGTGGGGACTAGATTCTTAAACTTTTTAGTTAGTTTTCCTATATTTTATTGCATTAATTGTACGAGAGATAAAATTGAATAAAGAAAACTCACTACCCCTTCTTCCAACCGGAAAACCTCACATATCGTTCTCAGAAGCTAAAATGTGGAAAGAGTGCCCGTGGCGTCACAAATTAGTACACATAGACAAGCTATCAATTCAAGAAGAGTCGCCGCACCTTCATTATGGAACAATAGTACATGAAGCAATCGAAGACTTTCTCAACACCAGAGAGATGAACATAAACAGCTGCCAGGCCAAGATACAAGCTGCCTGGGATGAACACGGTTTCGACTCTGAGCAATATATAAAGAAGCAAACAGAAAACGCACAGAAGCAAGGTTGGAAATACAGACATGATAAGGTCGATAGCTGGAAACAATCAGCTGAAAACTGTTTAACAAGGCTTCCTGATTTCATGGACGAAAATTTCGGAGAGTGGAAGTCTATAGAAGCAGAACACCAGCTTTACGAGGACATCAAAGGAGTCTCCGGTGAAAAGTTTAAAGGATTCATAGACGCTATTATACTTTCTAAAAAAGAAGGAAAGAAGAAGGCGTGGATCATAGACTGGAAGACATCTTCACCAAGAGGATGGTCTCGAGAAAAGCAACAAGACTTTCTTATGCAGGCCCAACTGATGTTATACAAATCATTTTGGTCTGAAAAAATGGAACTAAGAAGCAGGGATATATCTTGTGGGTTTGTTCTATTAAAGAAGAAAACACCTATTGAAAAGAGTGTGCAGTTGATAAATGTTTCAGCAGGACCAACTTCGATGGAAAAATCTCAAAAAATGGTAAGAAGTGTAATAAAAGGAATAAAATCAGGTCTTCTTTTAAAAAATAGAGAGGCATGCAAGTTTTGTGAGTTTAAAGATACACATCACTGCACATGAATTTTTACTAAGAAAAAAAATCAAGTAATATTCGAACATGAATAAAAAATACAAAGTTTTAGTTTTATCAGATCATGCCCTAAGTACATCAGGAGTCGGTTGCCAAACTCGATTTCTATTAAATGGATTGATAGAGAAGGGTAAGTGGACTTTTAGACAGTTCGGAGCAGCAATAAAACACTCAAATTATGATATAGTTCAAGTCAATCCGGATTTCATAATAAAACCTATAGACGGATTTGGGGATCGAAATATGATTCTCCAGACACTCGTTTCAGAAAAACCTGACGCTCTTTTTATTTTTACTGATCCTAGATTTTTCACTTGGCTTTACGAGATAGAGGATGAAGTTAGACAAGTATGTCCAATAGTGTATTGGCATGTTTGGGACAATTACCCATTTCCTGAGTTTAATAAGCCTGTCTATGAAGCAACTGATTTAATAAACTGTCATTCTCATATGACTTACAAGATGGTTAGTGAAAGATATCCGGAGAAGACCAACTTCATTCCACATTCTCTCCCAGAAAACATATTTTTCCCTCTTCCTGAGAATCAAATAAAAGAATATAGAAGAAACGTAATAGGTCCCGGATCTGAGGATGATTTTATTCTTTTTTGGGTAAACAGAAATGCTAGAAGGAAAAGACCTAATGACGTTTTATGGTCCTGGAAAATATTTTTGGACAAACTTTCTGATGAAGAGAAAGATAAAGTTAAGCTTTTAATGCATACTGATCCTTTAGACGTCGAAGGTCCTCACCTTTTAGAGACTTCGAACATGCTCAATATTCAAAAATCAATTGTATTCTCAAACGACAGAATTGACTTTGATAAAATGAATGTTCTTCACAATATGGCAGATGCTTGTTTAAACATTTCATATGCAGAAGGATTTGGCCTAGCGACTCTGGAGGCAATGAATTGCGGAAACCCAATAATTGCAGCAAAGACGGGTGGGTTAACTAGACAAGTTATCGATCATAGAGATGGATCTGAGAATGGAGTTGCATTGGAAATTGCATGTCAATCATTGGTAGGATCACAGTCTGTTCCTTACATCTATGAAGATTATGTTAGTGTAGATGATGTAGCTGAAGCAATATACAAGATTTATAAAATGCCAGGAGAAGAAAGAAAAGCCTTAGGACGAAAAGCGAGAGAATACGCACTTTCTGAATTTGGTTTTCAAAAAACTATCGATGATTGGGACAAAACCATGGAGCAGGCAATTCTAGATTTTAAAGAAAAACCCAAAAAGCGATGGACAATACAGGAAATATAAAATGAAAAATGTACTGTTAAGAGGGCCTGTTTTTTCAAAGTCTGGATATGGTGAGCATACAAGACAGATTTATAAATACCTACTAACAAAAAATGTGAAAATAGACGTTCAGCCTTTGAATTGGGGATATACGCCATGGCATTTGAATCAAAAAACCATGGGCGGTCTAATCGGACAAATTCAGGAAGACTGTAGATTTAATCCGGATAAAAAATATGACGTAACAATCCAGTGTCAACTTCCAAACGAATGGGATCCAAATTTAGGTCTATATAATGTTGGGGTGACAGCCGGAGTCGAAACAACGACGTGTAACCCTACGTGGACAACTTTAAACGTTCAGAACATGAGTAAAGTAATAGTTCCGTCTGAATTTACTAAAAAAACTTTTTTGTCTAATGGCTTGTCAACTACAACAGATATCGAAGTTGTTCCTGAATCATACTATGAAGAGCTAGTAGAAGAAAATATAAATCCCCTAGAAGAAATAGAAAGTTTGCCTACTTCTTTTAATTTCTTAACTGTTGGAGTTCTTACGGGAAACGAACCTGAAACAGACAGAAAAAATCTTTTCTACTTGATTAAATGGTTTGTTGAGGAGTTCAGAGGCGAAAAAGACGTAGGGTTAGTAATCAAAACTAACAAAGGAAGAGACACAGAGCTCGATAAGATTGTTACAGATAGACTACTCAAGAAGATCAAGGAGGAATTAGGAAATAATTCTTTTCCTAGAATTTATCTTTTACACGGTGAAATGCCTCGCGAGGACATGACTTCTTTGTATAAATCTAGAAAAATAAAAGCCTTTATATCCGCAACAAGAGGTGAGGGATTCGGGTTGCCTTTTTTGGAAGCGGCAACAGCAGGTCTTCCTGTTTTAGCAACTAATTGGTCTGCTCACACTGAGTTCTTAAATTTAGGAAAATGGATATCTTTTGACTATGATTTAAAAGAAGTACATCCTAATAAAGTAGACAATAATATATTTGTCCCGGGAGCCAAGTGGGCTGAAGTCAAGGAAGAAGACTTTAAAAATAAAATTAGAAACTTCTATAAGAAAAGTACATTACCCGTTCAGTGGGCTGAAGGTTTGAGTAGAAAATTAAGAGATGGTTATAGCATCGATAAAATCATAGAAAGGTACGATGAAGTCCTAGGAGAATTTTTGTCCTAATGCTCGTTTATACTTTGATCACGTTGCTTTCTCTGTACAGTGTAGTATCTACTTACTACTGTGTGAGATTTGCAATAACAGTTCTTAGAGTTCAAGATTCTCTTCAAGAATCGTTAGAAGTGATAGAAGAAAAACATATGAGTATTTCTGAGATTTTAAGTAGACCTCTCTTTTACGATAGTCCTGAAGTGAGAAAGGTTCTTAAAGATATCGAGTCTACTAGAGACGCGTTGGAGGCAGTAGCATACGATTTAACCGACAAGATAGAAAATCAAAAAGAGGAAGAAGAAGTTCTAAATGAAGGGTAAGAAAAAAATAAGAAGAAAACCAGGTACTCCTAGAAACATGTATTTCACAAAAGAGACAGGAGAGTCAATCGTAAAGTACTGTAATGAAGAGTGCCCGGAAGAAAAGAAAGTAATATATGAGAAAGAAATTTTACCTGCATTTGAAAAACTTGCTGAAAATCTAATATTTGTATACAGATTCAAGTCTCCTTATATGTCTTCTGATGAGCTAAAAGTAGATTGTGTTTCTTTTATGTTTGAGACTCTTCATAAGTGGGATCCATCCAGAGGTACTAAGGCTTTCTCTTATTTTAATGTTGTTGCAAAAAATTGGTTCATTATAAACACTAGAAAACATCTCAAGAGGAGAAACAGGCATGTCAGCATAGACGATCCACACGGAATGTCTGCATCACAAAAAGTTATTTTTGAAGACTACGATTACGTTCCTCCTCCAGATGAGCTGATGGCTAAAGAACAATCAAAAAAGGAAATAATGATTCTTCTAGAAGACATGCGAGTGAAGCTCACAAACGAAAACGAGATTAAATGTCTTCACGCCATAGAAACTCTTTTTAAGTCAATTGACGATCTAGAACTTTTAAATAAAAGAGCAGTTCTTTTATACATAAGAGAGATCAGTGGACTAGACAAAAAGTATCTTTCTAAGTCTATGTCTGTAATAAGGCGTCACTACAGAGCCATGTCTAAAAAACCTGACATGTACGATATATTCTAAGAGGACAACATGAAAAGCAACGAAGGCAAGATCAAAGGGCTTTTAGAGAAAGTTAAAGACAAAGAACAGAAAGTAAAAGACTTTGGAGATATGCTTGCAGGTCTTTCTTCGATTGATGAAAAAAGAAAATCTCTTTGGAAAGAAACTTATGAGAATGCAGTAAGCGATAGAGAAAGAGCAGGAATACTCTTTACAGAAGCCTATACAGCGATGGGAGATAGCGCTTCAGATCACATTGCCATGGGAACTACAATGTCAAAATATCTTGAAAGAATGTCTAAGTCTAATGATCAAATTTTGAGCCTAGCAGACTTGGTTAATAAAGCACAGTCAGAAGAAGAAAAAATTGTCCCTGACGACCTGTATGACAAAATAATGGACAACTGATGAGTATTTATAAGTCTCTAAGAGAACCGAAGATTGGAGCATTTAGAAGATATGTTGTTCTAGAAGTTCTAAGTGACACAACTTTTCCTAGGGAAAAGGCTAAGGAGTGGGCAGAGACTATTGAAAATAGAGAATTTTTTGTTCAAACTGAAGGCACAGAATATGAATCTTATCTAATATCACCAAGAAATTCTGTGATCGGAAAGTTAATAGCTGGTGGGAGCGGTAAGTTAGAAAATAATAATTCCATTATGTATCCTTTCTTTTCTTCTCATTTTTCGTTACCTGTAAAACCAGGAGAACAAGTCTGGGGATTTCAAGAGTCAAACGGAAAAGTTTTTTGGGTTTCTAGAATACATGAACCTGATCATGTCGAAGATATCAATTATACACATGGGGACAGGAAATTATTGCCTACAAAGCAAGGTGTAAATGAGTTGCCCGACCCAAATACTGTGATTTCCTTGGTGCCAGGATTTCCTAATGGAGTAGATATAGACAATAGAGAAACTGATTTAGAAGATTTTGATAATGTTACATTAGAACAACTTGATAAAAAAGGAATAAACCCGGATTTATTTACTCTTCCTAAAATTAATTCTTATGAAACAACAGTCAAAGAAACTAATTTTGTAAATGCAATTGTTTACGAACCAATCCCAAGACTTTCCAAACGCCCAGGAGACTTAACTCTCCAAGGATCTAATAATGCATCCATTATATTAGGGACTGAAAGAGGATATGGAAGTGCGACAAGGCCTGATCCTAAAAAAAGCAATGTGTTTCCTGAAAATGATCAAGCATCATCTACAGGTCTTTCGGAAGGTATGGGTGCCATCGACATTGTTGTAGGGAGGGGTCGAGTTCACAATGGTTCTGAAGCTAATGTTGATGTTCCTCCAGCAGATACACGCCCTAGAATCATCAAGAACACTAGAGACAGTTTTGAAACAGATAAAAACCCAGGCCTAGACAATACAAAAGCTCCAGAAGGATCAGCACAATCAGATGCTCCAGAGGGTGACCCTGATTTTTTGCATGATGCCTCTAGAATTTACATGTCAATGAAGACAGATCCTGACACTCTATTTGGTTTGAGCTACCCAGACCAACCAGAAGCAGGAACTGTAGTCGCTCCCACTCCGGAAAGTTCAGCTGTAATCTTTAAATCAGATCAAGTTAGAATTATTGCACGTAAGGACTCCGACAACGGAATTAATGGTTCAATAAGGATAATCAAAGAGGGAGCAGGAGACGCTGATAGAGCAACTATCGTGATACAGCCTGATGGCTCTATTATGATCGACGGCCCCAAGATTATCATCGGTGACGGAAGAGAAGATGCTGACGGACAAAACGGCGAAGGAACCCAAGTCATTCTTGGTCGAGATGCCACTGAGTCTATTCTTCTAGGTGACAAACTTATAACGATGATAAAAGCTCTAGAGACAAAATTTAATGATCACATCCATGGAAGCTCCGCAGGAAACACTACGACTCATTCTGTTGGGGGTGCCACAGAAAATTCAGCTGAGGACTGGGATACTGCGAAGAGCAAGATAGGAAAAACAAAATAGTGGGACTATCATCAGACTTACGAAAGTTTATTGACCCTGGTTATGATGACTTCGAAGGTTTTCCAACAGACGGAGCTTCGGTAGCTTCTAAGTGGGGCGGTGCTTTTGCAGCAGCTTTCAAAGATGCACTTACTCCTTCCACCGCCGGCGGCCTAATATCTGAGGGCTCCGAAGTACTATTGACTCAAACCCTCACAGCCGCTTTTCCACCCGACGCTGACCCACTTCCCCAGCTTCCTGCTGCACTAGATGCCGCCCTCACAGCAGCCGCCGCCGATGTTGTATCTAAGTCCAACACTCCATTACCTGCCACTGCAGCCGTAGCTCCATCCAGTCCGTATAATTCTGCAACAGAGGTCTTTAAGGGCTTGACCCTAGAAGGGCCAAACGAAGAAAACCCAGAAGGGGAATCAGTAGGAAAGCAAATAGCAGATCTCGCAGAAGCTCGCTTTGATTCATGGATTCAGACAGGAAAATATGTCGGCCTGGCTGCTTCTGCTAGTCCAGTCCCAGACACAAAATGGGGATCTCCACCCGTCGAAGACTAATAGATCAGGTTACTGGCTCCTACACATTTTTTAAAAATTACATACATTTCATTTGCATGTGAGTGATCAACTCTAATAAACTGGAGCAGTGTCATAATTATTGCAGAGGTGTTGACGTGGCTGATCAAGAAAGAAAAGTTTATGATTTCAAGTCTGTGGGAACAACTGAGGAGTCTAGACAAAATAGAAATAAAAACAGAGGAATCGACACACCCATTGGGATAATGACTCCGATTCGTTTAAGTACTTCTCACTCTGACTTATTTGAAATGCATACTGATTTGTCTAAGCAAATAAGAGATAATTTTAGAAATATGTTAGCTACTAATCATGGAGACAGGATAATGCTTTATGACTTTGGAGCTAATCTTCTCTCTCTTGCTTTTGATTTAGGTACAGAGGCCATAGACACGGAAGCACAGAGGAGAATTTCTAGATCAACAGAGAAATATATGCCTTACATCAACTTAGAGACATTTGAGACTTTTAGCAAGCCTAGCGAAGATGGATCTTTGGCACAAATAGGTGTAAGCGTGACGTATTCAGTCCCAAGTCTAAGGGTTTTTAATCAAAGAGTTGAAGCATTGATATATGCAGCAGGATAAAGAATGACCAAAAGAATCAAAGACAGAATAAGAGCAGGTTCTAATCGGACTTATTTGGCAAAGGATTTTGAGTCTTTGCGCCAACAAATAATAGAACATGCAAAAATATTTTTTCCAGACAGAATAAAAGATTTTTCAGAACCTTCTGTTGCCGGCTTGCTAGTAGATATGGCCGCATCGGTGGGTGATACCATGTCTTATTATCTAGATCATCAGTTCAGAGAATTGGATCCAACTCGCGCCGTAGAGTTTGAAAATATCATTACACACTTAAGAAATGCAGGTGTGAAAGTAGTGGGTGCATCTCCGGCTTCAACATCTGTAACAATATCAATGATAGTCCCGAGCGAGACTTTTGTTGATACAAATGGAGAAACAGCTCATAGACCAAAAACTAGTGCACTGCCTCATGTTCTAGAAGGTACAACATTTTTGTCTGAATCAGGAATTGTTTTTAACTTACTAGAAGATATTGACTTTGGAAAAATAAAGCCTGACGGAAATCTTTATGCTTCAATAGAAGTAAATGAGAATGATTCGACAACTTCAAAGCCTTCATCATGGAAAGTTTCTGTCAATGCCGAAGTGATATCAGGAGTTGAAGAAGTCGAAAGCTTCAATATTCCAGATGTTCACGTGCCGTTCAGAGAAATAGTATTAGGTAATACCGACGTCTCTTCGATATTAAGTGTGTATGACTCTGATAATAATAGATACTACGAAGTTGAGTCTTTGAGTCAAGATACAGTATTTGAAGCTATTGATAATAAAAGTGTGGAAGATTATGATCTTGTTTCTAAAACACTAGAAATGATACCAGCACCAAGAAGATACGTCGCCAATGTCTCACCAACAACATTCAGTACAACTATTAGATTTGGAAGTGGAAATTCTTTTGCTTTAGATGATGATATAGCACCTGATCCGAGTGAATTGGCACTAAGTCTTTATGGTAAAAACACATTGTCTAGATTCTCCATAGATCCTAATTCTTTGATCGAGACACAAACTTTAGGAATTTCTCCAAGAAACACAACTATCGACGTAACTTATCGATACGGTGGAGGGCTTAAGCATAATGTTGATGCTAATACAATTATAACAATTCAAGATCTCTCTATGGAGTTTAGAAATTCACCTTCTCCTGCAGATGCACTTTCAGTTAGACAGAGTATTAAAGTTACAAACGAAAGGGCAGCGACAGGAGGTGCAGATGCTCCTGATATAGAATTCCTAAGATCACAGATTGCTCCTGCTAGAAACGCACAAACAAGAATTGTAACTAAAGAGGACTTGTTGGCCAGGATTTACACTTTGCCATCCAAGTTTGGTAGAGTGTACAGGGTAGGCCTATCTGAAAATCCAACTAGCGGTCTTTCTTTAGTTTTACATATTCTAAGTTTAGATTCAAATGGAAATTTGACAATATCACCCGATACTCTTAAACAAAACTTAAGTACGTATTTAAATGAATTTAGACTGATATCTGATGCTATAGACATTGTTGATGCAAAGATTTTAAACTACGGAATAAAATATGAAGTATTTTTGGATAAGTCTGTTAACAAACAAGTGACTCTCTTAGCAATAAACAACGCTTTAGCAGAATCACTACAGACAAAATATTTTCAAATAGACCAACCTATAATCATCGATGACCTTATTAACGTGATCATTAATACAAGAGGAGTTATTTCAATAAACGATTTACAAGTGGTTCCAATCTCAGGTGTATCTACGTCCAGTAATGGTCATTTTGGATTGGGTTCTGGCGGAAGAATTTACTCAACAGCAACATTTAAAACTGAAAACAGAGTAAAGAATGGAATAATAAGAGGAGACGTTGGTTCAATTTTTGAACTAAGATATCCAGCAAATGATATTATAGGTTACTCGGTGTAAAAATGAAGATATTTTGTACAGCTAGCTCTGACGCTTATATAACAGACAAAATAATAGATGAGAAACTTCGAGCAGAAGATGCTAATGTTGGAAGAGCAGGAACTTTAGATTTATTTAAGCTCTACGACGAAAATAAGCTGAATGGTGTCAGTGGTCAAAATGAAATCTCGAGACTTTTGGTAAAATTTGATCTTTCAAAAGCAAGAGATTTAATGACATCAAAGCTTGACATCAATAATGGAAATTTTAGTGCCAAGATTAAATTGTTTGATGTGCGATCCGGTCACGCAACACCGTCAGATTTCAATGTAATAGCACATCCGTTAAGTAGATCATTTACAGAAGGTGTAGGTAGAGATATATCAAAGTTTGAAGATTTAAGCGTGGTGAATTTCTTAACATCTTCAATAGTAAATGGAAGACCTCAAGCTTGGTATGTCTCTGGAGCAAATTATGAAGGTTTACTAGGATCAGATGATATTGATATCATAGGGTCAGGATCACTTACATCTGATCCTAATGACGTTCAATATTTATATGGAACTCAGCATTTCATCACCGGGGATGAAGATTTAGAAATAGATGTAACTCCAGCGATATCAGGAACTTTAGCCGGAAAGATAGAAGATCACGGTTTTAGAATATCTTTTAGCGGATCCGATGAAACAGACTTAAAGTCTAGATTTGTCAAAAGATTCGCATCTAGACACTCTTCAAATCCACTCCTACAGCCACGTTTAGAAATATCTTTTCCGGACTACGTCGTGGATGATAGAGAGAATTTCTATTTTGACACAAACTCAACAATATTCTTGACAAACAGTAGAAAGTCTACACTTTCAAATTTTATTTCGGGAGGATCAGAAGTATCTGGAGAAAACTCTTTGAAACTTAAGCTAGTAAAAGGAGGATTCACCAAGATAATTGATGTATCCAGTCACAAGGAAGGCACAGACAAAACCAATAAGAAAGGTGTGTATTCTGCATCCTTTACAGTATCATCTGAAGACACTACAGAATATATTAGAGGAGACACAATAGCAAAATTAGTCGCAAGAGAGAAAGAGATAACTTTTGACGAATATTGGTATTCTTCTGACGGTTCAAAAGGTTTTTACACCGGTTCACTAACAATTAAGTCTGATGACGTCAATAGTACTTCTGTTAACGACAATATTGACGTATTTTCTGTAAATTGCAAAACCAATTACGATAAAAAAGATCAGGAAAGAATCCATGTTTTTGGTATAAACCATACAGAAGATTCCGAAAAAGCTAGGAAGAAGCCTATCAAGAAAAAGTCTGTTGTTTTTGATAAGATTTATTATAGAGTACTTGATGCAAATAGCTTGGACATAATATTCGACTTCGGAGAGAAAGATGAATCAACGAGGCTATCTACAGACCCAGATGGAATGTATTTTGATTTTCATTTTGACATCTTACCTTATGGAAGATCTTACATGTTTGAGTTTTTAGTTGTTCATAAAAATATAAGGAAAATCGTAAGAGATAAAAGATCTAGGTTTACGGTCCAATAAAAATGAGAAAAGACAATTTTTTTAAAAATTCTCTATTTAAGCCAAGCGTAATCAAAAACTATTCTGGTCGCTCCACAATGACGCTTGCAGACAATGCACAAGACTCGTTTGCAATCGTAAATAATACAGGATCCTTTAGGTTTGATCCAGCAGGTTCTTCCTTAAAAAATACACAACAGTTAAACGTTGACTTTTCTAAGTTTGAAAATCACACATTTTTTAATTCAGCTAGAAATAAGGTTCACATAGCATTTGAAAAAATAATAAATCAGTATCCATTTGATGGATCTAGATCCGAATACGAGTCTTTTTTTGATAAATTATCGGGGTTTGAAAAGCACGTATTTGATTTATTTCCAAAACATTCAGGATTTTTAATATTTGATAGAGACGGTAGTAATCCTGGTACTTACCTTTCTGTAGCAGATACAAAAGGCGGCGGAAGTTCAATAAACACAAAAAAATCCGCCGGCGAGTCTGTTTTATCGATAAACGATACACCTTTTACTTTGGAATTTAATCTCTATATTCCTAGTGGTTCTTCCAATCAAAATGAAATAATAGCACAAAGAATCAACACCGATTCGTACGGATTTACATTAGCATTGTCTAATTCTAACTCAACAAGCTCTCCAAATGGATTGACTGACCTAGTTTTTATTGTAAGTGATGAGACGAAAAGTCAAACTTTAACAAGAACTTCGATTTCTAAGGGAGAGTTTTTACACATAGCAGCAATTTACGACAGAGGTGACACTGACAAACTCAAGATACTAGTGAACGGTGAAGGAGAAGTTACCAGCTCAAACAAAGTTTCACTTTCAAATATTGATTTTGAGAATTCTAATTTTACTATAGGATCCGGATCTATACACACATATAGCGGAAATGAGTTCACACCCACTGCCACTCTTTCAGGATCTTTAGACGATTTCAGATTTTTTAATTCTTCTAGAAAAACAGCTGACATAAGAAAATACATGAACAGAGAGATTTTTGCTCAAGAAGACTTAAAACTTTATTTTAGGTTTAATGAACCTAGCGGATCCTATTCTTACGAAGGTAGACAAAACGAAAATCTCTGTCTAGATCACTCCGGAAATGAGTTACACACTTACGTTCAAAATTTCCAAATGAACCAGAGAGACACGTCTAGGATAAACTCAACTGCTTTGCCGAGTGAAGATCCTAAGATTTCTCCAGTATTGTTTCCTTCTTTCGAAACAGTCAAAAGTCTATCATTCAACTTATTAGCATCAGGATCAAACTATGATATCAACAATCCTAATCTAATAACAAAACTAATACCTGAACACTATTTGAGTGAAGAGAAGTTTTTATCAGGTGATCAATCAGACTTAGAAAATCTAGACGAAAACCCAGGGATGATAGTAGATGAACCTGGTGGCAATAAAATACAACAAGGACAATTAATATCATCAGTACTTTTTATGTGGGCTGAGATATTTGATGAAATTAAGCTTTTTATTGATGAAATGTCTAAATTGACAAAAGTAGATTATATCGATCAGGGAACAATATCAAATCAGCTCCTTCCTTTCCTAGCAGAATATCATAGCTTTAAACTACCATCCCAGTTTAATAATGCATCTATAGAACAGTACATGCAAGGAAAGAAAGTGACTCTAGATGAGGCACAAAACAATAGATCCCTTCAAGATGTACAAAATGTAATATGGCGAAGAATTCTCTCTGATTTACCAGAAATTAGAAGATCTAAGGGAACAAGAGCATCAGCCGAAGCAGTTCTGAGAAATATAGGAATAAATCCGGGCACAACCTTTAGAATCAAAGAATACGGCGGTAACCCTAGAAGAGAAATACAAAATACTTTTGTTAAGAGGACACGTATAGGTAAGATTCTAAACTTTTCAGGATCGTTTAATACACAAGGGACTATTGATGGAGAAGGAAGAGATAGTTCCAGACCAGTTGTAACATCGGGTTACCTTTCAGGCTCTCGAACAGAACCGGGTTATCCATTAATTCAAGGAAGTTACGTTAATGGTGTAAGCAACAATGCATCCGACGGTCTTTTTACCAGTGGGTCTTGGTTCTTAGAGGGACTTTTTAAGTTCGACGGCGCACTAAACCATCCAGAAATTCAAAGTCTCATGAGGATTCAATCAACAGGATCTTCGTCTGGAGTTGGTAATAATTTTCTTCTCTATAATTTGGTGTGCATAAAACCGAACATAAGTACTGGCCAGACAGGGTCGTTAATCCTTTATGGAAAACCTGATGGTAACATTAGTGATACTCTTAGAATGGAAATACATGATGTAGATATTTTTGATGGAAAAAAGTGGCATCTGTCTTTCGGGAGAAACGCACATGCAGAAGAAAGATATGTATCCTCCTCTTACTATTTAAGAGCAGGTAAGTCAAGATACACAAAAGAGCCATTGATATATTCAACATCATCATATTTTTACGATAAGAATAGCAATGCACTAAACAACATAGATGCTGAATATAACACATCAGGAACTTTCATTGCCATCGGAAGCATGAGTCTGGGTTATGACTCTTCAACATCTTATGAGTTCTTAAATCAACTTTCAAACTCTAGTGCTAACACTGTAAACTTTACTGGAAAATCTTCCAACATAAGATTTTTTACAAAAGCTTTGACAGAAAATGAAACGATACAACACGTAAGCAATCCCTATTCGCTGGGCGTTGGTGATCCTGGTGTTAATTTTGGTTTTAGCAATGCAAAAACCGGATCATACGAAAGACTTAGGGTAGACTATTCCATGAGTCAATTGGTAACAGAATCAAACTCATCCGGAGAAGTTAGTATTTTCGACTTTACACAGAACAATATTTTCGGAAGAGGAACGGGTTTTGAGGCTTCTAAGAGTGTGATCGTTCCAATAAGATATGATTATAGAACTATATCACCAAAACTAGAAACAAAAGCATCAGATAACAAAGTGAGAATAAGATCATTTAAATCAGCAACACTTGCAGATAGATATGGGACATCAATTGCCCCTGTTTACGAGATACCTCCGTCTGAAAAACCACACGATGATAGAAGGGTCGAGATAGAAGTCTCATCAGTTCAGGCATTGAATGATGACATTATCTTGCTTTTTTCTACGTTAGACTTTTTTGATAATGCAATTGGAGATCCGGAGTTGGTTTTTTCTAACGAGTACAAAGATTTAAGAGACATGAGAAGAATTTATTTCAATCGATTAACAGAGAAGGTAAGTCTTACAAAATTCTTTTCTTTCTTTAAGTGGTTTGATAATACAGTAGGGGACATCTTAGAAGATATTGTTCCTAGAACATCTAGATACATGGGAACTAATTTTGTAATAGAAAGTCACTCACTCGAAAGAGCAAAGTTTCCTTACATGTATTCTGATATGTATATAGGAGAACTTCAGAGGCCCAATCCAGGAGAAATATACGTCCAGCAACTTATTGCAAGAGTAGCTAGACGTTAAAGGAAGAAATATGTCTATTAGTCAACGTATTCTGAGTGGATCAATTACTAGGGGAACACAGGTCATAAATCTAGGCGTCGAGGGAGACTTAAATAACGATTACTCAACATCTGATGCTTACATAAGAGACGGATGGAACATAGTAGAAAGAAAAAACTATAGAGGAATCACACAGTATTTGAAGTCTAATGCATCTGACACTGTCCTCTTTAATGGAAAAGTGATAGGCGAAAAGTTTGATGATATGACTTCTACAACTGTAGGTAATAATATTGTCTACTTTGGTGAAAAAAAGCAGACATCCATCTTAAGTCACGCAATGGAAAAAAGAGACTTAGGGTATTCTCAGCCTCTAGAAGGAAATGATTATTTTGAATGTACAAATCCGGATGATCCTATAGAGATCATAGGGACACATCCATACGAGCTGTATTTACCATCCACCATGGTTGACTTCTCTTCAGCCCTAGTGATTGACGGAGTCATCGACCCACTAGAAGTGAGAAGCAAGGCAGACAGATCTAATTTAGAGTCACCTTTTCATTCTAGAGGAATTCGAGGTTCATTTTCCAATGAAACACCTTTTAGAAGAACTGCACTCATACATGAAGGGTACAATTTAAAAGATTCACCAACTGTGCCTTATCTGGATGCACCAGAATATTTTGGTAATGTTGAACTTCCTCCTATTTTTCAAGAAGACAACATGAAGTTTACTCCTTTTACCGACACAAATAGTGCATTAGAGTTATACTTTCCTAAGAAAGAATTAGAAGGATATGCAGTGTCTTCTGATATAATTAGTGTCCTGACTAGTGGATCTTCTTTCGATACAGCTGACATGAATGAATTTGATATTTACGGGAGAAGAGGAACTGATTACTTCGGTGGAGGAACTGATTCAATCGCATTTGGAGGATTGTTAAAGTAATGCCAAAGATAACAAGAGTCAGGACATATGATCTTAGAAAAAAATGGACTGCTTCCAGCGGAGATATCTATAGAGGCAATGACTCACTGTACGCTTGGTACCAGTTTGATCAAGACGTTTCTGTTTCAGGAGACTTACAGGATCTCTCGGGAAATTCTAGAGATCTAGGGCCTCTAGACGGAGACGACGATAACCGACCCCAGTCTCCTACTGCTGATGTTCCTTTTTCAAGTCCCACTCCAGGGTTCCCTACAAAAAGCACAGCTTTCTCAGAGGACGGACTTTCATCTCAGAATTCTTCGGACTTTTTGTTTGTAGATTCAAATGGAGATAAACCTTTCACTCTTTCTGCTTGGGTCAAGTTTAATAATCTAGACGGCACACGAAAGACAATTTTTTCTCGATACGAATCACTTAATTTCACAAATAGTAATTTCTCAATTAATCTACAACCCGGTGGCTATTGGATATTTTATCTTTTTGGAGAATCAGGAGCTTACGCATATACAGGGAATACATTAGTAGGGCCTGTACAAGATGTGTGGTACAATATAGTATTTTCTTATGATGGAAGAGGCGGATCTCAGGCGTACAATGGAGTAAAGCATTATGTAAACGGAGAAATAATAGCTCCGAATTTTGGTACGGTTTATGGTGGTACATACACTAAGATGTCTAATAGCCCTACATCTGTCTTTACCATTGGAAATGTTGATCCCGAGTCCTCGGATTGGGACTTCGATGGGAATATTGCACAGGTAGCTGTTTGGGATCGAGTCCTGTCTCCGGAGGAGGTTTCTGCACTCTATAATGGCCCACAAGGAAGCTTGACAGAAACGAAATCAGGCTATCTCACAAACCCAGTTCGAACCATAATCAGAGAAAACGACTACAGAACCGGTTCTTATCCGATGAACGTTCGAACAGGAGACCCAGACTTTAGTGGCAAATCTACTATCGGAATGAGTTTTGATGACACAGCTGGAGTAGATTTTGTGAGTCCTTTTGCACAGGGTAGCATCACCATACAAGGTGGGTCTGCTCTTTTGTACAATCACTGGGTAGGACTCACCGGATCCACAGGCGGCGCTACTCAAGATTTTGAGTTTATTGTAGGGTCTGAAAAAAACAGGGTCGTGGAAACTTCGAAACTGATAGTTTTACCTCTTGAATACAGTTTTATCCCAGGCCTAGCAGTTGCTGGTCTTGGCCCTGCTAATCCAGCAGCGTCACCAGTCGCAGTTGCCCAAAAGCTTTCCGATGCGATAAACGAATACAAAGATCAGCTTTTCATAAGAGCATATGCCAAGAAAAACGTTGTGCATCTAAAAAGCCTTCAACCTTTAGCAGGCGTGGGAAATACAATAGTAACAGGTTCTTCGACCGATAATATTACACCTCTATCAATTAAACAGTTCTCCATAACATCGAATGGAAAAGTAAGATATCCCATAGGAATGAGTGCTGATAATCAGTATGCTAATCAAAACATCTCAACTCCCAATGCACTTCCTGATTTAGAATCGTACAGCGACACTATAAAAGGAATATCAGATTATGGGATACATTTTACTCCAGGAGAAAATATTTCACCTTTTAGTGACGATAGAATAACACTAGAGAACACACAGTTCTACGTATCAGGGACGGATGTGTCTGTGGTTGAAGGTTTTACGTCACCTCTTCGATCAAAAACGCAGCTTGTTTTCAATCTAAATAGTTCTAATGGGTTAGGGACACACTTGTTTTACTCAACAGGATCACCAGGCCCTTTAGGAACTTACCATCCGGATATAGCAGGAAAATACGGATCGGGATTTTCGTATTGGAACGATCAGTTGAAAAGGTGGGATATGATAAATGCTGTTGCAGGAAATGAACCTAGATGGAATCAATCAACGACTCGTTTGACATCTGTTCGTGGTTTTTCCAGCCCAATGTATTTTGGACCAACCGCACCAAATGGTTGGCATAGAGTAGAAAGCTCTTATGACGCTGATACAGTCGATGAAATTTTAGAAAGATACAAGGGAGTAGTGCATCCAGTCAACACATCAGGATTTCCTTCTGCTCAGCAGTACAATGCGACAGGATCACAATGCTTAACAATGAAAGACTTTATAAGCTCTCCTTTCTTGTTAGAAAAAATCCGAGTTGAGTTCAAAGGTAATTTAGGACTCGATGGAACTTCATATCAAGGAGTCAGCAGGTTGTCTTTTAGAAAGTTTTTTGTCCTAGCACAACCTACGAATGGCGACAATCCTCACACTCAAGAAACAGAAAGCATAACTGCTAAGGAATACGAAAATGGGCAGGCAGGAACTTACACAAGAACTTTTACTAGAAGAGGAAAAAGAGAGCTAATAGCATACGGAAGAATATGTTTGCTAAGGAATGATACTAACTTCAAAAACGGTTCCCCGGGAAGTTTTCAAAGTTTTAAAGATTCATTTGAGAAAGTAATAGAGTACACAGCATCAGATGCGAGCAATTTAGGATTGACTTCTAGTTTTTCCATGGATGTGTATCCTAAGTTAGCTCTTAACAACGATGTGTCTTCTTTCTGGAATACAGCAGAAGGAGGATTGTCAAAGGGAAGTTATCAAAACTCCGATACGTACGGAAACTATGCAATAGATGGAAACGAAAACGGAGGCGCCGACCTACTAGGAAATCCATCAGGCAGGCAGATAGCAACGTCTTTAGACATAGCTGATCTTTCAACTCAAATTACAGGTACACAAAATTTAGGACCTTTTTCAATAAAACATAGGTCTGAATACAGTAAAGTTAGCCCTTATCTTCTTTTTCCTGAGGATAATATTATTTTTGGTTGGGAAAACATTCCGGAAATAGCCGCATCAGATTCTGATTCCTACAATGCCGAGAGAATGGTTGACAGAATTACTGACATGAAAATAACTTTTTTCGGTTCGTTGGTGAGAGACAATAAAGAGTATCACGAAGGTCTAAATCAACCTTTGACGTCTGATGGAATTCATGAGGCTATCTTAGGGGCTCCTCTAGTAGATCAGTGGGACGTAGAACCAATTACAATCCTGTCAGGATCAACAAGAGATGCTCTCTTTTTCGGTGATATGTTTTCAACATCTACAGGAGTTCGAGGTCGACGAGGATCCGTAGCAGCAGGCGATGCTGGCAATACTGGATCTTTGAATAGAAATGTTCATTTTCTTGATAAGAATGTGATATACGCTGATTCTAGAGTACCATCTGCAGGAACACTTATAAAAACAGTAGCACCTACGCTGCAAGGAAGAGATGCTACGGCGCCAGATGCTTCTGTTTTTAGAGCAGTTACACTTTCAAATAGGCAGACAGATCCTGCTACTAGAATTTTACGAGCAACAAATATTTTTAGTAAAAGAAACGTGGTGAGCAGTCTTTCTAGGGTTGGAAACACAAGACCACTTGCAGACAGTTCAGGAAATCCAAACATTTCTAATAATCTTAACTTTCCCTACCTAGGTGTCGAAACAACTTCACCTGGAACAACTGGAAATGGAACCTACAACATATTCTCTGGTGGAAAAACTTTAACAAAAGGCATCAATGCTTCAAATGGAGCTTCTTCGGAGATAGCATTTTCACCCGCAGCATCGGCAGTCTCAGTTCAAAACATGAACCCTAGCGTTATTGCTGGATCTTTAGGAACAAGTCCGGGATTCTCTAGTTTTATACAAGAGGAGAATCAAAGAGCACTTAACGGTATTTTCTTTGGTGCACCTCTCGTTAAGCCTTACCTGGGAGGAATATATGCATTCCCGATTCTTCCTAATCTTAACTTCATGCTACCCTGGTTACGAGGACTTAAGTTCGGTTTCTTTAATTTATATCCAACTTCTCCCGTGTATCACTTTAGAAGGAACTCCTTTGGACAAATGAGAGACTTGATCGAAACTCCACCTGAAGGAAAAATGGTAGGTCTAAATGATCTTGCTGACTATGATAACGGAGAGTTTTTGGCAGATCAAAATGCTCAAACTGCTCCTGTAAAAGTCGTGTTTATGTCAAGAAGTGGTGATGCAAACATAAGCCCACTTGATACAAACACACAGAATCTTTCTCAGTTTTGCACATCTTCAGAACCCTATTACGACGGAGAAAGCAGAGAGAGAGATATCGAGAAAGATCCTCCTCCTGACTTGATCGGCAAGACTATTATCGAAGAGGCGGTACAACAAATTATAGATGGTGACGCGTAAATGGCTGGCAGCGGAAAACATCCTGGCAAGGAAGCTCTTAAAAACAAGGCGATGCTCGTCGTCAGGAATATTACTGAGCAAGAAGTCACAAATGTTATATTTCCAAACGGTCTTACAGTAGGAACAGTTGACTTAAAGAATGGAGCCAAGATTCACGGCAACGTTCAGGTTGCGGGAACTTTAAACGCTCAAGATTTAAGAATCAACGGAACTTCTATTTCTGAGGGCCCGGGCGCTAAATTTCTTCTTTTTTCTTCTACGTCTCCTTTTTTTGCTTTTCCTGAGTCATCTTCAACTAGTCCGTCTCCGGATCCCATAGTTCTATCTGTCCTTCAAGCCAGCCAGTCCTCAACAATTCCAGGGACAGGTTTTCAAGTAAGTGGATCTGATGGGAGTAATCTAACGGGATCACTATCAGGAGATTATCTAGAGGAATTTTCCACAGGAAACTGTTATAGAACAGTTAATTTATCATACGATGATTCTTCTATGAGAAGTGTTTTTCCCATAACAGCTTCAGTTTCTCATGAAGGAATAACACAAAAAACTTACATTCATGAATTTACTGCATCTACACCAGCATTTCTTGTTTTAGACTTGGATAGTACTGTAGCTTCTTTTGATGACTCCTCTGATACCACACCAGATCCGTCCAGCGTAGACATCACTGTGACTCAAGCCGGACAAGCTTCTACAATTGTTGTAGGTGACATCAGTGCAACCTCCAATGGAGGTTCGGCGGGAGATTTAAACGGAGACATAAGTTCGTTCAGCAACACATCTACATCCACAGGAAATTCTGTTTCAACTGCCACACTTTCGCTTCCTTCGAATCAGTCTAGCTATCCTATTACAGTTTCTGTTTCAAATGACAGCTTATCTTCATCAAAAAAGATCGGAAAGGCTGTAGGCGGAGACGACGGAACCACTCCGACAGTAACATTCCAAGAGACGATTGATATTTCTTATGACTTTTCTGAC
>Ga0181580_10000155_pt1 | contig 44517 bp, 43 predicted proteins | sample 071ome_23_FD_132413 | JGI IMG/M metagenome (GOLD analysis project Ga0181580, IMG submission 132413) | Coastal salt marsh microbial communities from the Groves Creek Marsh, Skidaway Island, Georgia - 071403BT metaG (megahit assembly) | ecosystem: Environmental > Aquatic > Marine > Intertidal... | reverse complement strand
GAAATTGTTCCAAGAAGTTCTATTAGTAAATCAGGATATATGCTCGCAAATAGTGTTGGTATTATAGATCAAAGCTATCGTGGTAATTTATTAGTTGCATTAAGAAAAATTAATAAAGATTGTCCCAATTTAGAGTTACCATGGAAATGTTGTCAACTAATTGTTAAAAAACAAATATATTCTAATTTTCAATTAGCATTAGAAGATTTAAATAAGACAAAGCGAGGTGATGGTGGATTTGGAAGTACAGGCTAAAACATTTTAGAACAATAATATCTATTATTTTTATATGAATTATCAATTAATGGTTTAATAATCAATACTAAAATAATACATAATATATAATTTATGATAAATACAGGAATAATTACATATAAAACATTATTAGAATCATTTACATTAAAATAGTCTAAATATTTAAACCACAATTCACGTGTATATTCTGTTTGTTTAAAGAAGAAATATAGATAGTTTTTGCATTCATAAATTATAACATTATTAATTTCACTGATATCCATATTAATATTTGTTTTATATTTTAATAAATGACACTAATCAATTTTTATACATTTTATTAGTAATCTTATTATGAATATCATCATATTTTTCTAATGAATAATTAATAAAAAATGGATTTTTAGAATAAGAATCACTGCATATGTAAATATGATTAAATAATTGCTTTATTTTATCTTTTATTAATATATCATTAATACCTACATTCCAAAGATATATGCTATGTTTTTTTATTGGACATACTATATGTATATTATTTAGTAAATGTTCTTTAATATCGCTTTTATTTTCAAGTGATTTATCACTAAAAATTTTCTCTGCATTTATATTATATTTTGTTACATTATTTAATAATTTTTTTTGTTCCTTATTGAAAAATTTTAATTTTAGTAAATTATCTTTTGATAAAGTTAATATTATCAAGTTAGTTATAAATGTTTTATAATGAGTTATTATATATATATTAGATTTATATATTATATCAATTATATTAGTATTATAAATAATATTACCATTATTTTCTACAATATAATTAATCATTTTATTTATTAATATATACTTATCATCCTCCATAATAAAATATTCATTATCGTTATTGATATCATTTGTAAATAATGTTATTGCAAACATAGCTGAAACATTATCATATATATATTCAAAATCCTCAATATTTGTTTTAAGTATATTATAATCATTAGCAGATAAAATAGAACGGCAAAATTTAACAAAGTTTTGACTATTTAATATTTTTTTAGATATTAATTTAGACTTATTAATGATATTATATATTATTTTATATGTATTATCATTATATTTTAATTTATATTTATTGTAATTTATTGAAAATTTATTTAATAGATTTATGTAATTATTATGATTTTTATTGAAAATTCTGTAATTATTTTTTTTGTCATTAAATGAATTACTTTTTTCAATTATAGTTACTTTATATCCATTATCAAGACATTTAATTGCTGAATATAATCCTATAAAATTGCACCCTGCTATAACTAAGTTATTATTCATATATTAATTAATTTAATTATCTAATATGTTTTTATATGCGTATTATAAAATTTAATAATTAAATATATATTTATTAAAGATACTTTTTATGATATGGGAAATACATCATCAAGACAAAATACTTATCAACAATATCATAGATATTTAAACACTCCTGAAAAAAAAGCTAAAATGGAAGACGCAGAATTAAAAAAAATAGATATGAAAACTTTAAATCATTATGAAGTTTTAAATGTAAGTAAGAATTTTACTTGGGAAGAACTTAAAGAAACGTATAGAAAGCTTGCTATTAATGTACATCCAGATAAGCCTAATGGTAATAAAGAGCTATTTAATATTATAACATATTCTTTTAAACAATTGGCAAAAGAATATAAAAATCGCACAAGTGATTTGGACCATTATGATTTAAAAAAACAATCTAGTGAGTTCTTTCATAAAATGACTAGTGAAACCATGCCACATCCTAGCGATGCGTTGCAAAATCCAGACGAAACCTTTTCTACTAAGTTTAATCGTAATTTTGAAAAATGTAAAGTTATGGATGATGATATTGATTTTGGTTATGGTGAAAAAATGTATGAATCTTCACAAGTACGCGAAGACATTAATATTGAAAAACTAATTAAAAAGGATAAAATAGATAATGAAAGTTTTAATAAGATTTTTAATAAAAAAGTCCCTGTAAACAAACAGCTTGTAAAGTACAAGGAACCAGAGCCATTATTATTAGCTAAATCTCTGAACTTTACAGAATTAGGTAGTAAAAAATCAGATGACTATACAAGCAGTATGGAAAAGACAAATAATTTATCATATACGGATTATATGAGAGCACATGATGGTACGCGCCTTGTTGATCCATCATTAATAAAGTCGGGAAAACAATTTAAATCAGTAGAAGAGTATAAAGCATATAGTGATAACAAAGCTGAAAGAAAATTGAGTGAAAAAGAGCTTAAATTACAAGAATTAAAAAAAATAAAAGCAGAAAAAGAAGAAAATATGCGTTTAAATAGATTAAAGAATTATGACGAACGCGTTGAAAAGTCTTTTAATAAAGCTAATAAACTATTTTTGAAATAATTTTATCCTTATTTTTTTCAGTATCATTCCATCCTTGTTCAAACAATTCTCTTGACTTATCCTTATCAATATATACACAGCTTTCGGGTGAAAATTTTCTATTCCACATATTTCTATGTATAATTATTTTATTATTTTCGTCAATATTTTTATAATCATATTTTATATCACCATCAATATATCTACTACCCTTATATTTTTTAGAAAAAGTACTACCTGATAAATATGGTAGATACGAACTACATAAACAGAAATCTATAACATCATTTATATTAGTAAAATCATTTTTCTCTTCTGTTTTCATTTTAAATAAAGCTCCATCTAATTTAGTTGATATTATTGATATTTTATCAAGATTTTTCGGCTCTCTATTTTTGTATCGTAATTTAAGATTATCTTCTACGTTTTTTTGGAATTTTTTCATATCACTTTGTAATTTTATTTTTGTTGTATTATTACCAACAGTATAGCTCCATATTTTATCATGATCTGATAAATCTTCCTCCTGAGTATATAATAAAGAACACCAAGCACCACCAGATATTCCAGTTATTTTAAAGTCAGGTATAACGATATTTTTCTTTATATATCCAATAACACCCATACTATAAGGTAAAAACAATCCCGTGCCATAAACATTAATGTTGGTAAATGCTTTCGCTATACTTATCATATTAACAATTAATATTGTTAATGATAAATATTTCATTCTTAGTTTAATATATATACTATTTTATTTTTTATACTTTTTTTTTCCATTTTGCCTTTTCATCCGTTAAATCACGTGTTCTCATATAATTGAAAAATTTAATAACTTCTTCTTCATTTCCTTCTCTAAAAAATTTAGATAATTCATCTATTGAATTTTTTTTATTTTGTATAGATGCAAAAATAATATTATTCATATGTTTTTTAAATTTATCGGATATAAATGGGGGTTGATCAATTAGCCATGTACTTCTCATTTTTTTATATGAATCGGTATTTAAAGGTATGATTTCTTGATTATTATTATCGTATGATACTACAACATTATTATCAGTTATTGATACAGATGTAATAGTATTATTTATATTTTCCATTTTAATATATAATTATATTTATTTTTTTTTATATGCATATTATAGGTAAAGTATAGTTAATTATAATGGCGAGAGTAGAAAGAGGTATAGAAATGGTATTACATTCCGTAATAATTGGTTTATTATTATACATATTAATGGTTTTTGTATTAAAACAAAAAGAAGAAGTTGCTGAAAATAGAAGTATTTTAATATCTGCATTTTTATTAATATATATGGTTTTGTTTGGTCATAGTCTTCCAAATAAAATAAATAAGGATTTATAATTATACTTGATTATATATTATCATATAAGCTGAATTATTATTATTTTTAAAATTATTTATTTCTTTAATATCCATATCATTATATAATAAATAATTATCAGTATCGTTATTACATATTGCCATATAATGTCCGCTATTTAAATTACCTACATGGAGCGCCATTGATGACAATTTGTAAATTTTTTTTACATCAGGATTACTTAATTCTGTACCTTCGTTAAAATGCAATTGCTCGTTGATATTAATTGGTTCTGTATTTTTTCTAAACATATCTGCAAATCTTGTAACAACTATAAATAATACCTTTGGAATACTCCATAATTTTGTTTGTTTTATATATTTTGTTTTTAATTTACATTTTTCACATTCCCAAACATCACAATTAATATCTTCATTATATAATTGTTTAATCATATCAACAATAGAAAGATTTTTATCCGTAATATTAAGATTTAATGTTACAAATGGTTCAAAATTGTACAATGTATTATTACATTTAGTGCATTTTATTATATTAAGATAAAATCCCTGTATTAATGATTGCCATTTTGATATTTTATTATTATTATGTTTAATATTATAATATTCAAATTTGTCTTTTAATTTACTACTATTTAATAATACTCTATTGAATTCTCTATCATCTTCTATAATAATACCTTCTTTAATTTTATCATTTATACAATGTTCATTTATAATTTTATAATAACTTGGATTTTGATTAATTTCATTAATAATTGCTTCTGATAAGTAAAGCCATAATTCATATATATCAAGTTGTTCACCAAATCTAAATGTACCTTCGAATGTGTTAAATACCTTTTTAACAAATTTTCTAGGAATTAGTGAATTTTTTTTCTCATGCATTAATACTAATATCTCTTTTAGGTTATTTGTAAATGTATCATCGGATAATTCATAGCTAAGTATAGCATCTCGTAAATATGTATTTCTACAAATTATTTGTATTAAACTATTTATAGCACATGTTGCACCAACATTCTCTAAACCTTGCATGAGTTTATTTATATATATATTTAATAATATATTTATATCATAATAAAAATAATTATATTATATAGATAAATATGCCAAGAAAAAGTCCTAAAAGTCCTAAAAGTCCTAAGAGTCCTAAGAGTCCTAAGAAATTAGTGAGAAAATCGTCAAAAAAGAGTTTAGAAGAATTTATGCCAATAAGTAGCAAATTTACTACTCAAATTTTAGAACCTCAAAAACAATGTAATCATGGTAGCAACAAAAGTATATTAATTACTGCTATTGTGGTTGGTATAATTGGTTTATTAATTAATATTGGTGCACTATTATGGTTACAAAAATTAGAAAAAATTAATTGTGCTTGTAGCGAACACTGGATGCGTAATTACATTAAATATTATTTATTTATTATTGTACCAATTTTCTTTATAAATTTAATTATTAATGTATATGTGTATTTATCAAATATGAGTATTAATGAATTAAATAATAATAATTTATTTATATTTTATAAAACTTTTTCGAATATAGTTTCATTATTTGGAATTGCTAATATATTTATTGTTATAATATTTATTAACAAATTAAAAGAAATAAATTGCGAATGTAGTGAAGATATTAAACGAGAAGTATATTGGATTTATAATATTATATTAGCTGCTTTTATATGCTTGACTATATTATTAATATTAGTAGGATTACCATTATCTCTCATGAGTATGAAAAGATAATTTAATCTACTTCATCAATAGTTGGTTCAGTTGTCCCAGGCATACCACCGGGCATACCACCGGGCATACCACTAGGCATACCACCAGGAGGAACTTGACTACTATAAAGCTTTTGCATTAATGGATTAACTATTTCTTCAAGTTCTTTTTGTTTGTTTTTATATGTGTCAATATCCTCATTGTCATTATCTTCAAGCCATTTTAGTCCTTCTTCGATAATTGGATCAAGTTCTTCTTTTACTTCATCGAGTGTTGGTGGCGAATTTTCATTTTTAGTCATTGAATTTTTTAGATTATACAAATAGTTTTCAAGTCCATTTTTAGTTTCAATTAATTCTCTTTGTTTATTATCTTCTTCCTTAAATTCTTCAGCTTTTTTAATCATTTCATCAATTTGCTCTTTTGAAAGACGACCTTTATCATTTGTAATAGTAATATTATTAGTCTTTTTAGTTGATTTTTCTTCCGCTGTAATATTCATGATTCCGTTTGCATCAACATCAAAAGAAACTTCAATTTGCGCTTGACCTCTAGGCATTGGTGGAATACCATCTAAATGAAAACTTCCTAAAAGATTATTATCTTTTGTAAATCCACGTTCTCCCTCATAAATCTTAATATCTACACCTGGCTGATTATCAGCATATGTTGAAAATACTTGTGATTTCTTTGTTGGAATCGTTGTATTACGTTCAATAATTTTAGTCATTACACCTCCTGCTGTTTCAATACCAAGAGAAAGAGGTGCCACATCAAGTAGAAGCAATTCATTTGTTTTACTGTTACCTTGTCCCGTCAAGATAGATGCCTGAACAGCAGCACCATAAGCAACCGCTTCATCTGGATTCAATGATTTATTTAGTTGTTTTCCATTAAAATATGATGAAAGTAGCTCTTGTAGTTTTGGAATACGTGTAGTACCACCTACAAGCACAATTTCATGAATATCACTTTTACCCATCTTAGCATCTTTAAGAAGTTGTTCAAGTGGTTTCAATGTTCTTTGAAATACAGCATCCGCAAGTGATTCAAATTTAGCACGTGATAAGTTAGTATTATAATCAACACCATCCATTAAAGAATCAACTTCAATACTTGTTGTAGATGCAGCAGATAAATTCTTTTTAGCTTTTTCTGCTGCAATATTAAGACGTTTAAGAGCTCTTGCATTTTCCCGCACATTCATTTTATGCTTCTTTTTAATATCATCACATAGATAGTCAACAATAAGATTATCAATATCAGAGCCACCCAAATGTGTATCACCACCAGTAGCTTTTACTTCAAAAATACCACCATCAAGAGTTAAAATTGAAACATCGTGTGTACCGCCACCACAATCAAATACAAGGATATTTTTCTCTTTCTTATCTTCTGTTTTATCTAGACCATATGCAATAGCAGCAGCAGTTGGTTCATTAATAATTCTCAGAACTTCAAGTCCAGCAATTGCACCTGCATCCTTTGTAGCTTGACGCTGTGAATCATTAAAATAAGCAGGCACTGTAATTACAACCTTTTTCAATGGATGTCCAAGATATGATTCAGTTGTTTCTTTAAGACGTTGAATTACCATTGCTGAAATCTCTTCTGGATGAAAAGTTTTTTCTTCATTTTTATATTTAACATTAATTAATGGCTTATTATCTTTATCGCCAGATACAGCAAATGACCATAATTTAACATCTTTTTGAACAACATCATCTGTATATTTACGTCCAATTAAGCGTTTTGTATCATAAATAGTATTTTTTGGATTCATAGTAGATTGATTTTTTGCTGCATCACCTACAAGTTTTTCCGTATCACCAAATGATACATATGATGGTATAATACGAGATCCAGTTTGCGTATCTGGAATAATTTCTACACGATCATTAATCCAAATAGCCGCACAACTGGTTGTAGTTCCAATGTCAAAGCCAGCTGCAATTTCATCTTCTTTACCCATAATTCCTGATTTTCTAATACTTATTTAATGTAAAATATCTTTATATATTTTAATACTATATAAGAGGGCTAAACTAATATAAATTTAATAATTTTTATATATAAATAATTCTTTAATTAAATAAATATATACTTTAAATATAAAGGCAAAAATATAAATGGAAGTAAATTTAAATAATAATTTCGAGTATGATAAAATTATTATTAATTTAGATTCAAGAAATGGTATCAATAGTAATGGTAATGATTTTGGATGCTTATTTAAATTTGATGATACAATTAAAAATCCTATCGCAATACAAATAATAAATGCTACAATTATATCATCCGAATCTGCAACATATCAATCATACGATGATTGTTTCTATATAATATTAAATAATATTGAAAGATCAACATCATATATAAAATATATGGACAATACATATAATACTTATAATTTTAATATAATTAAATATTTTGAAAAAGTAGAATATACAGATAATAATATTGTTGGTAGTAAAAACAAATCTATGTTAGATATTGGTACAAGTACAGGAAGTTTTTCTGATTCTTCAACATATATGTTTAATCCTGTAATACCAGAATTAAGTCGTTTTGAATTAACATTAAAAGATAAAAATTTTGCAAATATACCAAATAGCAATATTGATTCAGTAAAATTAACTCTATGTATATATACTATAAAAAAAAAATTAGTTTAAAATTATATAAGAGTCTTTTATTATTTATTGAATAATATGAAACTAAATATTATTAACAATTATAAAACTATTTATTACAATATTTTAACTAATTTTTATTTGATATTTAATTTGTTTTTACCATTATATGATAATTTTATTATAAGTTTGCATAATCAAGCTAGTAAAACATTATATGGTGATATTAAAAAAGTTAAAAGAATAAGAATGATTGAATTCTTAAATGAATTAGAAAGTAATGATAAATTAATTCTAGATAAAAATAATAATTTACTAATAATTGAATATAATTATAGTGATTATATTAATAATAATAGTGATAGTGATAGTGAATCAGAAACTGATAATGAAACAAAAAATAAAGGGGTTTTAGATGAGATTAAAAGATTACTAAATAATGCTAAAAAAAATATTTAATAATGTTTAGCTAAAATATTTAATAGTAAGTTTTTGTTTCCATAATCTTTTAATATCATTTTTATTATCAATAACACCATAACAATTACTTTTTAATCTTTTTTTAACATCATATTTAATATTGTTTTTTATATAATTTTCATACTGATTTATATAGTAAAGATTTTCACTTGCTTCTTCCTCTCTATTTAAATATATTTTATTTTTAATATAATCTACGTATAAAAAGTACAAGTTTGTATCAATACTTCCTGTAAAAAAACCATCTTTTTCATTTATAGAAAAACATTCATTTTTATTATATATAATTTTTATTATATTAAATTCTTCTTTTGTTTTATTATCTATAATTTTAATTGTATATGAAGCATATATATTATACATATTGACATTATTATGATTTACAGATATTTTAAAGTCTTTCTTTGATAAATTAGCTTTCAATATTTTAATAATATCATTCTTTGTTTTTTCATAGATATTTGATAATATTGTTATATATTGCGATGATTTGCTTAAACGAAAGCAACAATCACTTTTTTTATATATTTTTAATGGATAACTATCAATTACAGGGTATTTATTATCTTTAATATGATTAAGTAATAATTCTGTGACATCTTTATATAGAGGTTTTATACATAAACATTTTTTTATAATAATATTATTTTTATTTGATGGATAAAATTTGTTTATTAAATTAAGACGATTATAAATCTTTTCCCATCTCCACCCAGATTGTTCAGGACGTGATAACTCAAAATATAAATTTTGTTTAATATATTCAATGGGAATAATATTATATTTTTCATTATAATATTTTAATTTATTTTCAGGTTTCTTTGTATATTTTAATAATTTATTATATTGTAAAGCTGGCATTATAGTAATATCAAATATTTGCTTTCCATATACATATATTTTAAGTGTTCCATCATGTTTTGCTTTTCTAATTTTTATAAACTTATAGTTATTTTTTTTTATTATTTTTGCTAATTCTAATGAGTCTCTCAATTGATTTTTTGAAAAACAATCAAAATCATTTATAGTATAATCTTTATAAAATCTATATTTTTTTGGTAATGCTAAATTAATAACTAATCCACCATATAATATTAATTTTTTTTTTATAACAAAACGCGATATAATATCTATAACATTGCTATATTCTTTATAAATACTTTTTAATTTTTTTTCTTCTATTTTATTAATTATATTATCTATTGCATTAGAAGTCATATTATATCTAATTTAAATAAATATATAAAAAAATTAATTATTGTTTAGTTGTTTTTGATTTCTTAGATTTTTTAGGTGTATATTTAACATTATCGGATAATGTTTTTCTATTTAAATAAACTTTTTTTCCTTTTTTGTTTATTATAAATTTACCATTTTTTGCTCCTGTATAAACTTTTACAGAACCACCATCATATTCAACAAATTCTTCTTGTGCCATTATAAATACTTTATACTACTAATATATATAAATATTTTTTTATTTTATTTCTTCATATTCTCTATATTCAAATTTAGGCATTATACTACCAACTTGTGTATTATCAAAAGCATATTTTATGTCAGTTCCTTGAAATAAATTTGAATTTTTTAATAATACTGGATTTACAACTTGTTCTGTTCCATAAGAGCAAACATTTGGGCGATATTCTGGATATCCTCTATATTGTTGTTTATATGTTAATGGATTATAAATTTTATTACCTATTCTATAAGTTGGTTTATGTTGTACTTTACTATAATCTGTTTCTTCCTTTGGATGTTCAGTATATTCTGGGATACTATCGATATTACCTTTTTTAATTAATTTATCCTTATCATCATTTATTATTTTTGCTGTCATACTATATGGTTTGCTTGTATCCTTATCTTTATCATTTAAAGTTATATTAATATTAAATACACTATTACCATCATTTACTATGTCCGATATATATTTATCACTATTCATTTTAGTTTCATTATTATCGTTGCCATTTGCTGCTTTTTCACTTGATTCGGTATGTAAAGCTATTGGTGTTTCAAAAGCTTTTCTTTTTATTATATCACGGCGTTTTAATTCATTTGCTATTAATCTTAATTCGTATAATACAAAATGTTCATTAAATATATCCAATAGAATCTTATCAGTCATAATGTATTTTTTCATAACATTTTTTTCAAAGCTTTTATATTTATCATGCATTAACATTGCTCTAAATAAATAATCATTATATTGTAAATGTATATAACATTGCTTTAATGGCACTCTCATTTTTTCTGGTATATTATTATTATAATGTTCTATATATAATGGTTCTATAACATCAATTAGTTTTGTATGTGATATATGTCTTACTAATCCAGGTTCTACATCATTAGATTGCATTTTAACTATCATTTTATATTCAGTGGAATTATAAATCTTCATTTTTAGTTTATCTTCATCACCTAGCTTTTCATAAAATTCTTGTAAGTTCTTATTTAATTCTTCACTTTTAGGTTGTCTATTTAATAAAGATTTATATATATCAATTATTACATATTCATTTATTTTATTTTTTGATAAAGAATCTGGATCATTATTATATTTAACATCATTATATGGTAGATATTTATCTTCAATTGGATCCATTATAGTTTTTTCTAAATCATCTCCACTTTGTCTATAATACATATAATTAGTATTCATACTTAATTCTGTATTTGTATTATCAGTTATATAAGAGTCTGTTGATGAATAAGTATCTATCATATTTTGTGTTTGAATACTAGTTGAACCTGTAAAAGATGCATCTAAACCACTATTTTTTATATATTCAGCATTTAACCCACTTGACTCAATATCTTGTTCAACTATTTCAGTAGGATAATATGGTTGATAAATATTATTATCAACTATAATATAAGAATCGTGTGTTAATATTGTACTTCCTATCATATTAGTGTATTCTTTTTGTGTAAAGCTATAAATATCTATACCATCAACAATTTCAAAATCTTTTGCAATTAATTTTTCTTTAATAGCTTCTTTAATATTATTATTTTTAATTTCAGTATAATTATCCATGACATATAATTCTGTTTCTATACCTAAATTTATCCATTTTTTACCAATTTCTTCAGAATATATTTTATTAGGATTATAGGGTTTAAAATAACGCCCCTCAACATCAATATATGTATCATATGTTAAATCCTTTAATTCCATTGAATCTAATTCATCGCGTGTTATAATAACGGGATATACAACCTTATTTTTTAATATATCATATAACTTTTGATTATTGATTTTATCTCCATTGGGTTCTTTATTGGTTTCATATACCCATTTTAAACCAATATCACTATTATCTACGTTAAAATTCTCAACATTATATGTATTAAATAAATTCTTAATTTCTTTATTAAAATATAAAGCAGCTGTTAGAAATATAAAAGTTATTATAGCTACTATTATAGCTAAATTTTTCATAGCTCTCTATATTTATTAATAATAAAAAATGAGTACATAATTTATAAAATCTCTGAAAATTTTTAAAGTTTATAAAGGTTTATAGAAAAATAAAATTATGTACTCATTTTAAGTAAAACAATATAAGATTATTATAACTTTATATATTAATAACTATGGAATATACAAAAAAAAGAAAGAGAGCTAATATGGAGGAAGAAGATGAAATTACTAAAACAAATGAAAGCAATATTTATACCTTAAATAATCATATTTATTTCTCAGATAATATTACTCCAAAATCAGCATTTCAACTATGTAAGCAACTTAGAATTCTTGAAACAACACTTAAAATGGAAGCTATTGCTACAAAAGTAGACCCTGAAATTTTTTTACATCTTACAACTGATGGTGGATGCGTCAGTTCAGCATTTTCTATTATTGATTGTATGAATAACCTTAAAATCCCTGTTAATACTGTTATTGACGGGGATGTATCTTCTGCTGGTACTATTATTAGTATTCACGGTGATAAACGTTACATATGTGAAAATGCTTATGTATTAATTCATGAACTGCGTTCAGGATGCTGGGGAAAACTCGCATACATTGATGATAATTATAAAAATTGTTTAAAAATTCAAGAACATATTAATAGAATTTATTTAACAAAAACTAAAATTAGCAAAAAAATGTTAAATAATCTACTTATTAAAGATATTCAATTTAATTCACAGGAAAGTATTAAAATGGGTTTAGCTGATGAAATTTATAGAGATTAAAAGTTTTTATTCTTTTTATATAGTAATAATGAATAAAGTATTTTTTACAGATTTGTATTTGAATATTACATTATATATGATTATAATGTTTTTTACATTAATATCTGCAACATATATATTATTAGATGATAATTGCAATATTATAATTCGCATATTATCTATTATAGTATTAATAGCTGTTGTATTTTTATTATTAAAAAAAGAAACATATTTACCATTTTTAGGTACAACATTTATACCAAGTAATTTATTCACTGGACCACAATATCCCGATGGTGCTAATCTTAATTATAGTATTGATATGTCTGATTATGAAGATGGAACAAAAGTAATATATTGGGCTTCCAATAGTACCGGTTATACTATTGCTAATCCTTATGAAGCATATAAAGATTTTAATAATTCAGGATTATCTATTGTTAAAAATGGTAAAGCGGATATTCGTATATTCTGTCCAGATAAATATAAAGTAAATAAATTGTTTACTATGACACTTGGTAAACACTTTCATTATCGTATAATATCTAAAAATACAGGATTTATTAGTCCGGTTCAAACATTCTATGTTGATTGCTAAAAATATTCTGTTTTTATAAAAAAATGATTATACACTACTAAAATATAAAATTAAGGCAAATATGCCATTATATAAATCTGACCTCCAACGCGAATGCTATCTCTTCTTCAAAGATTTAGAAGAAAATCTAAAATTTAAATACAATAAAGAAGATATTACAGATATCCAAAAAGTAGAAAAAGAATTAGATAAAACAATGAAATTTATAGACGAAGCATGGATGGAAATGATGTATGAAGGTAAACACTCTGAATATTATGATAATTTCGCAAAAGATAATAACGAAGAAGATCTCTTGCGAGAAAGTGACTATGTTTTGTTTGACTTGGATGAATATAAGATAAAATTGCCAAATGGTAATTATAGATATTGGATATATGAAAAAGAATTATATGATATTAAAAATATATTAAAAGAAAAAAAACAAATAATTGAAAATCACATCAAAGAGTTTAATATTAGAGCAGGAGTGACGCTAGCATTGCTAGCAAGGCAATAATAACAATTGTCAATCTTTCTATATTCTATATTTTTTATTATTTCTTCATGATAATAATATATTCCAAATGAAGAAAAAATATGCCATAATTGATGACTATTTCCTATAATATCAAATTTTTTAGGAAATAATTTTTCAGGTATTTTTGTAGTATATATTATAAATCCTCCAAAAAAATATTTCATTGGTTTTATAAAATTATATTTAATTATTTTATCAACATCACCATCTGTCATATTATATATATGAATATAACTTATTATAATACCAACATTATATATGCTATAATAAGCTAATATATAATTGTAATTTTTTATAATATCTATTTTCATTAATGTAACTATTCCTATTCCAATTCCCATATATAACCCAGATATATATATATACATATTTCTTATAGTTTTATAGCACCAAAACCAATAATAAAATATTAATATATTTGATGTAACTATATTTAGTATAATTGAAAATAAATCTAATTTTAATAATAATAGATAATTTTTATGAGACATAGGCATATATGTATGGTAACACGTTGACATTGCAAAACAAATTATTGAAATTATCTCATATAATTTTATAATAATATTATTATTGTTATTTTTTGCTATTAAAATATAAATATAATAAATTAAACATGTCATATGTGTCCATATATTTATTGTTTCATTATGTATATTAAATATACTAATAAAACAATTTAATTTATTTTTTTGACTTCTGTATCCTGACAGAATATATTTTTTTTTAGTCCATAATGGTATATTAATCGTCATATAATAATATAATAATATAATAATATAATCTTATACTATTGTATTATGGATTAACTTAGTTATAGGTTGTAAAGTTAGGAAATTGCTTAAATATTATCTAATAATCTTCACTTGAATCCGTTGGAAGACCTTTGTTTCTACGTTCTTGTTTCTTTTTTTCTAATTTCTTTTTTTCTCTTGCTGTTAGAACTTTTTCTTTTTTAACTTTAATTTCGTTACCGAGTGAATCCATAACAGTATCTTGTATTTCTTGAACATTAGTGATTTTCTCATCTTTTTGCACTTCACCTTCTCGTTTTAAATAACCTTTATCAACTATCCATTTTTCAGAACATATATTATCGGTGAAATCTTTATTGTGTGATATTAATACAACACCACCTTCATATTTTTTTATAGCTCCTGCAAGAGCACCAAGAGAATCTCTATCTAAATAATTAGTAGGTTCGTCCATGACTAATATATGAGGATTGTTCCACATACACGCTGCTAGTACAACTTTTACTTTTTGCCCTCCTGATAAACCACGAATACGAGAATGTGTAGCAAATTCACTTTCAATACCAATTTCATTTAATTGTTTCTCTATAAACTTTGTTGTTAATGATCTACTTGATAATCCAAGACGTAGTGCTTCTTGTTGGTCAAGGCGTTGTACCATTTTAGAATAACCACGCTCTTCTAATTGTTCTCTTGATATCCATGTATTTTTATCATTATCTTTATTTAACCATTTAACCTCGTAATCATATGATCTTTTTGTTTTTCTACGAGAACATAAGTATTCTACTATGCCTCTCTCAATAGTACCATCTTCATTTTTAAAAACTTGCTCTTTTTCAGTTGATTCTCTTGAAGCTTCATGTGTTTCTTCCTCTAATTTTTCTCTATCTTCTCCTGATGAATAACGCCATAGTATATACTCATTTGGTGTCTTATCTAAATGTTTTTCTAAATGAAAAAATGCATGTTGTGCTATATAAGCTATACGCATATTTTGATGTCTCCATACAACACCAGTATCAGGTTTTATTTCACCACAGAATATCTTTATAATTGTTGATTTACCTGCACCATTTGGACCAGTTACTGCTACACGTGTATTAAGGGAAGCTTGAAGTGTTATATTAAATACCGTTGGTGTATCTTTATTTGGATATTTATATGTACAATTTTCCATTTTAATAATAGCTTTTCCTTTTGATTTAATTCCTTCTAATGTTCCAGGTGTAGGAAATATAAATGATAAATTATCATTAGATAACTCATAATAAGTTTTTGCTCGTGGTACTCTCTTTACAAATGATTCCAAATTACCTTTATAATTTTTAAGCTTTCTATTATCTTCATAATGTATTATATTTGTTGTTACTCTATCCAAAAATCCTGTATCATGAGATATAATCAATGAAGTTTTCTTATCTTGTGATACCAAGAAATCTTCAAGCCATTTTACATTATTTACATCTAAATGATTTGTAGGCTCATCTAGTAATAATATATCTGGATTTTGTAAAATGGCGCTACATAATGCTAATTTCATTTTCCACCCACCTGATAAGTCTGATATAGATGACTTAATATAAGCCGTTGATTTATCATCATCCAAAAATCCAAATTCAATTAATTTATTATAGATATCATCTTCTGTTTTGTCACTATTCGCAAGTTTTATATAATCTATTAGTTTTAAATCAGTATATTCTCCTTGGATATCATGTTCAACATATACTGTCTTTAAAACATCAGGTGGTGGAAAATTATCTACTTGACCTTTTGATATAGCTCTTAAAAGCGTAGATTTACCACAACCATTATATCCACAAATACCATAACGTTTTCCGCGTTTTAAATGCAATCTAGTATTATTGAGCAATATTTTAGCTCCGTAACCAAGAGAAAATTCACAATTACATAAATCTTCACCATCATCATTTTCATCCTCTTGTATTTCTTTTGGAACGCAAGTTCTATAACATTCATCATAGATAGCCTTAGCATTTTCATTTGTAGGTGCGAGATAATAGAATAGTAGTTTATTCCATTCATTTTCATTAAATAACATTCCTTTTATCATTGACGAAAATATTGATGATAAATATTTAGCATTTATTTCTGTTATTTTATCATTATTTACATATTTATTTATAATTTTATATATATCATCTTGACTTAATTCTTTTGTTACAGAATAAATATTAACACTTTCTTCTATATTATTAAGTGTTCTAAGACACTTTTTAGCCATAATTCTTGCTTCTGGTTCTGAGAGCTCTTCTGATAATCTTGTAATAAGCGGTTTAAGTTCAGGTAAAAATGTTGCAGCTTCTTGTGGATAATCTATTAATTTACACATATTATCGGCAATCACACATACTCTCCGTTTACTTTCTACCTTTTTCTCTTGACATCCTCTAATTAATATAGGAACTATTATAGATAGAGTAGCATTATCAACAGATTGTACAAATACAGTTGATGATATTTTATGTAAAGTTTCAGCAACATTCTCGGGGTTCTCAATAGTATCAATGACGATCGGTATTAAATCCTTTATATCTTTATTATTACATGTATTCATCGCTTTCTGTGTAGTTTCCCTTGCAGCTTCTTTAATTTCTCGTTTTGTATCCCACATTGCATTTGAAACAACTGGCATTACATTATATAGTGTTTTTGAAAATGGTATTACTGATTTATCTGAAAATAATCCTAGTAATTCCAATGCCAATAGCTTAGTTTGCCAATTAGTATTCGCTATACCTTGAAATAAATAAGCTTCTATTTTATCAGTCGCATAAATACTAACAATATTAACAATATCTCTACCTGTTATGTTAGCCTGTATTTTAATATCGTTTGATTTTTTATCACTCGCCGATTCAAGTACAACAGGTAAAAAATCAATCACGTAGCTCTCTATTCTAGGTTGCTTTTTACACAATATACTTATTAATTTTAAACCATATTCTCGCGTTTCATGAGTATTTAATAATTCACCAATTATATTCTTACTAACTATTTCATCAATATCGTAATTAACACTATCACAATTTTTAATAGTATCTATTACTTTTTCTTTTGAAGTGACAACTCTAAATGTTTCTTCAACATTATTAAACGATAAATTTTTAGACAAACTCGCACCTAACAACGACATTTTTCTAATAGTAATAAATACAATACTTTTTATATATATTTAAAAAAAATTATAAGTAATCACTAACATATTTATTATTATATTGCCTTAAATTCTCAGGTGCAATAATCTTTTTAACATCATAATGGCTAATATAAGTTGCCCAGAGATATTCTAAGTTATCTGATAATATATTGTATTGAAACATTGAATATAATATTAAGCCCATTTCCGTATCAACATTTTCAACATAATATATATTATATTTTCTATCAAATAAATCTATAATATCACTCTTTTTATCACAAAATACTACTAGGTTATTTATATCAATTAGATTTAATGCTTCTTTATAATAATTAATATCAATATCTTTTTTATAATCTAAGCAAACTACATCACTATCTTTTGTATCTTTACCATAATAATCAAGTATTTCTCTATATTTATAATATGCATTATACATTAAATCCTCATTATTATATATTATTTTAGTCATTTTCTCCCTAATATCATCACAAAATTCATATTTAGAAACCTTTAACATTATATTAGATTTATCACCATAATAATCACTGAAATCTTGTGATACTTCTTTGAACTTTATAGTGTCATATACACCATCTTCATATAATCTAAATAATCCGCAAAATATTGTATCCCAATATTTATTACCTTTTTTAAAAACTATCTTTCTTTTAATATTATTTTTCCTAGATTCTTTTGCAAATTTATATATATTAGATAATTGAAATAATTGTTCTCCTAAATTCCCAGATATATCATATGATAAAAAAGGGTAACTCATTATATAACTATAATAATGTAACAATAAATCTTTAAATATTGTATTTAATTGATGATACCTTTGTATTCTTATTATATTCTATATTTGCAACAATATCCATGCTATCCTTAATAATATCTATATGTGACATTATTATAACTCCACTAAATGTATTAAGCAAATTCTTTAAAAATCCTGGTACCAATGACAAGTTTTGCTTATCACATGCCGTAAAACCTTCATCTATAAATATTTGTTCACATTGTGTATTAGAATATAAACTCATTCTTAATGCAAGTGATATTACAAATCGCTGAAATCCCGAAGCCTGATTTATAGATATTACTTGTTTCATATTATCATTTGTAACATTATGTATTAACCAATTAATATGTATTATATCTTTTTGCTGATTTATCATATAGTCTAACTTAAATTTCTTTGTGTCTTCATGGCATAAATCCTTAATATAATTATTGGCATTATCTATCAGTCTTTTTAATATATGATTTTTATACAGGTTTATTTTGTAGTCTTTAAAATTACTAATAATGATATCTAATATAGTTATAACCTCATTTATTTTTGTTAATTCTTTACTATAATAGTTATAGTTATTTACATTATTGTTATTATATTTTTCAATAGTTTCTATTTCGGCTACCTTTTCAGTTATATCTTTAATATTATTGTTGCATTCATTAATATAGTATATTAATTGTCGCTTTCTAATAATTTTTTCCTTAATTGTTTTATTATTATTATTGACTTTTTTACTATCTTCTTGTGATATTATATTACTTAACTCAATATATCTATGTGATTTAATAATATTGTTAATTCTATCATATTCATACCATTTATTATAAGAAGATTCCAATTCTTTTAGCTTAATAATTCGTGGCTCAATATATCTTTTATATTTTATTTTACTTTCATATAAAGCTTTTTTATTACCTAATTCATCATATATTTTAATATATTTACAATACAATTCATAATCATGATATTCTGCTAATTCATTGTATAATATGTTTACATTGATTTTAAATTTATCAATATCAATCTTGATAGTTTCTAATAGTTTTATACTATCTTTTTTTTTATTGCTTTCATCGCTTATTTTAGTAATAATACTACTTATATTATCATCAATTTGTTTACTTGTAGAAAGATACTTATTATATGTATCCCAAGAATGATATAATTCAGTATTGAATAATTTGTTTTTATTACTTTCATTTTCATTAAATACTTTTATATAATCAACATTTGTATCAATATATATATTATCATTTAGTTCAGCTATTTTATGCGTAGTTTCATAAATACTAGTTTCTAATATTTTAATGCGTTTTACCCATGGTCTATTACAACAATATTTGCACTTAGGATCATAATCATTTTCTTTATTGGATTTTAAATTACTGAGTTCATCATTATATTCAGCTAAATCGCCATTAAGTTTATCTAGTTTTTCTAAATTCTCGTAACAATTATTTAAAATACTATTATTGCTCTCAATAGAATGTTCTGTTTTATAAATATCATTAACAACACCAATTGAAACATCGTATTTATTGCCCGGCTCATGCTCTACTTGTAATTCTTTTTTTGAAATATAGAGCTCTTGTAATTCTTTATCATATTGTATGTGATTAGTATCATAGTCTTGCAATTCTTTTGTTAGTTTTGCTTCTAATTCTAATAATTTTAAGTAACATTCATATGATATCAATTCTGTTAAAGTATTATTGACATATTGCTTATTATCATATATAAATTCATTAAGCATCTTTAAAGAATTATTACCTTTGAAAATAATACTAATATCCTTTTGTATTTCGCCGATATCTCTTAATGGTTTATTTGCTTTATTTGGTTTCGTTGATTCAATTTTATTGATTTCACAAATTAAATTATCATATTCTAATAGTATATCAGTTATATCAGCATCGCTTTTAATATCTAAATTATATTGCGATACATAAGCCTTTTCATCTTTGATAAAAGCATATTCACATGGTTTATCATATTTTTCTGGCAATATAATTTCACTATTATATTCTTTTGAAATTGCCAATATTTCATTATAAGACTTTGTTTTAAAATAAACTTTTAATTCATTGAGCTCATCACACAAGGCTTTATAAGTATTTTTTTCCAATTCTTTTTGATATTCAAAATCATGTTTCAATAAATCGTTATGATTATCAATATCAATGTCTATTCTATTATTTTCATCCATTAACTTTTCATATTTTAGCTTACTATCTTGCAAACTCAATAATAGCTCGTTTTTGTTACTATTGTCAATTACATTTTTTGAAACGATATGTTTATAGACTTCACGCTTATTTTCTATTGTTTTTTTATAATCTTTATATTTATTTAAACTCAATTTTAAGAAATTGAATAGCTCATAAATTTCATTGATATTTGAAGCCTTATCAATTATAGCTGTACACTCTTTATAATCCATTCGTAAAATATCATTATCAACTACTTGTGTTATCATACTACATGTTAGGAAATCGTCCAATGTTCCTAGATTATCCTTAATAAACTCTGTACAAGCATTATTTTTCTTTATTAATATCTTTTCTAAATCAATGTACTCGTATATTTCTATATTATTTTTAGATATTGTATTAAATGTTCTTTTAATATTATATTTTTTACCATTTATAGATATATCAATTGATGTAATAGCTTTATTATGTTTATAATTTATAATACAATTTTTAGAAAACTGAGATTGCTTATCTTTTGTAACTACTCCCCAAATTGCTAATGATATTATATCATATATTGCTGATTTCCCTGTTCCATTATTTCCACATATTAATAAAGTACTATTTATTGCGTTTGCAAAATTTATTGAATTACCTGTTTCATAACAGAATAAATTATCCCATTCTAAATACTCAATACAGAATGGATATTTAATATTTTTATTACCATTTATAATAGTATTTGTATTATAAGTTTTAATTAGATGTGATATATCCTTGTTTTTTTTATTACATTCTTCAACTAGCTCCTCAGGACAATTAATACTATCAAATAATAATATCTCAGTGTTTTTAATTATATTAACAGCTTTATCATAATACTCTTTTGGTATAATAGTATTTAAATATTCAATAAAAGTTTCCTTATTAACTTGCAATGATTTTTCGGTTTTATTTTCTATTTTTTTGCTTGTTAAACGATTTCTAAGACATTTATAATTGATACCATATGTATTAAATATATCATATAGTTTTGTATATCCGTCAACGGATATCTCTGTATAGGTTCTTATTTCTATATTTTTGGGAAAATATTCATTAGTAACTACATCAGATAGTAAAACATCATATTTACCGCGTTTACGGATATATATATCATTATTTTGATATACAATATTAATATAACCATGTGGATTATATACATTGGCATATTCTATACTATTAGTTTCTATATCCCATATCATATAACCATGATTTATAATATCTTCTCCATAATTTTGTTGTACAAGTGATCCTGCATATCCCCACAATAAATCACCATACATACCTTTTTGACGCAAATGAATATCTCCTAATAGGGCAAAATCAAATTGGGATATCCACTCAAAAGGATAAGGATTTGTACTATTTAAAACTTGTGTACCATTATATAACTTAACATTTCCAAATGTTCCATGAAATAAAGCTACTTTCTTTGATACATTACTAGAAATATCAGGAAATGCTGGGAGATTTTTAACACGCCCCATTGTTGAAGTTTTATCCAATGTATCATCAATATTCACATAAGAAAATCCGATATCATCGATTACAAATGATTGAGTTGATTTTAGTATTCTAAGATTTTCTATTTCAATTGTTGAAGATATAAGTGATGGCTGATCAATTTCATTTTGATTTCTATCATGATTACCATGAAATATAATAGTTGTTCCAATATCAGTTAAACCTTTAATAAATTTATTATATAATTCAAGACCATAATTGCCTATAACGTTTTTATTATGAAATATATCACCTGTAACAATAATTAAATAATCGCTTTTACCTAATTTATATTTAGCTATATTATCTTTTAGTGACATAAATAAATTATTAAATACTATTGAATATTCTTGATATCTTGATGCCTTTTTGTCACCATTACGTATGTGTATATCAGAAATATGAAATAATTTCTTCATTATTTATATAAAAACAATTAACTCTAATATCAATTTTCATAATTAAATGCTATTATAAAAATTCCAATAAGTGATAATAATATTCCAATAAAACATTTTAAATTTATATATTGATTAAATATCATATAACTTGCAATTATTGTAAATATAATATTTAAATTAATTATTATATGAGTATAACTTATATTAGGTGATATTGAAAATGCATATTGCATTATAATATTTCCAATAATAATAACTAATGAAAATGCTAATGCATAACTTAATAATATATTATCACAATTATCATAAATTTTTTTTTGATATTCAATATTAGATAATAAATAAATTAAACTTATTATTCCTGTAATTATAAAACTTAATAACATAAATAAATTGTTATCGTATTTGCTATTATCAATATATTTCATTAAAACTACACCAAAAGAAGATATTAATGTTCCAATTAAAGCAATAAATATCCAATTATTTGTTAACATTTATATTACTTATTTAAAAAATGATAATATATTATTATTTATTATAATTATTATGAGTGATATTTGGGACAAATTACCAGATTGCATATTAGAAAAAATTTATTCTAAAATAACTTATCCACAACCTAAGCATTTATTAGAAGATATTAAAAGCTATGTAATGTTCATGAATTTTGTTAATAATGGTCATATGAATATTAATGGAATATTATGGAATATAATATTATATAATTCATTCTATAAAAATAACAAAAGTAAAAATGAAAAATTTCTAAATATTTTATCAAATAATAATAATGAACAAGATTATGTATATAATTATATAAAAAAATATGCTAAAATCATTAGCATTGATGAAAGATATAAAATTATGAATTATATTTTATGTCCAGAATAATTAGTGGTTTATTAACTAAATGTCAGATGAATATATCATTAATGGAAAAGATTTCAAACAAGCTTTAAAAAAAGCAAAAGAAATGTATTCTAGCGACGAATGTTTAAAATTAAAAAATGAATATAATTATGGAACATATATTGGTTTTAGCACACTTAAATTTGGTAAGAACTCTTTTATTATTTATAGCATGAAATTTGTGTTTAATAATTTAAATATACACAATGATAAAATATCTGGTAAATTTATACATACAATAAGTGATGTAATTCTTGATATATCTGATTCGGGAAAACAAGAATATATTAATTATGCTGATAACAATATAGCAAATATTAATAAAATATGTGAGGAATACTTTGAAGGTTATTGGTTCCCAAAAGAAAATAGAATACTTATATATGGTACAGAATTGAAGTTTCCCGATGGAGAAATAGCAATTGGTAAAGAAAATTATGACATATATATAAATGAACGATATATTATAGGTAAATGGGCTTTTAGAAAAGCTCCTAGAAATGGTAAAACAACACCTGATATGTGTTTAGGAGATACAGATGTATTTACAGAATATATATACATGTTTAATATTGAAGAATCATTATTATGTTTTCCTTTACATGTTTTTAAAAAAAATATTTTTAAATATATTAGCATATTAAAAAACAATAATCATAGTAAATCAATAAAAGGTAATGAATGGACACAATCTGATATTACTTCATTATTAAACAACTATAATGACATTAATAATAAATTTAGTTTACTTAAAGATTATTTACAAGATAAATATTGTATCAATAATAATGATATCATAAACATACCTTATGATGATTTTAATAAATTAAATATTAAAAATAAAATAAGTATTAATGATTTAATATATTTTAATAATAATTTTTTTATACCTATTAATAATGAAGAATTAGGTTCTTCATGGACTAAAATATCAGAAAATGAAATTTTTATAGGTAAAAATTTAACCCGCACTGATATGTCATTTACTTTATATTTAAATTCAATACTAAATAATACTACTAATAATATATTAGATATTAGTTTTTCTGAAAAAAAATGGAATGAATTTAATATTGATAATCTTAGAAAATATGATTATATATGTATAAATAAAAATAATGAAATAGTATATTTAAAACCTAAAATAAAAGAACAAGATATTGTTATTACTATTGATATTAATAGTGTTACAAATATAAAACAAATAGAACAAAAATTTGAATGTGTATTACGAGTAAAAATAGAATGGTTGCCAAGTATAGAAGATTTATATTTTATATTATCACATGGTATTGATAAATATGTTCCATCATGGTTTCCATTAGATTTAATATTTTTAAATAAATATGATATAAAATCGGAGAAAAAAGTAGGTCCATTTTTAACAAAAAGCAATGGCAAATATAAAAATGTTTATTATTATTATTATAATATTAGCTTTATAGATAAGGTAGAATTGAATAATTTTCCATTTGATATACAAGATTTAGAAATTGAAATGGAATTACCAAAATCTGATAATTATAATGTTAATTGGATAATTAATAAAAATAATGGTATTGTTAATCAATTATCAGAATGGCAGTATAAAGATGTACAGCACTCATCTCATAATAATATAAATAAAAAATACAAACGTATTATTCATATTTATGTAAAAAGAAATTTTTGGGTATATGTTTGGCGTATTATGGTTGTAATGTCATTAATTTCATGTGTTAGTTTATTTAATATAAGTATTGATCCTATTGAAAATTTAGGTGATAGAATATCTTATAGTGTAACTTTATTTCTTACATCAATTGCATATAGCATTGTTACATCTTCTTATTTACCAATACTTGGTAATCAAACACTAATGGATTGGTATATATTTCACGTATATATATATTTAGGTTCTAATATGGGTATAATATCATTATTACCTTACTATAATCCTAATTTTATTAAAGTTTATGATGTATGTATTCATTATACATATTTTATAATATGGATTATATGGCATATTTTATTTATTATTAGAGTTAAATATTATATATTACCCAGTGAAAATAAAAAACTATTACAAAATAAAATTATAGAATTATATTGTGATTATTGTGGTATATCTGGACTAGAATGGATTATAGTAGATAATATTTTACCAGATGACATACCTTATAATAATATATTATTAAAAAATGAAATACATAAAATATATGACAAAACAAAATATAATAAAATAATTTTAAAAGAAGCTCAATACTATAAATTAACTAATAATTATCCACCTATTACAAGAAACTCTTATATAAAAATAGATTATAATGGTTATAATTTAATATTTAAACCTATATGTGGTACAAAAAATCAAGTATCTGCCAATATAGATAAACATAAATGTTATGTTTGTGATAATGATATTATACAGCAATATAATGAGAAACCTAATAAAAAATTTTCAATTGGTTGTCATATAGGATATAGATAATAGCCAATTATATAAAAAATTGTATTATTATATATATAAATATGAATAAAATATTATTTGTTTTAAATTTATTAAATATATTATTATATAGTTATGCATATCCATTAAGTATTGGTCCAAATAAATTTAGTAATGGTGGAGGTAATTATAACAATATATGTTATTTAAATTACAATAATGCATATAGTTCATTTTATGAATGGTCAAAGAAAAATAATTTGACATGCCAAAAAAAAATATTAGATGATACTTTATGGTTAAATAAACATAGATTTATTAGCTCAACAGTATTAGTAGGTATTTATAATAGTGATGATGTTAATAACATATTAAATTATATTTGTTTACTTAGAAAGACATCACCAAATACATATAAGGTATTAAATATATTTTCTAATCCATCTAATAATTTAACAGACGATAATGGATTATTTAATAATTTAATATATTTTTGTAATAAGAATGATGCGACAATTGATTTTGAAAATCTTAAAAATATAGATAATAGTAGATATTATTTAACATATATATATAAATATTTATTTTAATGGTTTAATATTTATACATCTGCCTGTTTTAGGATTTCTTATTTTACCTTCTGGGCAATTTTTTATTTCTTTTAATGGTATAATATTTATACATCTGCCTGTTTTAGGATTTCTTATTTTACCTTCTGGGCATGGATTTTGTGGTTTAATTTCTGGATTTTCTGGCTTACTTAATGGATTTTTACGCACCTTATTAATAGTTTTTATATTTATACATCTATTTGTTAATGGATTTAATACTTTTCCTTCTGGACATACCTTTATAGGTTTTTCTGGTTTTACTTTTGAAGATTTATTTAATTTATTTGATATATCATGTTTTTGTTTTTCTTGTGTTTTAATGTTTTTAGTAACATATATTACACATCGTCGTCCTTTACTAAATGAAAAACATAAGTCTTTGGGGTTTATTTTATCCAATGAGCATTTTTTATGATTTAAACAAAAATCGTTTGCATTTGAAATACTCCAATTATATTTCATAAGTTCGCATGGTATTGATATTTTATCGCTTAATTTTATAATTTTTGCTTTTTTTGGTGGTTTCCATTCGGATACGTTTAATACATTATTATAATAAAACAATTTTCCATCTTTATTTAATACTTCTTCCCATACATTTTTATCATCTGTATCATATTTTTTTAAATTAGTATCTAATGTTGTTCTTGTCCATCCATTGTAAACATATTTATTTCCTCTACATGTTAAACCAGCTATTGAATGCCCTCCTATATTTTTTTCGCCTTTATTCCAATTATTTAATATTATTGAATCCTGTACATATTTAATCCCATTATCAGATACTATTTCATCATCTAATTTTATAATATTTTTATATAATTTAGAATATTTATCAACCTTATAATGTTGAGGATATTTATTATTTGAATTACTATCACTATAATTTATTATAATAACTTCTGGATTTTCAAACTTTTCTTTAATTGTTTGTTCTTTGACATATTTAATTTTAAATTGAACATACTTACTTTTTATTATTTCAACATTTGTCATATTATTAAATAAAGAATAATATAAATCATCGTTTACAATATCTAAATATAATACATTAACACCTAGTAATTTATAAACCTTTCTAATATACATCTCCGATTTAAAGCCTCCTTTATGTTTTTTTAAATTAAATACAAACTTCTTTTTATTATATTTATATAACTTATTTAGTAAGTATTCTGGTCTTATTTTATCAAAATATTTATAATCATCACTAACATTACTTGATCTTAAATATTTATTATGTAATATATAATTTATTGTTTTAAATAATATAATTTTTTTATTCCATTTTTTAGATTTTTCTAGTAATAATTTGCGACTATTATCACTATATAATATAGCCATTAATATACTATTAAACCAACATGTAGGTCCATATTGTTTTAATGATATAACATTATTACAATTATCACTCATTTCTATTTATAATATATTTAAAATATTTAAAGATATTGCTATATTTACATTTTAGTAATGGGTTCTGTTCCACTTGAAAATATTGTTAATATATATAATTTTTTAATTGAAGAATATTATGATATTGAATATGATCAACATAAGAATTTAAGAGGATTTCCAATAATTAATAAATTTTAAAATGAGTACATAATCTTATAAATACTTTGTAAATCTTAAAGTTTATAAAAATAAAAGTTATTAAAGAATTATGTACTCATTTTATTTCGTTAATCTCGTTACTTATTTTATTATATAGGAAAAATTGATATTTTATTAATATATATTAAGTGATATATACTATGTCTAAGGTTGAATACTATAAAATAAAAGAAAATTATAAGGATTTAGTTGAAATAAATGATACTATTTCAGATAATTTATCAAAACTATATAATGATAACTTTTGGAAATTAAAAGACTTATTTAGTGATTATAAGAAACATTGTGATGAATTAGGAAAATCATGTAATAATGCTTGGGCTAATGGCATTATGTTATTAGATTATAAATGGGATAATATGGATTCAAATAGTATTATTATTAACAATATTACTCTAAAAGAATTTGAATTAGGAAAGTACAGTAATTTATATATAAATGGACAAAAAGCAAATAATGTTAAAACTGATGCTGGATATGCTAATCGTATCCAGTTCTTTATTAAAACATTTCCATGTTTTACAAAATATAAAACTAATGAAGATTTATCTTGGGTTGCTATTAATAATAGAGAACTATTATTAGAAATATTTAAATATCATAATGATAATAAACGTTCGTTAGCAACTATTAATAAAGACATTAAGACATTAGTAAGAGTAATTAAATTACTAGTTGGTGAAGATAGTGAACTAAGATATAAAATGTCATCACTTCAAGTTGCATTTACAGATTTGGAAAATAATAGAGACGATGAAAATATGATATTGACAGAAAATGAAAAAAGACAATTTATAAATTATGAAAAATTACTTGAAATATTAGAAAAATTACAAAAGGATTATCAAGATAGTGTTAATAAATTACCTAAACTTGAAAGAAAAAATGGTATGAAACATAATGATGAATTATTTCATAAGCATCAAATTATTCTAGCATTAGCTTTAAATATATGGGATTTTCCTTTAAGGCATGAAAAGTTTACTATGGATATCATTTATGATCATAGTTTAGCTGAAAAAGATAAAAATTATATATTATTAAAGAAACTAAAAAATGGCAAAGTATCTAGAATAATACATTTTATATTTAATGAAAATGTTAAGAAACATAATGCTATTTCTTATAAATTAGATAGCACACAACTTAAAGAATACAATAAGAAATTATCTAAATTAATAAAATATTCATTAGATACATATCCAAGACCATATTTGTTTATTAGTAAAGATAATTGGGTAAAACAAAACTTTACAAAAGCTAGTTTTAATATAATTTGCGAATGGCTTAGAAATGTTGATATAAATAAAAATATATGTATTGATGGTTTTAGAAGTGCTTTTGTATCTCATTATTATCCTACCTTAAATAATAAACTTAAAGAAATTATGAAAACAAGAATGCGAACATCGCGTGATATAATAGAAAGATTTTATTTAAAGTTTGAAAAACAAGATATTGTCGAGGAAAAACAAGATATTGTCGAGGAAAAACAAGATATTGTCGAGGAAAAACAATTGAGTCTTAATGAAAGAAAAAGAATAAATTATAGAAATTGGTATATAGCTAATAAGCAAAAAAAATTAGAGTATAATCATAATCGTAATATAGATCCTAAAACAAAGCAACGAAATATATTGAATGATCTTAATACTGGTAAAACAACATTAAATAATTATAAAAAAGAAACTATTGCTAAATATAAAATATATCAGATGCACGAAAAATTTTATGGTGAAGAATTAAATTAATATTTATATATTTAAAAATAATAATAGCTTATATAATAGAGTTAATAAAATGGTATGGAATGTATCTACAATAACAGGTAATTACAAAATACAAAATAATAAAAGCAGTTCTTATGGAGATTTTTATTCTGATTATTTTACTATTGAAGATAATGGTAATGTAGGTATTAATAATAATAATCCTGAATATATTTTAGATGTTAAAGGTGATACTTATATTAATGGTATTATACATACTTCAAATATTGTAGGAAATGAACATAATAATACCAATAATATATTGAAAATAAATTATGAAGAAGGTGAAATAAATAGTAATTTATTATATGTATATGGAGATAGCACTTTTTATGGTAAAATAGGTATTGGAGTAACTGAACCTCAAAATTCTTTGGATATAAATGGTAATATTAAATGTAACGAAATAGAAGCAATTGGTAGTAATGTTACTTTAATAATACAGATAATATATCTGATGGTGTATTACCTATAATAAGAGGAGGTACCGGTATAGATACAATAAAACCTCTTGAATTAATATATGGTGGTTTAAATAGTATAGAACAAAATTCTTTATTATTGTGGAACAAAAATATCAGTACTTTAATTGCCCCTAATTTTCAGGGTAATGGTTCTAAAATTACTCAATTGAATGCTGGTAATTTTTCATCTGGCATCTTACCTGTAACAAGAGGTGGTACTGGTAATAATAGTTTTGATGTAGTTGGTGGTATATTAGTTGGTAATTTTTTTGGTGGTGAAAGTGGTTTAACAGATCGAATAATACAAACACCAGCTCTTACATGGAATAATACAGATAACGCATTACATGTTACTGGTGATATTATATTACCAGCGGGTAGCAATATTATAGTTGACGGAGCTCCTTTAAAATTTGATGATTATGATAGTTTTCCTTCTGCTTCTTCTGATGTAAGAGGTATTTTAAAAATATACGAAGGTCATTTTAAATTTAATGATAATGAACAACTTCAATTAGCAACCGAAGGTTCTTCAAAATGGGGTCGTGAAGGAAATAAAATTTGGTATCCTATTGGTGAAACACCAGATCTTAGCCATTGTGTTGGTATTGGTAATATTCCTGCAAATGATGCATATAGATTGGATGTCGATGGTGATATTAATACTTCAAATGGTGTATTTAGAATTAATGGTATAAATGTAATTGAAGAAAATTCTAATATTATATCTAATAGAATAAATACATTTACATTAGATAATATTGCTACACCTAATTCAAAAATATCAACTGAAACAGGTGAAACAGAAACCACTAAAAATGGTGGATGGAATAATAAATTCTTTTCTATTAGAGATATAGATCTTCTTGGTGGTAAAGAGTTTTTTATTTCTGCGGATCCCAATAATTATGGTTTTACTTTTGATAATATTCTAACACTTAAAAGAGATTTAATAGTTGAAGGTTCTATAAATTTACAAACAGATTATGAAAAAAGTATTTTAATAGTAAATCAAAAAAATAGTGAATTGAACGATTATGATGGTAGTATAGTTAATTTTCAAAAAAATTCTCAAACACAATTTCGTATTAATAAAGATGGTAATATTGGCATAGGAAGAAGTCTTTCAATAAATTTTGATGAAATAGAAAGTGTTGAAAATTCAATAGAACCTGTTGAAAGATTACATGTTATAGGAAATATAGTTGCAACCGGTTCTGTTTCTTCTTATTATTCAGATAAAAGATTAAAAGATTTTGTTTCAATTATTGAAAATCCATTAAATATAATTGATAATTTAAATGGATATTATTATAAAGGTAATAAATTAGCGATTGAAAATGGTTTTACTAATGAATTAAATATTGGTTTAAATGCACAGGAAGTACAAAAAGTGTTACCAGAAATAGTTAAATTAGCACCTTTTGACACGATTAAAAATAAAGAAGGTGTAAATATTTCTAAATCTGGAAATAATTATTTAACAATTTGTTATGAAAAATTTGCACCAGTATTCATTGAAGCAATTAAAGAATTAAATAAGAAAGTTAGTGAATTAAAAAGTGAAAATGAATTATTAAAAAAAGAAAATAGAGAATTCAAAGATGATATTATAAAAATTAAAGAAGCTCTTAATATAAATTAATAGTTTTAATAGTTTGTATTTTCGGATATCATATTACCTATGATTGTGTTGCTTTCTAAGCTATTATCAACAGATGATGTAGCTGATATTGCTGATTCTGCTGAACCAAATGATATTGAACGCTCTCTTTTAATATTATTAGATTCTATATATGGATGATTATATTTGGGATATTTTTCGGTTTCTTCATTTTGAATTTCGTATATACATATAATTTCATCAATTATCATTATTGCTATGTCTTTAACTAAAACAGGAATATTATTATTAATACCATCAAATCTATTTTTATATTTTGTAAGAGCATTTTCAATACCATATATATAGATTATATATTCAATATCTCGCTTATTCTCTGATATATATTCGTATATAATTGTTGTTTTTTTATTTTGTGCTATATTGTAGTTATCACATTTATTAACTTGCATCATTATTTCCATTATTTGACGATTGTATCCAGTAAGCACTGAATTAACGTTATCATCATCGTTATTAAATGATACAACAAAATTCTTTTCACTCATTCTTTATGATAGTCTATAATTTGACATAATATTATCTGTCAATTTTTTATTATAATAGTACATTTTATATAAACGAAGTTTTTTGTAACTATTATATTGAAACTCATGAGATTACTATACCACCATATTTACTATATTTAAACTTTCCTTATATTTTACATAATAGTCATGTGTTGTTCTTGCAATAGCAGACTCAATACTATCAGGTAATCTATAATATAACATATAAAATGATAAGCATAATGCAACTATATTAATTGATATTAAATATATATTTGTATTAAAATCTATTGTCTTTAAATATATATATAATATATAGTTAACTATTACAAATATCAATGATGTTGTAAATATTCTAGGACCACGTTTTAGCCAATATTCTCGTACCTTTGAATGGTCTAATCCTAAATCTTTTTTATTAATATTATTTAATCCTATAATATAATTTAAAAAATCTAAAATAAATATATAATTATATATTTCACATATATTTGATGTATTAATTAAATGATTATTTATAATAAATAGAATATCATCTTTATTAAAATTGGAATCCAGTTTTTTTTCTATTTTTATTAACAATTCCATATCATTTACTTTATTTACCAGTTGTATTAAACTTTCGTGATTTTTTAGTTTAGCAATTTTTATTGTTTTATTTAAAAATTTAACAATATATTTTCTATTATATATTTTTATATAATATTTTGTATACATTTTAGCTCTGTTAAAAGCCCATCTCTTAAATGGTTTAGATATAAAGCGTAAAATTCGTAACATTTTATAATATTATGATAATTATGATATTTTACTTTTAAATTATTTTATCATAGTTATAATATAATGAATAATAATAGGAATATTTTTTTGTATTGGACTGGTAAAGAATACAAATTTATTAATATTTTACGAAATTTTATTTATTTACATTCAACTAATGGAATTGGATATAATGTAATATTGATAACACATGAAAATGTTAAATGTTATATTAAAAATATTCCTAATTATTTTTATAATATGTTACCAGCACTTCAAGCTGATTTCGTTAGAGTAAATGTTATTTGTGATTATGGTGGTATATGGTTGGATTCTGATACTTTGGTTTTAGATTCATTAGATAGTTTATTTGAAATTATTGATAATTCTGATGGATTTCTTGTAATACAACCTAATAATAAATTATGTAATGGTATATTTGGTAGTAAAAAAAATACCGATTTTATAATAAAGTGGAAAAATAATGCCATTAAAATATTTAATGAAAAAAAAGGTAAAATTGCTTGGACTGAAATTGGTAATAATATGTTAGAAACTATGTATAAAGATGAATTACATTTATTTCAAAATTACAAAATATTCAAAGGTGCTGATAATTTATATCCTATTAATTGGACTGATTGTGTAAATGAATTTATAATAAAACCTTATGATAATTATAAGAATATTATACGTGATTATCAACCATTAATAGTATTAGTTAACTCTGTATATAAAGAATTAGAAAATGAAAATGTAAATGATATTTTCAATGGTAACAAACCTATAAATTACTTTATAAATAAATCAATAGAAAATATGAAGCTTATTAATTATGATTTTATTGAGATTGGAACAAGTAATTTTGATACATTAATTCAAAATGCTTCTGATAATACATTAGGCATTTCTATTGATGTTATTAAGTATTATTTAGATCAACTACCAGATAAAAATAATGTTAAAAAAATAAATATTGGTATATCTGATAAAAAATATACTACAAAAGTATATTATATTCCTGAAAATATTATAAAAGATAATAATTTACCCGAATGGTTTAAAGGATGTAATAGTATTGAAAAATATCATCCCATGCATTTAAAACATAATGTTACTAATTATTGTACTATATGTGATGTAGATGTTATACCATGTTACGAGTTATTTTATAAAAATAAAGTAAAAAATGTAGATTATCTTAAAATTGACACAGAAGGTCATGATAGTATTATCTTAAAATCATTATATAATTATATTTATTATCTGCCAACTATATTTTATCCAAAAAAAATATTATTTGAGACAAATGAACTAACTAAAAAAATTGATATTGATACAATTATTAAATTATATACAGGTATTGGCTATAAAATAGAATCAAGAGATTATAATACTTTTATTACGTATTCAGATATATAATCGCCTTGTTTTTTAAAGTATTATCAATTATTTCAGGATAATCAAATGATAGCAGATCCGCTAGTGTATATCTGCCATTTATATACCATTTATTTGTTTTTAATTTGTTAATACAATTTTCTTTGCTAATTATTCTATAATGATAACATAATAATACTCCATTTTTTATATCTATTTCTCTTAAATTATTATAAAATGCCGATAAAACTTGTTTATTATTATTTATACTATCAACTATCTTGCAATTTCCTATACTGTCTCTTGGATGATGATCCCATAATGATTTATATTTTTCTGTTTTAAATATACATTTTACTTCAATACTATTATATCTGCATCTAAACTTATATTTTGAAGAGCTTTTATTATGACGTTTATCATGATTCCATCTGTATGTATTTTCTAATAATACACTTTTTGGGTTATTTTCTATGTAATTTGATGACATCATTACCCATGGTATTTTTATACAATCTGCGTCTTTAAATATAATTTCAAGTTCATCTTTTATTGTATGATTTATAAACTTTTTAGTTGTTATAAATTCATCAACGTCACAGTATATCATCCATAAAAAATTATGCTTTATTTTTTTATAAAGTATATTTGCATAATTATTTTTTATAATATTACTTTCATATATTATGGTAATATTTTCATTAGTTAAATTTTTGTAAATTGATTTATCAACACTATCATCATCAATAATATAAATTTTGTCAACACCTTGGTTTAAATAATAATTACAGAATTCTTCTATGAAAAACTCATCTTTACACCTTGTTATCAATCCTAAAAAATACATATGATGTTATTATTATTTAAATATTTAAATATTAAATATTAATAATGAAGAGTTTATTATTAATATTATATATAAATTGTGTTTTACCATTTAGTTTGTATTCTGTTATTTATCCCGTTAGACATACTTTTAATTATGTTGATAACAAATGGAATTGGAATAATAAGTTATTTCCATATAATAACAAAGAGTCTAATTATATAGGCACTTGGTATTATTATAATAATATTGATTTTATTGAAACGCGTAATGATATTGTTGCTAATCCCGAATATTGGTTTTATAATATTGTGTTGAGCAATTATGTTTGTAAAAATAATAAAATTAAAAGTACAAAAATTATTAATAATACTATGTTTTTACCTACTTATTACAAAAAGCAAAAAAGATATTATGACAATAATAAGGAATATTATAAAACAGAACATTTGTATGCTAATAGAATTATTAAATTAAAACATACTCATGTTTATGATAAATTAGATAATTATGCTAATATATTAAGAACACTTGTAGTACGCCCATGTCATTGTAGTATTACTTGTAGTCCATATATACCTAGAAATGCAATAGTTGAAAATCTTATTGATAAAAATAACATAAATAATACTAATTATACTATATCATTTAATGTATGGTTAACAGAAAAATATATTCAAGAAAATGATATTCGTACCGGATTACATTTATCATATGACGGTATTAATGGTAATCTTAAAGAGTTTATACTTAAAAAAGATAGTTTGCTTAATGAAAAAATAAATATCAATGAAAGAATTAATTTACGGGATTTACATGATAATGGTAATGTAACTAAAATAAATTACACTAATATTGATATTAATGATATATATGAATTTGATAATTATACAACTATTAATTATATTATACTTAAAAATAATTGGGAGGGTAATTATAGAATTCAAAATATACTTAATAATACACATTATAATCAATTGACGTGGAGTGCTGACCATAGATATTTTATACCAATATCAAATAATGATATTAGTAAATATTATCAGCTTAAATTTAAAGACGGAATATATATGAATATTCCCAAGAATTTAAATGCATTTAAAGATGATGATAAAATATATATAGAATTTGTAGCCTTCTTTAAGAACGCTTCTGGTGTTCAAAGATTTTTAGCATGGGGTAGTAAAAATGAAGGAGGTTTTAAAACTTTTTGCCATGATATTTGGAATAAACATTCTACGCATATTTTATTTAATTAGTTTTTTCCATTTATTAAAGTAGATTTTTTTTATAGATCTTTCTCTATGCATATAAAAAAAGATAAATTTTTTATCAACGGATGGTATTTTTTTTAACATTAAACATAGTTCTTTTTCAATATCAATTTCATCTATAACTCTATTATTCATATTTTATAATTTAAAATAATTAATTTTTATATAAGCAAAGATAATAAAAATTGATAGGTATTTATTGAGTTTAATATTATCAAAAAAACTATGACTGTAATGACCAGAAGCATGCAAAAATCTCAAAATACCCAAATTTCAGAAGTGTCTATTGAATCTATTGAACCTACTATAAAACAACTAAATGCTTTTAACCATTGCAAAAGATGGCAAGAAGATGATGATAATAAATTAAAAGATATTGTTAAAAAAAGTGTAATTACGCCTAATAACATTCAAGAAATTGCAAATAGTATTGGTCGTTCTTATGGTTCTATTAAAAGTCGCATTCTAACATTTTATATTAAAAATGAGTTTGATTATGAAACTGGCGATAATGATAATCTTCTTAATAAATATAAGTTTGCAACTATGGAAGATATTGAATATTACGCTTTAAAAGGATTTAGTATTAAAGCTAAACTTGAATATAGGCTAAGAAAAATTAGTAATATTGTTTCTACTATGAATGATAAGAATAAATGTGATAAAGTATTAAAGGTGATTGATAGTATTCGTGAAGAAAATAATTAACTCCATATATAATAATATGGATTCTAATTTATTGATTAAAAAGTTTTATAAAGATTTTCAAGAATATACTTTTAAAAATCAGGTTTTGATCGCTGCATCTGGATTTACTATTGGTATTGCTACATCTGATTTTATTAAGAATATTATAGATGATATTTTTAAACCGATGGGAATATCAATATCTTCTTACGCTATTAATATTATGCATTTGCAAGTTAAAGAATATCCTGTTATTTTTTATATTTTATCTAAAATATTTAATTTTATATTGCTTTTTATTGCTTGGATATTTACTATATTTGTAGCATTTTTTGTTATTGAATATATCTTAAACCGCAAAATAATAGGTTTATCAAGTATAATTACAGATAAAGAAAAGGGGGATTTTATGCAACAGAAAATAGAATCGCAAAATAAAAATAATATTATTCCAAATAATACTGATATTATTGAACTTCATAATGAAAAAATTACAATAGAAAAGTATAAGAAATACAAATAACTTTAATGCGTTTAATAAATTTTTCTCATATAATAATAGAAAGTAATGGGTGATTATAAAAAAGCAGGAAAGAAGAATATTGAAGGCAGAAAAACACCAGTTGTTGTTTACAAAAAAACTGGTAGCTCTAAATTATATGTTATGCGTAAAGGTAGAATGATGAGCTATGTTAACTACAAAAAAATGTGCGCTAAAAAACTTATGGCTAAGGTTGCTAAGAAAGTTTCAAAAGTACGCAAAGTACGCAAAGTACGCAAAGGAGGTGATGTTGGCGAAGTTGGCGAAGTTGGCGAAGTTGGCGAAGTTGGCGAAGTTAGCGAAGTTGGCGAAGTTTTAGAAAATTTAGATTCATCTAAAAATGAAGAAAATTTTGAAACAAATAATGAACTTTTAGGTGGAGCAAATAAATTAAAACAAAGACAAAGACAAAGACAAAGACAAGGACAAAGACAAGGACAAAGACAAGGACAAAGACAAGGACAAAGACAAGGACAAAGACAAGGACAAAGACAAGGACAAAGACAAGGACAAAGACAAGGACAAAGACAAAGACAAAGACTAAGAGGCGGTGAAGAATGTAATCAATAGCAAATAGTATATTAATACGCGATTTTTATAAGATAGTGCTAAATAGAACAATTATCTATTTTTAAATATAAAAAAATAAAAAAAAGTAATGTTTTAAGTACATAATTTTTATTTTTCTTTAAATTTTATAATCCCTTTAAAAAATTATATATATGAGTAATTATGTACTCGTTTTTATATAAAAAATATTTATATTTAATTATTAAAAATGAATACATCATTTTGTGATAAAAATAATAACGTAATATTTATTAAAAATAATGAATATATTACTATTAATTACTATGATATAGATGCTATTAAAAATTTAATACCAAGTACAAAAATACATATTAATGAATTATCCAGATATATAAAAATACTTACAAATGCAGGATATAAATGCTATTATATTGACCAACGTTCTAAACTATAAAACTTAAAGCATTAATCTTAATTTATCAAAAAATCTCATGTATTCGGTCTTAGTTATTATTCTATCTAAATTACTAAGTTCTTTAAAGGGTTCCGCTATTTTAAATGGTACCTTTTTGCTAATTATTTTATTTTGTCTCATTAAAGTATTTATCATATCAAATAAAAATGTTGGATTATAAGCTAATGGTACAGAATATTCGTTATCCGGGCTATTATCATCAGTATATCCGAAACTAGATGGAAATTCTATTTTCAATAATAAATGTCTGCAAAAGTAATTTTCTTCACATGAATATCTATAATGTATTTTTATAAAGTTAGTTGTATGGTAATTATTTGTATAACTAACAGTTATATCACTTCTTCCACCTGTTGTCCCATATCTTGGTTCTTTTAGTCCTGGATATAAATCTTGAATTACTTCTAATATTTTTGCTTTATCTTCTGGTTTAAATTCTTTTCTATTTGCTGGATTTAAAAATGGTTGTCTATCTTTTACTGCCATATACCATGCCTTATATAATGATTTAACATAATATGCATTCGCGTATATTTTTCCATTTTCTTTGTAAGGAATTACTATAACACTCTTTAATTTTTTTAGAGACATATCTTTCCATTCTTCCATAGTATAAAAGTCAGCATCATTAATACTTCCAGCATATTCTTTACGAACATCCATAATTTTGGCTAATTCAGTTTTTTTGTTTGTTTTATATTCAGCTTTTAAAATAGGATTAACAGGTGAAGCAGACCAGTCTGGTGATTTTTCAAAAGATATTGAAGCATCTGAATCCGTAATATTTATAGTATCTTCAATTAATTTATCAATGAGTCTTAAATATAATTGTGCTTGTTTGCTAATATGTCTATATCTATAAAGCTTTTTTAATTGAAGTAACATAAATTCTATTCCATAATACTTATAATAATTTTCTTTTAAATTTCTTTTAAAATCATCAGCAGTTTTGTTATTATCACTATAGAATATAGCTTCATTAAATAAAGTACTCGCTTTTTTTAATATTACTTCTGTTGCTGGTGAATAACCGGTTTTTTCAAAATAAGTATTTTTAACATATTTGTTAAAAGTCGCAGCTTGCATAAATGGATTATAAATTGGTACATATTTTCTAATATCATCTTCTATCTTTCTATATAATAATACGTTTGAATCCGTAATAGCAGGATCTTCTAAATATTTTTTTAATAATTCTGTTGCTTGTGTAATAGTAAGGTTTTTGGTTTTTTTAAATAAACTCATCAAATGTTTTTCTTTTACTGCTGTTGTTTTTGTGGGATATTCTAGTATTTTATCTATATCCTCAAAATCTAATGGTAATTTTAAGTTTTTATAAGGACTATCTTCATCATCTGATTTGCTTTTACTACTGCTTTTACTACTGCTTTTACTACTGCTTTTACTTCCAGATAAACTCGTTTTAAATGCTTCACGACATTGATTTGCTATAAAATGAATTCTATCTTCATTTTTTAATTTTCTTTTTGTTACTGGATGTGTTATACTACCTATTTTTTTATTTACAAACTTTTTGTACTCTTTTAAATATTCTTGACAAGCTTCTTGCTTAATTTTTTTATTTGGGCCTGCTAAGTTGTTTGTATCTTTTTTTAAAGCTTTTACAGTAGATTCTGGTAATTTAGATATAGCTGTTAACAATAATTTATATAATGATACGTCAACTGCTCTTGAACCAGACATTAATTATTCTAATTATTATGAATATAATAAATATGTTCTGATTTATAAAAAAATTGATCGTAAACCTGTTTTGTATTTATTAGGCACAGCCTACCCAATATCTGCTTGTTGAAACTCTTGACAAGAAGCCTTCTCACCACAATCAACTTTGCAAAGAAAACAACTTTCTTAGTATATAAGATAACAACTGGAAAGACAAAATAATGTCCTACAATGTCTTTATTGATGCTAAGAATGTCAAGTTCTGCTGTGGCCCTTGCTGCTCGGTGGATCCTGAGCCTGAACCACTCAATATCGGTAGTGAGCCATATCATTGCTACAAACCACATAGTGGTGGTAGGTACAAACATTTTAATTGGCCACTTTCTAATGATGGCAGTGTTTCTGTAATAAATCTACGTGTATGTCACGGATGCTTCTCGCGCTACAATGACGATGATTTCGATACTGATGACCGCATTAGAGACGGATGCATCGTGATGCAAAAGCTCAAAGATTTTATTAGCGAATAAACGCGAGCATATATATTATAATAATTGAAAAAAACAAAAAAATATATATTTTTTATATAAAAAATAGTCATTATTATACTTTAATGATGTTAAAGTTTATTTCATTTTTAGTTTATTTAACAATTCTAAATAACAATTATATGTTATTTACAGGAAAAAATATGAAAGTCACACCTGCATTTATTAATAATACTTATCCAAAATATAATATCTCAAACAATACAATAAAAATTAATAATGATGTACCTAAATATTTAACAAGAAGGAGTAAATTTTGCCATATTAAGTGTGATTGTTTCTTTTCTCATAGTGTTAAAAATGATAATATATGTGTGTCAAATTGGTTGAGACCACATGGATTTAATTAGCTAAAACATGATATTAGTATAATACCGAATGCTATGCTTGCAATGCCAATTATTTTATATGAACTCATATATTCTTTATAATAAATAGCATAAAATACAGCTAATATAGATATTTCTAATCCAACAAATGCTCTAATATATCCAGGATTATTTGAATAATCTATTGCTTTTACAAGAGCAATATAAGCTGAAAAATGTAATATAGAAAGTATAAATATACCAGTTATATTAACAGGTATTATACTTACTTTATTTTCATAATATTTGTATATCAACACAATAATAGCTAAGAATGCTGAAAAGATAGATAAATAACATGTAATTATAATATTATCTTCTGTTTTAGCAAAATATTTAACAAGTATAAACCATGTTATATTCATTAATGTAACTATCAATGCTAATTGAACCCAATACTCCATTTTATAATTATAAATTAAAATAATTTTGATATAGAACTAATATCAAAGTTACCTTTGCTGTCAGAAAATAATTTTATGAATACATTTTTTGTTTCTTCATTATGTTTATTATGATGATTTGCGTCACTATAAACTATATTAAATACATTATTTATATTTTTTTTATCTAAGCTTTTCAAAAATATATTAAAGGCTCTTAAATTTTCACTTTCATTAGAAGGTCTAACATAATTATCATCATCTATTTTATATAAGTATTCTAATTTAGATTTTTCTAATTTACCATTGGGAAAATATGCTTTTAACATTGTTTCAGCAGTTTCTTTATTAATAATTATGCCAACTTTATTGTATAATTTTATTAATTTTTTTATATCACCATCCATATCAATATGATTATAGCTAAACTTATAATTTGCTAAAAAATCAATGAATGTATTAACATCTCTTGTGGTAATATCGCTTTCATTGCTACTTGTTTTTTGTTGTTTTGTATCAAGTATACCTTTGGCAAAATCACTATTTGATGCAATTAATTTTATATCATTATCTTGTAAATCTAAATTATAGTTTGCATTTAATAATTTTATTCTTTTTTTTATTATTTCTTCATTATCATATTCAAAAATATAATTTAATATTTTATTTTCTACTGATGTTTGTGGTTGTGCTGTTGCTGGTCTTTTTGCTGGTTGTGCTGTTGCTGGTCTTGTTGCTGGTGGTGCTGTTGCTGGTCTTGTTTCTGGTTTTATTGCTTTTGTTGCTGCTTCTGCTGCTTCTTCAGCGTTTATATTATTTGGAAACAATAAATCTAGTAGAAATAGTGTTTTTAGTTGGTTTTTTTCTTTGGGTGCTTCTGCTGCTTTTGCTGCTTTTGCTGCTTTTGCTGCTTCTTCAGCGTTTATATTATTTGGAAACAATAAATCTAGTAGAAATAGTGTTTTTAGTTGGTTTTTTTCTTTGGGTGCTGTTGCTTGTGTTGCTGCTGGTGGTGATGGTGTTGGTGCTGGTGGTGCTGGTTTTATTGCTGGTGGTGATGGTGTTGGTGCTGTTTTTGGTCTATTTGCTTGTGTTGCTGCATCATCCTCCTCTTCCTTCTCTTCATCAGAATCATCAGATACATCAACATCCGGTGTAATTGCTCTTCTTTGTTCATTACAATTTATATCATTTATATTTTTAAAATAAAATTTAAATATTTCTGAAATTATATTTTTATTTTCTTGATTATTTATTTTACTTAATATTTTATTTGTAAATTCTTCTTTTAATATTATAATTAATTCATGATTTTCTAACCTATATTTGGGATAATATTTATTTAATATATTATCTGTTATACATATTACATGTATTTTATATTTTTTATCTTTAATATAACCATATAATTTTATTAAATTATCTATATCTTCATCATTTAAATATGTAAAATTATCAGAATTTAAAAATTCTTTAATAGTCATTTTATAAAAGACATCATACAATTTTTTATAAAATTCAATAATTTTTATTATATCATCTTTTCTGCTATGACCTAATGAATTAAATTTTTTTAAATAATTATAAAATTTTAATATAAATTCGCATGCAATTAAAATTTTTTGATATCTTGATAAATCATTTGAATCAGGTTTAAAACAACTTTTTTTAAAATATTTGTATGTATCATCAATTATTTTTTCTAATATTTCGTTTTTTATTTTATTTGGATAATTTACATCTTGAATTGATGATGTAATTTTAATTTCTTTAAAAAAAGGATATAGAATATTGTTTTGGTTTTTTATTATTAAATTAATTACATGACTATCCGGATTACTTTTTCGGAATTTTTTTATATCATTATCAAGACAATCATTTAAATTTTTTAACGAGTCTTTATTTATAAAATTTTCATTACTAGCATCAATTAAATTATTGTCTGGTGGTGTTTCCGGTGATGATTCTGATGAATCTGATGTATATGATGTATACTCCTCCTCCCTCACCTCCTCTTCCTTCTCTTCATCAGAATCATCAAATTCATCAGAATCATCAGATACATCATATAGGGAGGGGGAGGAGACAGACACATTATCCATTTTATTTAATGTTTTTAGT
>Ga0181580_10000153_pt1 | contig 44739 bp, 46 predicted proteins | sample 071ome_23_FD_132413 | JGI IMG/M metagenome (GOLD analysis project Ga0181580, IMG submission 132413) | Coastal salt marsh microbial communities from the Groves Creek Marsh, Skidaway Island, Georgia - 071403BT metaG (megahit assembly) | ecosystem: Environmental > Aquatic > Marine > Intertidal... | reverse complement strand
CAAGTTTACTATTTCTGATGTAGAAAAACCTAAACGCAAGTTTACTATTTCTGATGTAGAAAAACCTAAACGCAAGTTTACTATTTCTGATGTAGAAAAACCTAAACGCAAGTTTACTATTTCAGAAGTAGAAAAACCTAAACGCAAGTTTACTATTTCAGAAGTAGAAAAACCTAAACGCAAGTTTACTATTTTTGATGTAGAAAACCTATAATAAAATTTAATATTTAAAAAAAATATTTTTAATCTAATAGATTTAGATAATGAACATTATAACATATAATAATATTAATAAATATAATTTAGATCAAAATAAAATTAATAAATTATTAACAAAAAAAGAAAAACTAATTGTTGATGATAAAAAATTTTATTTTTCAATTAATATACCAATACTTGATTATAATAATTATAAACAATTAAAAGGAAAAAACACCCAATACGAAACAGGTATAGATTATTCAAGTTTATTAACAGAAAAAATACAAGGATTATATATATATAACACTATTTTTTATTTAGAAAAAGATAAATATATAATTACAGATGACATAGATAAACTTAGCTTCATAGATAAAAATTCTAAAATATTAAAATTATTTATTGATATAATTGATAAATGTGAAAGAGATTATCGTAGAATAAATGAAATACTATATATTATTAAAAAACATGTAACATGGCTAGATTTTTTTAATAGTTATAAAATGATTGAATATTTAGATAAATTGTTATATTATGTTTTATCATATAATAACATTATCAATGATATGATAATGATAGTATCTCGCATTATTATAATTATAAACTATGATAAAGATAATAATGATAATAATGATTATGAATTATTTAAAAATCGCATTAAAGTTTTTCAAAATAATATTGTTAATTTAAAAGATAGTTTAGAACAAACTAGACATGGTACTATGCAAAGAATAGAATATTTAGATTCGGGAACATCTAGAATATTAACAATAGTAGCAGCTATTTTCTTACCAACATCATTTATAATTTCTTTATTATCTATGCCATTCAAAGGTGTTCCATTTAAAGATAAGAAAAATGGGTATTTTATTGTACTTTCAATAATAATAACAATATTTATTATATTAATATATTTATTCTATGAAGATTTTGCTAATTTATTTAAAAAGCAATAAAAAATAAAAATTGATATTTTTTTTAAAATAATTTAAACATAAGACAAGTTATTTTAACTACTATTATTAAGAGATATGTCAATTTATCCAGAACTATCTTACAATGACCAGAAAGTTGAAATTCAAGAGGTTAAAGGTATTCAATTTAGTGTATTGGGACCGGATGAAATTATCAAACGCTCTGTTGTAGAAATTAATAAAACAGATACATATGCTGGAAGCGAACCAATTATTGGCGGTTTATTTGATTCGCGAATGGGTGTTTTAGAACACAATCGTATTTGTTGTACATGTGAGCAAAAGAATATTTTCTGCCCTGGTCATTTTGGACATATTGTATTAGCAAAACCAGTATTTCATGCAATGTTTTTCGATATTGTAAAAAAAATACTAAATTGTGTTTGCTATAAATGTTCTAAATGTTTGATTTCTCCTGATACACAACATAAAGATTTTAAGAATGATATGGCTAAAATACTTTCCATCAAAAATAATCAAAAAAGATGGGAAGCATATTATAAACTTTGCAATACAACTACTAAACTGCGATCATGTGGTGATGATGGAGTTGTTGGATGTGGAGCATTACGTCCTTCAAAGTTTCATAAAGAAAATGCAATGAAGATTATTGCAGAATGGAAAGATAAGAAAAAGGAAGAAAAGATTTCTCAAGAATTATCTGCGGATGACATTCTCAAAATATTCAAAAGAATTACTGAACGCGAGATGGAAATGATGGGATTTAATCCAAAATGGAATAGACCTGAATGGATGATATGTACTGTATTACCTGTTCCACCACCTGCTGTTCGCCCTAGTATCATTGAAGAAAATGGACAGCGCCGAGAAGATGATTTGACACATAAGCTTAGTGATATTATTAAGACTAATAATAGTATTATTGATAAAATAAACAAAGGAGCATCTGAAGATACTATCAAGTATATTACTATGCTTTTACAATATCACGTATTTACATTTATTAATAATCAAATACCAGGATTGGCACCTTCACAACAAAGAAATGGTCGTAAACTTAAATCTGTATCAGACCGCATGAAAAAAAAAGAAGGACGTATCAGAGGTAATCTCAATGGTAAACGCGTAGATCAATCAGCTCGTTCTGTTATTACACCAGATCCTTATATTAGTATTGATGAATTGGGTGTTCCAATTAAAGTAGCTATTAACATTACTTTTCCAGAAACAGTAAATCAATATAATATTGAAAAAATGCGAGAACTAGTAATGAATGGTTCTGATAATTGGCCAGGAGCAAAATATATTAAAATGAATAATACAACTATTAATCTAAGATATTCAAAGGATTTAGAACAAAACGCTAAGGATTTAAAATATGGAGATGTTGTTCATAGACACCTTAAAGATGGTGATTATGTTCTATTTAACAGACAACCGTCTTTGCACAAAATGTCTATGATGTGTCATAAAGTAGTTATTATGCCATATCAAACATTTCGCTTAAATGTTTTAGATACACCACCATACAATGCTGATTTTGATGGAGATGAAATGAATTTGCATTGTCCTCAAAGTGTTCAAACAATGAATGAACTTATGGATATTGCTGCTGTTCCATACATGATATTAGCACCAAGAGATGGTAAGCCGATTATTGAAGTTGTTCAGGATACTCTATTAGGTTCATTTAGATTAACTAAGGATATTACAACGATACAAGATAAAACTTTGGCTAATATTCAAATGGTTAATAGTTACTTTGGTGGCAGTTTAAAGAAGCCTGATAAAAAGTATATGTATACAGGAAAAGAAGCTTATTCACAGATATTACCACCAGGTCTTTATATTAATAGAAAAAATAAAAAAAATGAAAAATTTATAATTAATAATAGTGAATTAGAACAAGGTAATCTTGATAAAACTATATTTCATGGTATTACAACTGGAATGTTACCAGTAATATATCATGATTATGGACCATTTGAAGTAAGAAAGTTCCTAGATAATACTCAACGTCTTGTTTGTCGTTGGTTATTAACAGCCGGATTTAGCGTTGGTATCAGTGATTTAGTTACTGATAAAGAAACTGACGAAAATTTAAAAAATAAAATCAAAGAAATGAAAACTAAGGCTTATAATAAACTAGATGAAATACGTAGAGGTACTATTGATAATAATAGTATATTCAATAATGAAGAATATATTGAACGTGAAATTATTGGTATTTTAAATGAAACAACAAGTGAAGTAGGAAAAATAGGTTTATCACAAATTGATGAAAATAAAAACAGAATGATAAATATGGTTAAATCTGGTTCAAAAGGAAAAGAAACAAATGTAGCACAAATGATTGCTTGTGTAGGTCAGCAAAATGTAGATGGTAAGCGTATTACATATGGTTTTACAGATAGAACACTACCTCATTTTACTAAATATGATGATGGTCCAGAAGCAAGAGGATTTGTTAAAAATAGTTTTATCTCAGGACTATCCCCACAAGAAGTATTCTTTCATGCTATGGGTGGGCGCGAAGGTCTTATTGATACGGCTGTAAAAACATCCGAAACAGGATATATCCAACGCAGATTAGTAAAGGCAATGGAAGATTCTAAAATTCACTATGATAATACTGTAAGAACTGCTATTGGTTCAATAATACAATATATTTATGGAGAAGATGGTATGGATGGTTGTAAAATAGAGGTGCAAATTATAAATACTATTGATAAAGAACTACTTGAAATCGATAAAGAATATCATTTAAAATCAACTGATAATCCCGCACTTCATATGACAACGGAAGCATTTGAAACTATTAATACAGATACTTATAAAAAATGCACTAAGCACTTTGAAGAAATGCTTGATGATAAAGATTTTCTTATTAAATATGTATTTAATGGTGAAAAAAAAAAGATAATTAATTATCCAATTCCATTTGAACGCATTATTAATAATGCACATAAACGTCTCCAATCAATTGGTATTAAAGCATTTAAAACAGATTTAACACCTGAATACATTTTAAATGCTATTGAAAAACTAAAAAATGATTTATGTATTAAAAACAATACCCAAGGTACTAAATTCTTTCATATTCTATTAAGAATTCATTTAAACCCTAAGAAATTAATATTTCATTATCATTTTACAAAAGATATATTTAATTGGATTATTGAACAAATAAATGAATACTTTAAACAAGCAATTGCTCAACCGGGAGAAATGGTTGGTATTGTCGCTGCCCAAACAATTGGTGAATTAGGTACACAAATGACATTAGATTCATTTCATGTTTCAGGTACAGCAGCAGCTGTTAAGGCAACATCTGGTGTACCTCGTCTTAAAGAAATTTTATCTGCAACAAAGAAAACTAAGACACCAACATTAATTATTTATATGAAACATGATGTTGCAAGTATTGTTAACCCTAATATGAATGATGATGGTGAAATTACTGATTCTCGCATAGATATAACAAAAAATCATGCTATGAATATTAAAAATTCAATAGAAATTACTAAATTATCTGATATATTGGAATATAGTGAAATATATTGGGATAATGGAGAATATTATGATACAAATATTGAGAAAGATCAAGGTATTATGAAAGTATACAAAGAATTTGAAGAAATAGAAAGTAATAGTTGTAAATCGCGTAGTAGTTCTCCATGGGTTCTTAGATTGGTTTTCAATAAATCTAAGATGAATTTATTTGGACTTAAAATGATAGATATTTACACTAAATTAAATTTAGCATACGACAAATATATTGATTGTGTATATAGTGATGATAATGCCGAAGAATGTATATTTAGAATAAAATTGACTGAAACAGCTCTAAAAGATATTGATGAAAAAGATGAAATTGCAACAATTAAAGCAATTGAACATAATATCGTTTATCAAATTATATTAAAGGGCTATAAAGGTATCAAAAAGGTATCCCTAAATAAAAAGAAATATACCAAATATAATGATGAAAGCAATAAATTTGATAATATTGTAGAATGGGTTCTCGATACAGATGGAACAAATTTAATAGATATTCTTTCTAATCCAAATATTGATTCAACGCGTACAATTTCAAATGATATTCGTGAGATTTACGATACTCTTGGTATTGAAGCAGCACGTAATGCTCTTTATAAAGAATTAGTTGCTGTTACAAGTGAAGGTTCTATGAATTTCAGACATATGTCTCTACTCATTGATACCATGACGTATAAAGGACAACTTATGTCTATTGATAGACATGGTATTAATCGGGGTGATATTGGTCCACTTGCTAAGTCATCTTTTGAAGAAACAACAGACATGTTAATTAATGCAAGTATATTCGCTGAATACGATAAAGTAAATGGCGTATCTGCAAACGTAATGTTGGGACAACAACCACCATGTGGAACAGGTGATAGTCGTATTTTAGTAGATGAAGAACATATGATGGAATTGTTGAAAGATGTAGTAGATGAAAAAGAAGAATTAGAGGATATCCAAGAGGAAGAGGAAGAAGAAGAAACTTATAATAATTGCATTGAAAATGATTTGGATATACAATTCAATCTAAAACAAAAAAATAATAAGTGTTATAAACTACCTGAACAAAAAGTTAAAATCATATAGATGTTGTAGATGTAGATGACATATCACTTAAATTAGAAGAAGCTAATATTTTATTTTTTATATCATCAGGAGCATCTTGCAATTCCATATAAAAAGGTTCTATTGTTTCTGTATTTTTAATAATAAAATAACTTATATTTGTTTTTTCAACCTTTCTATATAACATTATTAATGGTCGTTTTTCAATATTATTATCAGCTTTATATATTGATGTCGTTATATTTAAATCTTTATCACCTGCGCGTTTTTCAACATTTACACCTTTACCATATTCAGAACGATTATGTATTATAAATATAGATATATTTAGTAATTTAGCAATATTATATATATCTATATCACCTTGATATTTAATTAAATTATTTTTAATTATATTATTTATTATATTACTTCTTTCTTCATAAGAACTTTCATTAAAATAAGTTTGAAAGAAAATACTCAATGTTTTAAATGATTTCTTAGTTTTATTAATTTTATTCAATTCTTTTAAATAAATTTGATAGAAATGAGTGTCTTTAAATAATCTCTTTATACGCGAATTTTTATTTTTGTCATAATTATCTTTATTAAAAACATCTAAATAATATTTGTTAGATTTTTCTTGAATTTCATTATATGATAGTAAATTAGTATTTAACTTAATTGTAAGGTATTCAAATAAACCTTTAATGTAAGTTTCGTTGTATGTATTTTTAATATATCGCAATTTATACCATATTTTCTTTTTGTATTTTGTCCATTTACTATTTAACGCTGTTTCTTCACCATTAAATATTTCAGGTAATTTAATATCTACATCTTTTATATCTTTTTGTAATTTATAATAATCAATATTTTCTTCAATATTACTAATATTGTTAGGTAATGCTTCATGATATTTTAATATAGCTAATGGTATCTTATTACTTACAGTGTATTGTGTAAACAATAATTCATTTCCTAAATCTTTAATTTTATTAGATAATTCATTTACGTAATCATATTTTGAAAACAATAATGATTTTATATACCAGTTTTTTATATTTTTTCTCGATGATAATGGTATTTCTTCTATTATTATTTGTATATCCTTAATATCTTCCATATCATATGAAGATGATTTAAACTCACTTAATAAAGTTTTTATTACTTTTTTTCTAGATTTTTTACATAAAGAATTATAAAATTGATCTGTAAATTTGCTATCTAATAATTTATTTTTAATTAGCAATCTTAATTTCTCTATTTTTTTCATTTTTATATCATTTGATTCAATATAACTGTAATATGCATTTTTATTATTAAATGGTAATATAATATTACTCGTGAATGTTTCATATTTTTCATCAGCTATTTTTAACTTAGTTCTAATTAATTCTTTTGTATCGAAAACTATTTCTCCAATATCAATTGAAAATCCTAATTCTTTAATATTTTCAAATCCTTTATTAAATTTATTATATATATCTTTAACTATTTTAATATTAAATTCTTTATCAATTATATCATCATAAAATATAACATTGTTAATTTTATATTCACTTATTAATAGTGGTAATATTATAATAGATTGTGGATTAAATTTTAATAAAGTATTATTTTTTAAAATTATTTTATTAATAGTATAATCAGTATTTATTATTACAGATTCAAAAGTAAATAATTCACTTTCTTCTTTTAATAGTTTATTGAGAACATTTATATTATTTTTATTTGTAAATAATCCAATATCATAATCTTCAAAATTATTCTTTTTTGTACAATTTAGTAATATATCTTTTACTATTTTATATTCCTCTAAATTAAATTCCTTTTTATCTGCTTTCATAGTAATTGATTTTGATACCAATGGTTCATAATAATTGTTTTCTTTAATTATCATTATAAATTTTGGACTTTTATCTAAATATGAATATAAATCTATAAATCGCGTATAATATGGACACAACATATTAACTTGGATATTTTTATCTATTTTTTCAATATCCCATAATACTATTAATTTTTTATAAATTATAGCAACTAATGAATTTAAATATTTAATAGTTTTATCAAATGGATAATTATCTGCTGATAAATATTTAATAAATTTTAAATATGATTTATATATATATAAATATCTAGATTTTTTGTAATTATCTACCTTTGTATTATCGCTTGCATCTGGAACATCTAATAATGACTTATTAAATTTTTTATTGAATTTGAGAAATTCATTATATAATTGAATATTATCTTCTGCTATTATTGGTTCTAAATCAACGAAATCCTTACATACATTTCCATTATCTAGTGATAGAAATGTAATTAAATCTAATTTTTCAGTAATATCTTTTATAAATTCTTCTTTTGTTCTTCCAAGAGAAAATGCAACAACATTTATTATATTATCATATTTATCTGGTATATCTTTTTGATTAATTAAACTTTTTCTTAATATACATTCTCTTTTATTGATATTGTTTGGTGAAAGACATTGTTTATTATATTCATTATTATAATTTGGTTTTAATATTTTATATAATTCTTTTGCTATATCACCATAACGTCCCTTATATGGTATAGGTATTTTATTCATAATATAATTTTTATCATCATTATCAAAATTTGATAATTTCATGGAGTTTTCATATGATACCGATTTATCTAGTTTTTTAGAAGGTTTAATAGTATTGTTTGACTTAATTTCATCAATAGGTTTTTTCTTACCACAACAAGGTAAATTTATATTTTTTATTAAATAAGCATATCTAGGTTTATTGGAATTTTTCATATCTTCATTTAATTTCATTGGCTCTTCATTATCACCTGGACATTTGGGATTTTCTTCACTTTCATCTAATGGTATTTTACTAACTGGACACCATAATCTTGGACAAGTATAATAATTTTTAATATTTTGATTACTACCATATTCAATAATATTATCAAAGTATTTATTGTAGTCTTTATCTTTAATTTCATCTAATTCTTCTTTTGATAAAACAACAGGTTGATGCTGTCTTTGACATTTACGCGATTTATTATTATCTTGATATAATTCCTTATCTGCATTCCTTAAACGATTAATTAAATAATTTTTAAATTCTAATTTTTTGACACCACCTTGAAACTTTGAAAAATCATCAAAATCCATATCATCATCTATTAAATTTTCGTCAGATGATTTTGATGTTGATTTTTTTTTCTGAGGCTCTGGTGTATTTTCTTTTATAGCAACTATAACTGGTTTCTTTTCAATTACTCTTGTTTGTTCTATAATTTTAGTTAGCCAAAATTTAATATTATTAAGTTCGTAAAATGATTTACAATTTTTAATATCAATTTCAAATCCACTACCACTTTTTTTAACAACAATATAAGTACCTTCAATAATATTCGGATTTTTATCTAAATTATTAAATCCAATATCTCCTATTATTTGCAATTCTTGTTTAATTAATGAAACAGATTCTGTTTTAGTATATCCAAATATAATAAGTTCTTTTACAATATCATCTTCTGATACACCTACTATAATTCTTGATTTTATATATGAAGTTACATTAAACTTATTATTTAATATATTATTTACCCGTTTATAGGCGTAATATCCACTATTTTTCTTTTTCTCATTTTTAAATATTATGGCTTCAAATATATTAGAATAAGTTCCTATTTTTTTTATTAAGGTTGGAAATTCAATATTATCAATCATAAATTTTAATCTAATATTGATATCGGTTTCAATAAAATCTGTTTTAAGAGTAATATATTTACTAATGTAATCAGTAAAATCTTTTTTATCTTTTATAATTGAATCTATTTTATTACCATTATCGATAGGATATTTAAAATTTATTATAGCATTATTTTCACTAATTGAAATTTTAGAAGTTTTGCCTTTATAAAATATATTAAGTAATTCATCTTTAACATTTATTATATTAAAAATAAAAGACAGATCTTTTTCGTTATTATATGTGTGTTCTTTAAATAATTTATAAATAGCATTATTATTATTAATTAATTGTATTATTTGCATTTTTTCATTAGTTTTTAGTTTATCAAATAGCAAAATAAGATTTTCTATATTATCTATATTTGTTTCAAAAGAAACATCATTATACTCTTCCAATGATAACTTTGTGTATTTAACTTCTTTATTGTATAAACTAACTAAAAATTCTTCATTTTTAATTAGCTCTTTAACTCTTTTAATAAAATCTGGTTTTTTTATTGTTTTATCAAAATAATATTTAATGTCATATTTAAAATCATTATAAAATACTAAATTTAATTCAGTTTTTTTTAATAAACCATATTTATTTGATATATTAATAGGTTCTTTTAATGATTCTGAATTTCTATCTTTTGATTTAAATGGATTTATATTGTATCCAGACCATTTAATATTATTAATATCATATAATAAATTATCTTTATCCCAAAAATAAAAAGGTAATTCAATATTTTTATCTTTTTGTAATATATAATAAACTATTTTATTAAATGCATCTTCGTAATTATTATCTTGAAAAATATACTCATTAATTACTATATAATTTGATTTATATATATTTGTTTTATTAGTATCAAAAACATAAGTTATATAATTGGTTTCAGATAACCATCGTTTAACATATATTGGTTTTAATAAATTCATATATATTAATATGTATTATCTAATTAAATAATATATTATTATAGAGTAGTAATTATTTAAAAATAAAATGGCTTCATCTAAAATTTTAACTGATAAATTAATATTAGCACTTAATACTGCAAAACAAACCTTAAAATCAGATGAAAGTAAAATAGTTGAAAATTTTATGAAATCATTAAATAATAAAGAAACTTTTTCAGATGATTCTACCCTTAAAGAAATTAAAGCTGCTGTTGAATCGCGAAAACAAGACAGAGAAAATGAAGATAAAGTAATATTAGGAGTTAAACCAGAAGAACAACCAGAAGAACAACCAGAAGAACAACCAGAAGAACCAGCGGATGAAATTACAGAAAAAACAAAAGAAGAGGAAGATATTATGAGTAAATTTAAATGGGTTTTGATAAGTATTGGTATATTTATATTTTTAATAATTGTAGGTAGTATATTTTATTGGTATTTCTCCTCACAACCAGAAGAAACTATTATGCGGCCAAGAAGTAATATACAACATGTTAGTACAGCATCACCACCTCAAAATGTAGAAGTTAAACCTGCACAAAACTATTCATACTTACCTTTCATGAGCGCGGCAAATGTTCCTGATGTAAATAAATTAAATGAATTAGAAAAACAAGAGCAAGAAAGAAAAAGAATGGAGCAAGAAACAGAGCTAAAACGTATTAGAGAACAAGAAGAAAAAAGTTTAGAAGAAGAAGAGAAAAGATTACAAGAAGAAAAAAGTTTAGAAGAAGAGAAAAGATTAGAAGATGAGAAAAAATTAGAAGAAGAGAAAAGATTAGAAGAAGAGAAAAGATTAGAAGATGAGAAAAGATTACAAGAAGAAAAGCAAAGAATAATAGATGATAAAGAAGAGCAAGAAGAATTAATTAAGCAAAGTTTAAATGATGATGATAAAAATAATTCTAGTTATAAAATGAGTAGTACTGCAAATACAAATAAATCATCTTTGTTAAGTAAATCATCAAAAGATGAAAAATTAAATAAAGGCGGTAAAACAAAAAAACAATTTGAGCAAGTTGCTAAAAGAAAATATGTTAGAAAAACTAAATAAGCTCTCTATAATAATCTAAATTTTCTTTAATAAAATTATTTAAATAAAATCCAATATATATACCTACTAATAATATTATTATTGTAATTATAGAATTAGAGAAAATATAGTATATTAAATATATTATTAATACAACAAGTGGTGAATAATTACTTATTTTTTCAAAATATAATAATAAATTTTCCATTTAATTTAATTATATAAAACAAAATAAATTAAATAATAAGTGGTTTAATATGACCTACGCGAATATTTGTATTAATCATTATTTGATATCCTGCTTTGTTAATATTTTTAGAGAACGCTACATCCTCGCTGCAAATATCTCTTATTTTTTTTCCGTCTTCACATTCAATTACTTCTAGTTCCGAATTAAAATATGGATATTTAAGTTTATCAAAAACTTCTTTTTTAACAGCCATAAATCCCATACCAGAATATACTACTGGATAGTACTTAAATTCAGTTTCTTTTTTCCAATTTTCAATTTCATCGGGTGTGCAAAATTTAAAGCTTCCATTTTTCTTAAAATGTTCTATATCCCAATTTTTTACAAAAGCATAATTTGTTAAATCTGACATTCTATACATTCCAGCTACAACTGGATGTTGATCAGTTGATTCGATTAGTTCAACAACTTGTTCTGGTGTAAATACAATATCACTATCAATTGTAATCCATACATCAAAATCTTGATTATTGAAAGGTTTTTGATCTTCACCTCTTAAAGTATCTAATCCCAAAGTATGCATTCTAACAAATGAAACAAATGAACCAGTAGAAGGAGATATCATTATATCATATTTACGCATATCCCATAGCTTGCTAATAGTTGCTGTCCAAGCAATTAAAAATTTAGAACTAAAATTATCGCCTGGGAGAGCAAATATGATTTTTTTCAATTTTGGTACTTCATTTACAACACTATTTTCTATAATTTTATTTTCTTCTTCCATAATAAATTATTAAATTAATTAACTTCTTATATCATTTTAGTTAAATTTATTTGTATAAAAGCTATATAAAATATAATCACGTAATAATAGATAAGTTTAAATGTCCAATAACGACATTGTATATAATTTGGAAATAGATTCATTATCTCCACGTTGTAACCAACCTGATAAAATTAAGCAAAATCTAAAACCACATCAATTAGCATGTTTATATAAAGCAATTTATATGGAAAATGTTGGTTCTATAAATTATAAAATTAAAAAAAATAATGATACATATGACAATGTTAAAATATCAACAAATATTGGTGTTCTTGGTGATATTGTTGGATATGGTAAAACATTAACAGCTTTATCAATTATTGCTCATAATCCATTAAATAATATACATATTAATGATATAATGGTTAATAGTTATCATAGCAATAAAGCATATAATTATTTTACTGCTGTGTCAAGTAATAAAAAAGCTCCTAATATACAAGAAATGATTTCTTCAACATTAATTATTGTTCCAAGAGGTCCTGTTTATGTTCAATGGGAAAAAACATTGAAAAACAATACATCTTTAAATTATATAGCAATTGATAGTTTAACTTATATTAAAAAGTTTTTACCTGAATATACATTAAATAATGAAAGAGAAATCATAGATTATTTTAATCAATATGATGTTGTATTAATTAAAAATACTACACTATCAAGATTTTTAGATTATTATAATAATAGTTATAAAGACAAATTTATAAATAGATGGAAACGTATTATAATTGATGAATGTCATGATATAATTAATAAAATAGAAATATTCAATTATTTATTTATTTGGTTAATAAGTGGAACATATATGAATGTATGTGATAGATACTCATCTAGTTCTTATTCACAATACTATAATATTAAGGATATATTAAAAGAAGAATATATTGATTATTTGTTAGTAAAATGCAATAAAAATTTTGTCAGAGAAAGCTTTAAAATCCCAGCAATGACTGAGAAATACTATTTATGTAAAATGTCTAAATATTTGAAAGCTATTAAAAATTATATAAATCAAAGTGTTTTAGAAAAAATTAATGCAAATGATATATCAGGTGCTGTAAAAGAATTAGGTGGTAAAAATGATACAGAAGAAGGTATTGCTAAATTAATATGTGCTGATATGAATAAATCAATATATAATAAACAAAAAGAAAGAGAATATGTATTAGAATTAGATATATCAGAAGAACAAAAAGCTAATAAAATTAAAAATATAGATACAGAATTAAAAATATTAGAAGAGAAATTAAAAGATTTAACAGAAAGAATAACAGAAATCAAAAGTAAAACTTGTTCAATATGTTTAGATAATATAAAAAACCCAGTTTTATTAGATTGTACACATATATTTTGTGGTTCTTGTTTAATGCAATATTTAAATAATTCTAATATAATATATAAAAGATGTCCCGAATGTAGATGTGAAATAAAAAGTACCGAAAATCTAACAGCTATTATATCTGAAAAAGAAGAAAATGAAGTTATTAAACTAAATAAATATGATATGATTGGTAAGGGGTTATTAAATAAGGAAGAAACATTATTAGAAATTATTAAAAATAATAAAAATGGTAAGTTTATAGTATTTAGTAGAGTAGATTCATTTGCAAAAATAATTGAGGAACTCGATAATAATAATATAACATACGCATCTCTCAAAGGTCATACATCTCATATGATGAATGTATTAAATAATTTTAAATCAGGTAAAGTAAATGTTATCTTGCTTACAACACAATATGCAGGTTCTGGTATAGATATTAGTTGTGCCACTGATGTTATTATATTGCATTCAATGGATATTGATAAACAACAGGCAATTGGTAGAGCGCAACGCGTAGGCAGAGTTGATTCATTAAATGTCCACAATCTATGTTACGATCACGAATTACCATCAATATCATGAATATTTATTTAATATATATATTAAAATATAAACATGGATAATTAAACATTTTAGTTCAATTAAATTTTATTATACAAAAGAAAGCAATCCTCTATATCAACTAAATTTTCTTTAAATTTAAAAGAAACTACACCAATAAATGTAACATTAGTATCTAAAAGAACTAAATCAAGTTCTAGAAAAACTAATGTTGCATCAGGTCCAGCTCTACATAGTAATAGAGTGATTTCTTAAAGGGTGGAAAAAAGTAAATTAAATTAAAAAATTGATTATTTTTATCTTTATTAATTTATACAAATTATAGAAGGCTTTTATTGCAAAATGGTAGATGTTCTCAATGCACTGACTAGGCAGTCCTCTATGTTGAGGACTTCTGAAACTCTCGGAACCAAAAGAAAAAAATATAAAGAAGGTACTGAAAGTTTTAATGAAAAAGAATTAGGATGTTTTACTTCAAAATACTTTGAATGTAATGATAATATGATTGCGCGATTTTCCAGTGAAAAACAAAAAGAATATCTTAGCATTGCAGCAAAAATAGCTGAAAAATCACCTATGTATCCACATAAGCATGGTGCTATTATAGTATATAAAGAAAAAATTATAGCATCGGGATATAATTATTATATGGGAGATTTCAGTATTCACGCAGAAGTAGCTGCTATATCCAAAATCAAAAAGAAACAAAAGCATAAACTCCGTAATTGCGATATATATGTTGTTAGAATTGGCCCAAAAAGTTTTAATAATCCATTAAAATATTCTAAACCTTGTCCCAATTGCCAAGATACTATTATAAAAAATAACATTAAAAATGCATACTATTCTACATCATACGAATATGATGATATTAGAAGTATGATTCATAAAAATAATCAGTGCGAATGTGTTTTTACATAAATTATAATGTTAGAGAAACTTTTGGTATTACACGTTTTATGTTCTTTTTAACAACAGTTGTTCTATCCTCTTCAAAAATACGTTTAAGTAATTCTTCACCAGATAAATTATTATATTGCATTATTTTACTTTTTATATCACCCATTTTAATAGGTACTTTACATTCTTTTATATTTGTTTTAATACGGCCATGCTGTGTATTTAAATCATTATATTTATAATCAAACATAAACTTCTCTATTTTTCCATTTAATACTCTTTGATAATTTTTTCTTTCTTTTATTGCTGTTTGTAATTTACGTATTTGGTCGTCATATTTAAACCAATCATTAACGAGATTTTTAAAAGATTCGAGCTCTTCAACTGATGGTTCTACGCGTTCTTCATTAATCACATCATCTACAACTGATGAAGATTCTGCCATTTTTAATAATTAATATACTATATTTAATCCTTAAATTATTTTAATATAAACATATTCAATGATTTAGTTTTTCTATCTCCATTATATTCGTCTAATAATTTACCATTTTTATACTTTAATATAGTTGGAAATCCTTCAATATTTTTCTTGTAATTTACTCGCAAACAATTTATATTATTAGCTTCTACATTTATTATAGCTATTTTTTCGCTTTTATCATATTTTTTTAATAAACGTTTCCAAATTGGCATTAGCTTTAAACAATGACCACACATATTTGAATGATACAATATAGTTACATTATTATGTTGTTTTAATATTTTATGAACATCTTTTTTACTATCTTTTCTAAGTTCTAATATCATTATATCTAATTACTTAATATTATTTTTATTTAGTTAATAGTAGAAATTATGCATAATTATTATATGCTTGATTGTGAAAAAAATTATAATATGAAAGATATTAGTTCTAAATCATCATGTGAAAATATGTCATTATTATCTAAGGGTTATACAGAATATCAAAACAAAAACTTTGTTAATAAAATACAAATGGAAAAATGTATATTCAATAATAATTATCACAATGATATTTATAATATTAAAACTAATGAAAGCGAACTTAATAAAGGTTTTACTGTAAATAAAAAAAGTTGTATATATAAAAGACCTGTTTTTGATGAAGGCGAATGGATAAATCAATATGATATATCTAATACATATAAAAATGGTATGAATTCAGGTAATTTATTTAATTTTCAATCAAAAGCTAAAACTAACGTTAATTCTAATTATAATGATCAATGTAATGGGAATGGCGATGACTTTTCATATCTAGGTGAATGTAAAAAAGGGCCATTTGCAACTTATACGCAAACATTTACTAATAGTTATGATAATTGTGTATAGAATCATAATAATCATCAATAAACATTTTAACAATATTATATTTATCTTGACTTATTTTTCTTCCTAACTCTGTTTTAATATGTTGCATTAAAATCGCAGTGCGATGCTCTATATTTTTTATTATAGTATCTATATCACTATTTCTATGTATTATACCATATGTGAAATATCGCGAGATTCCCATTGATCCCAATGATTCAATTCTATCTGCATCTCTAATACAATCAAGTTGTTTATTTAAATTATAATCAATGCATTTGGTAATTTTATTTTTCATATTTATTTCTTTTGATAAACTTATATTACAAGCTAAATAAACTACTTTATTTGTTGTATTTGTATCAACAATATTTTCAAAGAAGCTTCTTAATTTGTCTTCTTGACATTCTCCATTATTATATTTATGGTCACATATATCATGGACAAGTGCTGCAAGCATAACTTCAAATATTTCATTGTCATTTAAATTTTCTGAAACAGCAATTTTAGTTGCTAAATTTTTAACTCTAAGAGCATGACTAAAATTATGGGATTCATCATAATTATCCATTATTTCCTTGGTAAATAATTCAGTTTTATTTATTGCATTGAAATCCATATTAATGTTCATAATTACACATGATAATATATAATATATAATAGCATATCATTTTTTAACATGTGTAGTATATATTTTTTTAAATAGTTAAAATTTTATTATTTATTATCAAAAATCACACTAGAATAAAGATAAAAAATATCTTGTTAAAATAAAAAAAATAAAACAAACAATAATCATTTTTTATATATTTTTATAACATTTTAGTACAAATTTATTACTGCGTATTATTGAAATCTTTCCAATCCTTATTAACTTTACGACGATTTTTATAGGAATAGCAACTATCAAGCTTCTTTGTGCGAATATTTTTATTTACCTTAATATTATCTCCATAAAACTTATTTTTATAGCTTCTAGGAATTTTAACAACATCACCAATGTCATTATGTTTATCTACATAGCTATTAAACTTGTGTGTACAAATTTTGTAAGTGGACATTTGAGATTATTTTAATAATAAATAATTTAAATAACACAATCAATTTTTATTTGCCTTGAATTATATTTTCATAAATAATAATTTTGTTTTCTATATTTCTATTGCATACAGGGCAACAATTTCTTTTACTATATTTAATTTCTTCTATACAATTATTGCAACAAACTCTATGGCCACATGGTATAAATGCCCTGATTTCATCTTTATTATATATATTATAACAAACACAACATTCAATATTTGAATGTATTATTATATTTTCTATTGGATAATTTATAATTTTTGAATTGCGTTTAAATTTGATATTAAGAATCCAATTAAAACAATTCTTCATGTTTTATAATAAAAAATATATAAATATATATAGTCATTTTTTTATATTAACAACCCATATATTGGGTGTTTTTATAGTATTTTTCGTATTTCTGTGTTATATTTATTTCTATATTATTGGGATTAATATCCATCAATAGCTTCTTTATCATTTCAATGAATACTTTGCTTTGTTCATCTTTGTCATATGACATTACCAAATCACAAACACCTTCGTGCTCTGCGTCTAATTCATCAATCAAATTACAGGCTTTTTCCTGATACCATATTTTAAGCAGTTTGTAATGAAAATCTGATAAGTCGTTATACTTAAACTGCTTTGCCCAGAAAAGTGCCTTCCTAATCTTTCCATAATGTTCAATCTCCTTCAACAAAGAAACAGGTGGAATGCAAATATATTTTGCACATTCACGAAGAATATCATCTGGAAGAGCATCAATCATTTGAGAACGCGACATCATAACTGAGGACATTATGTTACTAATGTAAAATAAGCATTTTTATCAATTTTTAATTAAAATAGAACACAATAGTAGAAATAATGAACAAATTAAAAATATTTAATAAAAGAAAAATATATACAAAAAGAAAATTAGCAGGTGGCACATCTAGTAATGAAGAAGTTGATCCTAAAAATCAGTGTTCGGTATGTTACGATTCTTTTACTGAAGAAAATCCCGCTGTGGCAAATACATCATGCTGTCCAAAATCATTAGTGCGAGCATGTACAAAATGTAAAAACATAATGGTGGAAGTATATGGCAAGAATATATGCTTAATATGTCGTACAAATTTATCTGTATCTCGATTAACAATAGCTCCAAGAACACAAGCAGTACCACCAATGTCTAATTTGCCACAACTAAGAACAAGAACTAACTCAAATAAAGAAATTCTCGATGATGAAAGAAGAATTATTATACGACGTCTATTTGCAAATAATAGAGTTGCTAATACAAGAGAAAAATATTCACGTATAGATAGAGCAGCAGCATCAAAAAGTGATGTAAACTCAGGATATGGTTCTTCTTATAGAGCATTAAAAAAAAGTATTGAAGAATTTCAAAGAACCACCCAAAGAACCACCCAAAGAACCACCCAAGAAACCACCCGAGGAACCACCCAAAGAACCACCCAAAGAACCACCCGAGGAACCACCCGAGGATTAAGAAGATAATTTACTTTTTATAAATGTTTTTATTTTATTTTTTATATCTTTAAAATTTATATTATTAGCTATTCCAACAAGTACTATACGTCCTTGTCCAAAATATAATTCTTTCATATATTATATAAAAATAAAATTAATATCCGCCTCTTAAACGTAAAACTAAATGGAGGGTTGATTCTTTTTGAATATTATAATCTGCAAGTGTTCTACCATCTTCGAGCTGTTTTCCAGCAAAAATTAATCGTTGTTGGTCAGGTGGAATACCTTCTTTATCTTGAATTTTACTTTTAATCATATCAATAGTATCAGATGATTCTACTTCAAGTGTAATAGTTTTACCAGTTAAAGTTTTAACAAAAATCTGCATATCTTATTATTATATATATAAATATTTTTTATATATATTATTGTAAATGGATAATATTAATAACCTTTTAGATAATATGTTAATTACAAAACCATGTAATATATGTAAGAAACCAAATAATAATAAATCTAAAAATATTTGTATAAATTGTACTAAAATATTAACACCACATTATGAAAATTGTACATGTATTTATTGTAGATAATTCTAATTACATTAACAACTTTTTTTTTGATATTTCATTTGGATTCCAAGATATATATATAATATTTGTATTGGGTTCAGGTAGTATTTGAACATATAATCCATTTTTTCTCAATGAATCAACGACGTAATCAATGCAATCTTTAATTTTATAAAGAGGTTTTCCATAAATATAATATGGTATTTCATAAAATATATTCATTCCACCAATAGTTGCTGTATTTTTAATTTTAACATGACATTTTTCAATAATTTTATCAAATGTAATATATTTAGCACTATTTTTTTTATCCTTTAAACTATATAATTCAGATAAAGATATTCTTGGAGGCATTATTAATTAATATATACAAATTATTTAAAGCTTTTTAATTGAACTTTCTTCAAGTTCATTAAATGATACCATTTTATTATAATCAACAGCTACTTTTACTTTTTTAACTGATTTAACTTTATTTAGTCCTTTATTATAAATACCATTAATAATGTCTTTATTTATAGCATAATTAAAATATTTAACATCTCCCATTTTAAGAACATTTTCTTCACCTATTTTTGTTGTATCAAAGAATTGATCTAAATTAACACCATTTGCATCACGTGATATAATATTTGTCAATTCTGGATTTATATAAAGTGGCGATTTATTATCTTTATGTGTTGCTGAGTATATATTATTTAATTCAACGCCATATTTAGTTTCAACTTTGTCATCGAAAACTAACATACCATTCATATATATTTTACACATAGCGCGATTAACAGATAATATATTTGCACTATCAGCTACTTCTTTCATAACTATTGAAACCATAAACCATTTACCATCAAAAGGTATATCCCATATACCTAATAGATTTCTATTTTTTTCTTCCCATTTATCATAAACTTGTATTTGGCTACATTCTTTATATGATGAATTATATTGATATGAATCAGGAGATAAAATATTATTATAATCAACTGCTAATTTTGAACCATTATGATTAATACGAATTAGTGGATTTTTTGTTAATAATGTTGGTATTATGGTTTCATTTACTGAACGAGCAGAACAATTATAATTATTTACATTATAATAAAATATTTTTTCCCCTTTCAACAATAAAGCAATATCTTTATTTTCATTATTATATTTTTCTAATTTTTCCTTATTAATATATAACCAAAAATTATATGAATATTCAGCACCACCTTGCTGATTTATAGATGATTTAATTGGTAAATAATTGTTATGCATTTTATTGTTAGTATTATATTTCCATTCTTTATTCGAATTAAAATCATAAACACCTTCAATAATATCTACTTCTCTTCTAATGTTATTTTCGCCATTAAACATGTTATATAATTCAATTAAATATATATTATAAGCTACATATCCCATTAATAATAATACTATTAATGAAATTATAATTTGCTGTAATGTACTATCTACCATTATTTGTTTCTTATATCTATTTAAAATATGGAAATAAAAATAATAATTAATCAAATTTATTTAATCTTATTCACTCATTTCTACATTAGATGATTTTAATTTATAAATTGGATTTCTTAAACCATATGCGCCTATTCCAAGAGAAGCTAACATCCCATTTATTGGTCCAGAACGATATTCTTTGTACATATCATTTTTATTTAAATCATAATTAAACATAGAAAATTTACTTATTAAACCAGAAAAACCATATGGCTCGCCTGTTTTTACACCACCAACTAATAAAGACCCATTGCTATCTAAATTTAATTTATCTAATCTTAAAGTTCCTGATAATCCTTTTGTTTTATCAAAACTTTCATAATAATTACCATCAATATATGTTGTTATTGATCCACCACCAATATCATTTATAACAAAACCTATATGTACCCATCTTTGTATTGGTACATAATTAATTGAAAAACCAGTTGCTATACCATTATGTGATAAATAATTATTAATACTTGTTTCATCATAATTTATAGAGTCCTTTGCCCATTGTGGTTCAGAATTATTATCTAAAGCAAATCTTACATGTAAAGTGTTTTTATCTTTATCTAATATAATGTGTGGGCTAGCATTTGCAATATGTTTATTATTAATATCACCACTTATATGGGCAACATGTCTATATACTCCTGCTCCCGCATTTATATTAAATATGTATATCCAAAAACAATAAGAGCGCTTTTTCCCATTTCCACTTTCTATTTTTTGTTTAAATGGTAATTCTGTTAATTGATTACAAAATAATGGAACATCTGAACCGGGTATTAATATTTTTTGTTGATATAAAACAGTATCTGTTATAATATAATATATTATATAACCAACTATAAAAGCGATTACCAATAATAATATTAATAAGAATAATACATTAGTATTATCACTAAATGTTTCAACAATAGCATCCTTAGTTTCTTGAACTGATATATTGCTAACTGCATCAGATATAGAAGATACAGCAGAACTAACAGCAGCACTTGTATTTTGAACTATTTTATTATTATTAGTAATATCACTTGTGTTAGAAAATGCACTAGAAACACTATCTTTAATATTATCTATAACATCTTTATTATCTTGTACTTCTACCATTTTTTATTTCAATCGTCTAATTAAAGGAAACAAATTTTCTATTAAATAAATTTATATGATAATTTGATATTTGATAATATGGAAAGTTACTAGAATTATATGTTGATTTAATATATTTTTTTTGTAATGATAAGTAACTTAAAATTTTTGTGAAATTCCCCATGATTGATACTGCTCCTTTTTTATATTTAAATAAAGACAAGTAATATACATATGATGTAAATATATTTATACACGAATCTACGTTATTTTTAAACATAAAAAAATCATAATAACACATCATATTCAAAAAATTTTTATAAAACTCGTTTTTTTTCTTATATGTTCCTGTGCGATTTTCTAAATCTTTAATTAAATTTTCATGAAATTTTAAAGGTATCATCCATGAATCTTTACTTATAATTTTTTTTATTTTTTTTCTATCAAAACTATTTCCGTACAAAAAGCTGATATCCGTGTAATCTTCAACGATAAGTTCATGTAATTCTCCATTGGGATTTTCTATATCTTTAAATAATTTATCTAAATTACCATTTGAACTTTTAAATAATTCATCTATATTTTTAATATTTTTAATACTTAATAAGTTTTTTATATCTTTATAATTAGGTATTTCTAAATTGTATATTTTACAAACTTTTTTTATTTCACCAATTTTCTTAATAATATCATTATTTGTGATACAAATTATAGGTATATTTTTAAGTTTTTTTTCATTTAATAATTTTAATAAACATACATTTATTGTTTTATCTGTAACAAATATACAATCAAAGTTATCTATAATAATAACTTTATTTCTAATATTATTTGTAAGTATTTGCACCAATGATGTGCTTGTAGCTTTTTGTATTATATCTTTCATTTGTGCTGATGTATAGCAATTATTATTATCAATTGTCGTTATATCATAATTTAAATAGTTACATATAGCATTAATTGCATAAGTTTTTCCTATACATGTAGCGCCTGCTACTATTATACAACTTTCAGGAGATATTTTAGTATTATAATTAAATTTTTCCAACCATATTAATATTTCCTTATATATAACATGGTTACCACAGAATCCTTCAATTAATTTATTCATTGTATATATATTAATTCTATCATCAATAATGTTAAATATAAAATAAGAGCGAATAAAGGTAGTACTAATACAACAGGTATAATAGTTGTTTCATTATCAATTTTATAACCAAATTTTTTCATATTACCATCTTCATCAAACATAATATAAGGTTGTATCATAAATATTACTGCTACCATTATTAAATAAATTACAAGTGTTATAATTCTTCTTGAAAACATTCTTTATCTATTATTTTAATAAGGAAAGAAAAAAATGAATTATAATATATTAATATTAATTATAATTATAATTTTAATAATTTTATTATTAAATTTTTATTATAAAGAAACTTTTATAAGCGGTACAACATTAATTACAGATAATCAGCTAAATGTATCAGGATCCTTATTTGTACCAAGTGATAGTATAGCCGATTTAATAGATAATATTAAAAAAACTAATAAAATTGATGGAAAAATAGTAGGTATTAATAAACCATTAACAATTGTATTAGATCCCTATATCAATTATTATGTTCTTAATAATACTAAGAAAAAAAAATATAACCAAGGTATATTTGTATGTATAAGTACTATTAGATTAGGAATAACTAAATGTTTATGGGATCTACGTAAAAAAATTATAGCGTATGTTTCAATGACTGATTATTTATTTATTCAAGCATTTATAAAAGCATATAGACAAGATATATCAAATATAACAGTTGTTAAAATAACTACCGATGATTTAAAGAGCAAGGATAATAAGTTTGATTATTTATTTACTTATGTAGTTCTTGATAGTAATTATATGTATTATTTAAAAGAGCAAAATTATTTTATAAATGGTTTTGATGATGTTGATATACATAGAATAAAAGCATTTTATCCTTTTATTGAAGAAAATTATAGTAGTATTAGACAATATTTTAATAAAGATTTAAATGATCGTACTTATGATGTTTATTTAAGTAATAAAATTAGTTTAATACCTACTATGTCTCTTGATGTTATAAATTTAGTAGAAAATTTTATTACAAGACTTAAAATGCCCGAGGATTACTTAGAAGCAGTTGATAGAGAAAATGAGAAAGGGGCTAATACAGGCAACTATGGTTGTTACGGAAATGATAAGATAACAAATAAATTTGAATGTGATTCTTTATATAATTATGATGGTACTGTTAAAAAGTATTATAGCAAATGGGATAAAAAATGTACAAAAAATGAAGAGTGTCCTTATTATAAATCAAATAAAAATTATCCAAATAATAGAGGCGGATGTAAAGATGGGTTTTGTGAGTTTCCAGTAGGTATTAAACGTATAGGTTTTAAAAAATATAGGGATACAGATGTTAATAGTCCTTTATGTTATAATTGTGGCGATACAACAGATTATGATTGTTGTGCAAATATAGAAAATGATAATGGTAATAATGATTATGTATTTGAAAACGATTTTAATGATAGAAAAGATAATAATTTAAAAACAATAATTTCCTCATTAAATTATAGAGTATCATAATAATTATGAATAATAATTTCATAGTATATTCTTTTAATTTAATATCAATAATTATTATATTTATATTGTATTTTATTGTAATAAGTAAGTATATACATTGCGAGGAAAATGTTGAGAATTTTAATATAAATGAATCAAATATTAGATATAATAATCTTTTTAATTATAAGCCTTCGAATGCTAGAATAATGTATAATAATACTGGTGATTTGCCGTGGAACAGACATGTAATAAATTCAAGCATACCTTATGATATTGATATAAAACACGAAGCACAAAATGTATATTATTACGAATATGATAATGAAACGTATACCAATAAATTAAAAACACTATTTAAGAGTAATTGCGAAGAAACAATAATTGCTGTTGAAGGTAATGAATGGAGTAAATGGATTAATCCAAAAACATTAAAAAATGAAATTCTTAAAAGTAAATTAGTATCATATTATAATGATATATTAGAATTTATAACTAAAAAATTGAATGAAGATGGCATTATGGATTTACCTGGGTATGATGAGAAACGTGATATTCAAGTAGTACACGATATAATGTTGAGATATAGAACAAATGTAGAAAATGAAAACTATATCATGTTTGATGTTGATATGATATTATATCGCGCAGGTAAGTTTCAAGGCAAACATGTTAAAATGGTAGTAATATCCAATGGTTATACTATTAATATAATAATGGTAAAAGTAATTGGTGTTGTTTCAGAAGATAAAATAGTACTACATCCATATCGAGCATATGATATTATGAATAAAAATAATTTTAATCAATACGTGCCTATGAAATATGGTAATATTGATAGTGATGTTAAAAATAGTCAGGATAATACTTTTGAGGTTAGCGATGATTATATGAATAAAGAAATAGAAAATATATTATATAAGAAATTGTTAGAGGAAAATATACCAGAAGATATAGATATAAGTAATAATAATTATATACCACAAGAAGGGGAGATAATTAAAAGAGACAGATGCAATTTTTAGTTATATTATATAAATATTCAGATACATATTGGCTTTTTGTATAAACAGGTATATATTGATATGGTAATACAGTATAATATTTAAGAGTATTCATAATTAATATATAGATATTAAAAATGAGTACATAATTTTATTTTTCTTAGAGATTTTATAAACTTTATATTTTTTAATAGATTTTATAAATTATGTACTCAATTTTATAAAGCCAATATTCATCATCTCCTCAATCTAAATCATATCAACAAATATATTTTGATTATATATTAAATAATATTTTAATACCATTTTCTTTTGATAACATGCTTGTAACATTTAAACCTAGTAATGTTATAAATAAAAACCCGTATTATATTGACATATAAAGGAGTATCTTATTTTTATAATTATATAATGAAAATCATAGATTGTTTTATATTTTATAATGAATACAATTTATTACTTATGAGATTTACTGAATTATATGATATAGTTGATTAATTCGTCATTGTTGAAGCTACATCAACGCATTCTGGAAAAGAAAAAAGAGCTAAACTTCAAGAATAATCTCAAATTATATGAAAAGTTTTTAGATAAGGTTACTTATATAATTGTTAATAATATGCCTAATACGGCAAATGCATGGGATAATGAAAATTATCAAAGGGCTTGTATTGACAAAGGTATAAAAAAACTAAAATTAAATAATGAAGATATAATTATGATAACAGATTGTGATGAAATACCAAACAAAAATACATTAAAACTAATAAAAGAAAATAAATTACAAATTAGCAAAGATTATATTTATGGATTAGATATGGATTTTTATTATTATAATTTTACATGTAAGCAAGATATACAATGGACAAAAGGTAAGTTGTTAACATTAGAAAAATATAATAATTCGCTTATGAATAATGAAAAGCGTCTTTTAGAAAATATTAGATCAACGCAAAATAAATTAATAAAAAATGGTGGTTGGCATCTTTCATTTTTTGGTAATACCGATTTTATAATAAATAAAATTAAAAACTTTGCACATCAAGAACATAATACAGATGCTTATATTAGTGATATAGAAAATAATGTAAATAATAATAAATGTATTTTTAATAAAAGAAAGCTTAAAAATATTAATATCAAAGATAATAATAATCTACCAGAAAACTATAAAATTATGATTTAAAGCTTTTTTGAAATAATTATATTTATAGTATGTCAATTGTTAAAAGATATATAAATTTATGTGATAAAGATATTAAGTTTACAGCATTTGGACTATTATGTGGTTGTACTGGTTCATATTTTAGTGTATATGCAAGTGAACATACTAGTAGAATGATGCAAGGAGATTTTTCTAATGAGAGATTATTAAAATTATTATATGCTAATATATTTGCCATTATTACATCATCATTAAGAGGAACATGTTTTGCATATTCACAGAAATGTATGAATGTAAGATTAAAAAAAATAATATACAATAAACTTATTAATCAAAATAGTAAATATTATGAAATAACACCAGTAAGTACATTACTAGAATATATTAATAATGATGTTCGGATAGTATCAGATTTAATTTCATTAAATATTAATGTAATATCACGATCTACAATACATGTGATTGCTACATTATGGTTATTAACTAAAATATCATGGAAATTAACAGGTATAGCATGTATATTAATTCCTATTAATTTGCTAATATCAAATGTATATGAAAAACTAGATAAATATTATATGGAAGGAATAGATGATTTAAATAAAGAAGTTAATGCATATTCTCATGAAACTCTTACACACATATCCTTAATAAAAACTTATGCAAATGAAGATAATTGCAATAAAAAATTTTATAGATTACAAGAAAAAATTAAAAAGTATGACAAGAAAAACTCCTTATTATATGGTATTAATTTGCTATTTGTTAGTAATATACCAACTTTTACTACTATTGCAATTATATTAGTAGCTCGTTATTTAAATGCAATGAATGGATTAATAACGTTTATATTGCATAATCAGAGTTTATATGAAAATGTTAAAGCTATTATACATTTTAAAAATGAATTTATAAAATGCCGAGAGCCTTATAAACGTATTATTAATATGTTAGATACAAATGAAAATAATAAGAGTTATTATGTACCAGAAAATGATATTTCTGGAAGTATTGAATTCAAGGATATTAAATTTAAATATGATAAATCGGAAAGTTATATATTAGAAAACTTTAATTTTAAAATAAACAGTGGTGAAAAAATTGCAATTATTGGAGAATCTGGTTCAGGTAAAAGTACATTAGTCAAGACAATAACAGGTATATTATCACCAGAATCAGGAAATATACTAATAGATGATGTAGATATTAATCTATATGATAACAAATGGATAAAAAGTAAAATAGGATATGTTGCACAGGATAGTGTATTATTTAGCGATACTATTGCCAATAATATCGCTTATGGATATGATGATGCTACAAGAGATGATATTGAATATGCGGCGAAGCAAGCAAATGCACATGATTTTATTATGAAATTACCAAATAAATATGAAACCAAAATGGAGGGTACTGAATTAAGTTCTTTATCTGGTGGGCAAAAACAACGTATATCAATTGCAAGAGCACTAATACGTAAACCAAAAATTATAATATTTGATGAAGCTACATCGGCATTAGATCCTAAATGTGAAGAAATAGTGCAAAATACAATTAGAGATTGTATCAAAGATAAAAACATAACAATTATAATAATTGCACATAGAAAATCTGCTCTTGTATTAGCCGATAAAGTATATAAATTTGAAAATTCTAAACTAGTTTTAAAATAAAACAATATATCTGCGTTTAAATATAGGATAATGAATATTAATTTTATTAATAAATTACCAAATAAAAATAATATAATTAATATTTCATCAAATGGAGAAAATAATAGTATCAAGATTACATCAGATTTAGATATTATAAAATTATCAAAAAGCATTAAAACAATAATATCTTATAATGTAGCTATGAAAAATGATATAATATTTAATTTAGCAAAATTAAATAAATATAAAATAGAAGCTTTTGTTTATAAAATTATTCAAGGTTTATATTCATTTAATAAATATAAAAAAGAAAATAATAAAAGTAATGTATTATTCTATGCTCCACAATATAAGCTTAATAAAGCTAAATTATTGAGTTTAGTTAAATCTGCTAACATTACAAGAGATTTAATTAACGAGCCATCTAATAAAATTACACCATTAAACTTCGCAAAATATGTTAAAATGTATTTTAAAAAGAGTAAAAATGTAAACATTAAAGTAATTAACGAAAAAGCAATTAAAAGATTAGGATTAAATTTAATATATGCTATTGGTGGATATTCGGCAAATAAGCCTAAGTTGGTAATACTAGATTATAAACCTAGAAATTATAAGAAAACTATATGTTTAGCTGGTAAAGGTGTAACCATTGATACCGGTGGATATTCTGTTAAAAATGTTAAAAATATGAATAATATGCATATGGATAAAGAAGGTGCTTGTATTAGTATAGGTATTTTTGATAACTTAGTAAAACAAAATAATAAAAATAGAATTATATGTTTATGTCCATTGGTTGAAAATATTGTTTCAAATGCTTCTTCAAAACCAAAAGATGTTGTTAAAGCATATAATGGACAAACAGTAGAAATAGTAAATGTAGATGCAGAAGGTAGATTAATATTAGCCGATACATTGGCATATATATCTAAAAATTATAAACCTGACTATATATTTGATATAGCAACATTGACACCTTCCAGTGATGTATATTGTCATACAAGTTTCTCTTACTTTACAATAAATGAAAAATTATCTAGAATCGCTATCAGTAAATGCAAAGATGTAGGAGAAAAAATAATAAGAATACCACCATGGGTAGAATATATGGAATATATTAAATCTAATATTGCAGATGTCAAAAATAGCGGATATAAATGTAATAAAGGTGATGGTTTTATGGCAAGTTTATTTCTTATGAATTTCATAGATAAAAATTATAGAAATAAATGGATTCATTTTGATATAAGAATGATGAGTGATAATAATGAACTTAACATAGCAGAAGGGTTTGGAACAATATTAAAGATAATTAATAATATTTAATTTATGTTTTTTTGCCATTATTTAGCAAATTTAGTTTATACCTTTTTACATTTTACACCTTAGGAAATTATAATAGAAAAGAAAAACATAAAAAAATTATTTATAATTTACATATTTACACATTCGGCGTTTCAAATGTGCAAAGGTGTGTAAATGTTATTTTTAGAAAAATTTAATCCTAAGGGTTATACTATGGCGATATTAATGTAATAAATTAGTAATTTTTTGTAAAAATTGATTTTTATTACTTATAATACTGAATAACATGTCGTTTGCATACGAGTTCGAGAAATATCTCTGTGATACTGAGAACATTAAGAAAACAATTGAAAAATATGGTGTTGCAATTTCACCTTTATTAGATAGATGTGAGTGTGATGAAATGATTAAAAATAAATGGGATTTGCTGGAACACTTAACAAAAAATTTTGCTACTCCTATTAATAGAAATGATAAAAGAACATATAAGCAAATATGTGAATTATTTCCAAATCATAAGATGTTACTACAACATTGGAAAATAGGGCATTCTAAACTAACATGGAATGTGCGACAAAATCCAAAAGTTGTTGAAGCATTTAAAAAAATATGGGATACTGATGATTTGATTACGAGTTTTGATGGTGCTAGTATTTACATATTAGATAAACCTACGCGTGAATCAAAATCATGGTTTCATGTTGATCAAAGCTATACGAGAAATGGCTTTGAATGTATTCAATGTTGGGTAAATGCATATGATACAAATGAAGGTGACGCAACGCTAGTTATATTGGAAAATAGCAATAAATATCATGGTGATTTTCAAAAAGAATTTAACATTACAGATAAAAAAGATTGGTTTAAATTGCAGAATAAAGAACATTATGATTTCTATATTAGTAAGGGTTGTCGTGAAGTAGCTATAAAATGTCCTCGTGGATATGGAGTATTTTGGGATAGCAGAACTTTGCATTATGGTAATCCAGTTCAAAAAACAGCAAGTGACAATTATAATTATCGATGTGTAGTATATATTTGTATGACACCTAGAATACTTGCAATAAGCAAAGATTTAAAAAAAAGAAAAAGAATATTTGCTGATTTAAGAATGACATCGCATTGGCCTCATAAACCAAGATTATTTCCAAAAGTACCACAAACATATGGAAAAAAAATACTAGATATAGCAGATATAGATATGAATATGGTAAAAGAATATATAAACGAAGTTGGTTTAAAACTTATTTAGAATAGTGTAAACATTCTATTGCTAGTAAACATTCGTGGTTTGGCTTGAAATAACTTATAATTATTAAATATACTTGTATTAGTATTTTTTATTTTTATATTAGTTAAAATATATTCAAGAAAATATATATTAGTTTCTATATCATTTAGTATATATTCGTATATAATATTATTAACATCGTCATTTAATTCAACAAAACTCATTATTTATTTTGCCAAGGATTTTTATTTACCCAGGGATTTTTATTTTGCCATGGGTTTACGTTTATCCAAGGTGTTTTATTATACCACCATTGTGAAATCTTGTTTTTCCAAGGATTTTTATTTTTCCATGGTATCCATATATGAGGATCATAATATATTTTTTTTATACGTTTTGTATAAAAAATTAGTGTAAATATTGTACTTGCAATCAAACCATTTGTAAAAATTATAACAGGGTAATTATAATTTTTTTTCGTCATTTAATATATATATATAATATGATAAATAACTTGCATAACTCAACCATATAATATAAGGGACCAATGCAATCATTGCTAAAATATGAACATTACTATAATAATTAGATTGTAATATAAATTGAATTAATGTGAATATGGCAAATACTAAACTTAATATTACTATTATAAATCCATTATATAATCCATTTTCACCGAAAAAAACTGGTATATATAAAAAATTAAATATAATAGCGATAATAGGTATTATCCAATATTTAATATTTTTAAAGTATATTTTTTTTCCACACTTAGAAATTCCATAAGGACTACAATCAACATTATATAATGCATAACTATATATTAAACCAATGAGTAAATATAATATTGGCCAAACTATTCCAAATAAATAACTAGGTGGATAGTAATTTGGTTTTTTTAGATTTTTATATTTATCTTCTTGCCACTTTTTACCATAAATAGCACCAATGGACATGCCAATTATCAAAGGTAAAAATACAATAATATAATATATAATATTAACTAATATATCAGTTCCTTTTTTACTTTTAGAATTATAACAATATACATCACCAATACAATTCATAGTAGAAATATCTAATATAATATTAGAATTATATAAATTATATACTCTTTACTTTGTTACTTGTCTCTTCTGTAACAATATATGTATTGATACCATACTTTTTTTTCATCAGATCGATACTTATATATTATATTTAATTTCTATATTGCCATATATTTAAAAGATATTCTAATTAAGTAAAAATTGATTTAATATATTTATATTAGTTAAATCATACTATGCAATACGTGGGAGCACATATTAATCGTGATAAAACTATCATAAAAACTATGGAAAATATTAAGAAAGCTGGTGGGAATGCATTACAAATATTTATATCAAGTCCACGAAGTACGGCTTTAACAGATATCGCAAAATATAATAGTGTTTCTCGTGAAATTAAAGAATATCTAAAAGAAAATGACTTTAAATTAGTTATACATTCACCTTATGTTATTAATGTAGCTTCGGAATTTAAAAATGGTAAGCGTACGTTGTCTATTGATGAATGTTATTGGATAAAAACAATAATAAATCAATTGGAAATATCAGATTTAATTGGTTCAATTGGTGTTGTTCTTCATGTTGGTAAACATGTTAACCTTTCTTATAACGATGGTCTTAATAATATGAGAACAGCTATTAAATATGTTTTAAATGATATTGCAAAAAAAAATTTAATTACAAAATTAATTCTAGAAACACCCGCGGGTCAAGGAACGGAATTACTTACAGATTTAAAAGAATTTATTAAGTTTTATAATAGTTTTACAAAAGAAGAACAAAAATATTTAGGTATTTGTTTAGATACTGCTCATACATGGGCACTTGGATATGACCTAGATGAAGCTTATGAAATATTATTTAGCAAAAATAATGCTAAAAATATTACATTAATACACCTTAATAATAGTCTTGTTAATAAAGGTGCTAAAAAAGATAGACATGCTACTTTGCTCGATGGTATAATACCAAATGATAAAATGAATGATTTTATCAAAAGTTTAAAAAATAATAAAACTATCATTATTCTTGAAACACCATCAACATATTATGAAAAAGAAATTTCTCATATTTATAAGTTATGTTCTTAAATAGTATCCTTAGCTAATATCCAATTTTCAGGTCGCAAATCATGTAATTTATGATTTTTATAATATGGTCCAAACCATACTTCCGGTGAAACAACATAATTTTTATTTGCTAGATATGCCCCCATCCATGAAAATGTACTATTAGCAATTATAAAATTGTCACATGATGACATTAGTAACATTTGTTTCCAATCAGGTATATTATCTGCTACTTTTTTATAATGCATATTAGGATAATGATTATTGATGATTTTAATATATTCATTAACAATATTATTATCAACTTTTTGACAAAATATTAGTATATTATAATCTTTAAGTATAATATCTCTATTCACAAGCTCTTTTAATGCATTCAAATAATATTGTACTGGTTTGATTGGATGTAGATTTTGCAAATAATAATAATTTCCAATACGAAAATGAATAGCAATAGTTTTTCTATTAAAATATTCTGGAAATTCTTCTTTAATATTTGCAATCTTAGTATCAATATCAAGCATACTTTTAATTTTATTTATATTATGTTTAAAATATTTATCACTTTGAAAAAAACCTTGCAATACAACATCACTATCGTATTTTGGTATTTTATTATAATGAAATACATTTTCGTCATATTTATTTTGAATATCACAAGTATCACTAATTTTATCTTTTAATTTGCTAAACATTGTATCCCAGTAATATCTCTCTGTTTTAAATTCAGTTGTATTATAATATATTATATAATCATCACAATTATCTATATAATATGATAACATGTTAAATAACATAAACATCTGATTACCGAGACCCGAATGTAAGTGAATTCCTACTTTTTTCATTATATATATTATAATGTAAAAGACCTTATATAAATATATATATTTATAATATTTTATTCAATATTTATTGCTTCTATTCGCATTTTTCCTATAATATTCATAATATATATAGAGTATATAGGTGGCGAATTTGAGAGCACATTGGATACATTATCTAAGGTAGGTTTTAATTTTTCATACCCTAATTTTTTAAGTACAATAGTATATATTCTATGATCTCTTATTTCTTGTAATAATTCCTTTGATTGAGGATATATAATTTTACTATATATCAAATCCTTGATATCATCGGGCATAGTATTAAAACACTCTATATAGCTTACACTTGCCATATTATAATGTTAAAAAATAAATAATATACAAATCAATTTTTTATCAATTCTTTACATATTATTAAGAACGGCTTTGAAAACGTGAAAGTCAACACGTTTTTCGTAAATACATTTTGGCATTATAGCATCCGGGTTAGGTGATGATATATTAGTTATAAAGCTTGTTGGATTTTCTCAAATCCTTGAAATCCGTAAATATTATTTCAATACCCCATGTTCCTCCAAATATTGGGGTATGTTTATCCCATCCTCTTTTTTTGTTTTCTTTTTCGATATTTCCCTCCCTAACAAAATGACTATCGTATTTTCCATAAGCTGTCAATTTACCAGATACACCGGTCGATTTTTTGTTTTGCATAAACCAGATATTATCTCCCTTCTTGAATTTTTTTAGGATGTTTTCATATCTTGGTATATTTCTTATGGCCCATATGCCATTATGTCCTTGTTGAAAGAAGTGTTTGCCATCCTGGATACGGATGATCCAATCATTTACATTAACTTTATCAGTCATGTTATCCTAATTTAAACAGGAGCTTATCAATTTTTAATTATTTCTAAACATATTAGTATTCGACTTTATTTGTATTTTCAGCCCATCTCTCAAATGTCTTAATAGCCTCTTTATTATCTACTTTTATTATTGGTAGACATTTGGCATCATTAGACTTTTCTAATTCTTTGTAAATAAAATCATCACTAAAACCTATATTTGCTGCATCAACTCTTGTATTACTATAATATATCTTATCTAACCTTGCCCAATAACATGCAGCTAAACACATAGGACATGGTTCACAACTAGTATAAATAGAACACCCTTCTAAGTTAAAAGTGTTTAATTCCTTACATGCATTTCTGATAGCAACAATTTCTGCGTGTGCTGATGGATCATTATCAATAGTTACTTTATTATTACCATTTGAAATAATATTTTTATCCTTAGTTATTACAGCTCCAAATGGACCACCATCACTATTATTTGCATTTTCAATTGCTTTATTCATAAAATATAAATCATCCTTTTTATCTTTTAAAGAATGATACTCTTTAATAAAATCTGTCATTTTTATATTTGTATATATAATTATATTCTTAAATAATATACTTAGTAACCTCTAACATCATAACGTTTTTTATTTACACCAAAAGGTGTATCACCCGAATAAATAGGAATATTAGGAGAAATACCATTTATATTATTTGGTAAAGCCCAAGTATCAATAGTATTTACATTATCATTAATACTATAATGAGTTCCACCACCAATTTTTAGTATATCTTCTTTTTTACACTTATATTTTTCAAGGTATTTTGTATTATCTAGAATATATAAAAGAGATAACATACGAAAGTTATAAAATTTCATTAAGTCTTTATACATTTATTTACAATAATAAATTAAATTCTTATATCTTTTCAAAGTCTTCAATAATATCGTTGTTTTCTTTTAACATATTGTATTTGAAATTTAATTCATTTAAATCATTATTTAACAATTCAATTTTATTTTCTAATTTTATAATATAATCCTGAATTATCTTATTGATAGATTTTAAATCTTTATTTTTTTCTTTTTCATTTTTTAATTCTTTTTTTAATAATTCTATTTCTTGCTTTAAAACATAATTATTACCTATATAATAATCAATATAGCTATTATTACCACCGAACATATAATGTAAGTTAGTATACATTATTTAATTATATAAACAATTATTTTTTATATAATTAAACAAATGACAGATGCAAATATTAATTACTACAACAACTTATCAAATAAGTTTAACTTATATCATAAAAATAATATAAATATACTTATACATCTAATTACTACACCATTATCAATATTGGAAATAATATCGATTATAAACAAAATATCAAATAATACATTATTTGTTAAAACGTTAGGATTAATTTATTACATATCTCTTGCATATAATGATATACCATTTAACGTTCTTTGTCTTACTTCTTATGCAATTTCGACCATAGTTGTTATATCTAATAAAATAAAAATGAAACTATTGTATAATATATTGGTATTTATTATAGGATATTTAGCACAAGACTTATCACATTATTTAACAAATGAATCTACATATCAAAGTAGTTATATTAATACTGAATATATTTCACCTAATATTATAAAACAATTTACAGAACATACTTATTATTTATTACCGCTTATAATAACGAGTTCTATAAAATCAAAAATAATTTATAATAATACTATTTTATATAAATTTTTTGGTATATTACCCCTCATATTTGTTTATATAACTGATTATCTAGTATCAAAAGGACATATTGTACATCTTTGGGATTTTAGAGAATGCAAAATAATAAAAAAAGAATATAGTAATATTTATTATATATTAACCTTATTTATCATAAGTTATTTTACAGACTATAAAATATTTTTAATTGGTACATCTTTTATACATTATATTCAATATATACTTGTTTATTATTATCGTGGAATAATTAATTATAACAAATTTAAAAGAGATGTTATATTTTATAAATATTTATCTATGATACAATTATATTCATTATATATATCAACTTTTACATCTTTATCATGTGTTTATAATAATTTATTAAGTATAATTATAATTATATCTGGTAATATTTTATCAGGTTACTCAGCTTATTTACTTGGCATAGATGGATGTTATTTTGGTATTGAATTAGGATACATAAATAAAAAAAAATTTTATATTTCAAAATTTCCTTATGGATATATTCCTCATCCAATGATATTATCTCAATGTATAGCTTTATATACTATGAATTATAATTTACTATTTTACAATAATTGGCCATTTTTAATTAATTTTCATATATTATTTTATATAATACATATTATACAAGAACATTTTGATATATACAAATATAATAATTTACCTATTTAGATTATTATTAATAATATTATTTATGATATATTTAATATAGTTATTTTTATATTGAATATCTTGCTTTATTGTTCTATCTGTCATGTAAAATATAAATGAGTATTTTTTTTCAAGAGACATTTTTGCAATTATACGATTTAGTGTATTTTTAACTTCGGTATATGTTAAACTATTTATTTTGTCATGTAATTTTTCAATATACTGCAAAGATATAAATTCAATATTCATATAATATTCATCATGTGTTATCGCACAACAACAAACGTTATATATTCCATAATATTTTACTAATTTATTATTAATAAAATAAACTAATTTTATTTCAGATAATAAATCAGAATTTTGTGGATAATATATTTTTGAATAAATTTTATCAATTATATCATCAGGTAATGTATTAATATATTTATCCATATCCCACTATATTAATATAATTATTTTCTAATATAATTTTTAATAATATGTTATTGGAATATATTTTTTTCAGATATTAATAATAAAATAAATACCATAAAACAATATATCATATGGAATAATTATTATAAAAATAAATATTGATTATTATATTCGCTAGCTTTAACGGGAGTTTTGCAAATAATATCACCACATTGATCTCTATTTTGATAAACAGAATTAATATTTGTCATAGTATTATTACATTTTTTTACATTCCATCTCCCCTAGCATCAGTTGATTATTAGAACCAATTTCATTAACAAAGTTCTTAAAAATACTAATTATTTTTTTTATTATTATATATAACTTGATATATCTTTAAATACTACCATTTTAATGGTTATGGGGGTCTATACTTAACAACATTATCTAGAAATTTTCTATAATGTTTATTGTTTATATTTCTATTTTTATTATTATCTATTGTTTTTTCACGAGATACAGAATGTATTTCTTTCACTCTTTCTTTACGAGATGTTTCCCATTTATTAATATTTTCAGTTATTGATGATTTATCAGGTTTCAAATAATGCATTAGTTCAGCTACATCTTCAAATGCTACATTTGCACCCATACCTAATCCAGGTGTCATCGCATGTGCAGCATCGCCAATCAACATAACATTATTTTTGTGCCATGTATCACACATATTAATATCATTTATACCAGATATATGTATAGCATTGTCATCAACTTCACTAATAATATCATTTACAATCAATGGATAATCATAAAATATTCCTTTAATTTCAGCTTTTTTTGAATATTTTTTAATTCTATTATTATTATACATCTTTGTACCTGTAAATGACATATATTTACCACCTATTTCTCTCCATGTAAATAAATTGCCAGCTTTTTCTTCAATCCAAGAAATGCTATCAGTTTCAAGTCTAAGAAGTAAATCTTTATTTGCTACATTTTCTTTTTTTACAATTCCACGAAAAATACTTTTATCGTAGTAATATATATTTTTAATTCCAAATAAACAATCTCTAACACGTGATTTTATACCATCTGCGCCAATTAAAATATCTGTATTAATATTTTTATCTTTAAATACCACATTAATATTTTGCGTATTACTGTCAATACTATAATTTGTAAATGTATGATTAAGATGAATCATATTACTCGGTATTTGTTTTAATAATGCTTTTTGAATACACAAATAAGATGTTAAATCAAACTCATTATTTTCAATTTTAATAAGATTATTATTAATATCATATATTATATTTCGCGTTTTATGTAATGTATTTTGATTTATATCTTTTAACGCGCTACTAGATATTTTTTTTAAAGATTCTCTACCATTATTAAAAAACCCTATTGCTGAACCTGATGGTCTAATTTTATGAGCCTTATCATAAATATTAACATTAAAACCATTTTTACTTAAAGCTATACCTGTTGATAATCCAGATATACTAGCACCAATAATAGTAACATTTAGTTTTTGAATAGGTTTCAATGCAAGATTATTAATAATGTGAAAACTGCATGCATTATAAATATAAAAAAATATAAATAAATATTTCATTTGATATTATTTTATATTATTTGAATAGATAAATAATAATGAAATGTCCATATATATTTATTTTTGATATAGATAATGCAATAATTGGAAAAGTATATTATATTTTAAATGAATATAATATAAATAAAAATATAATAGATACAAATGATAATATTAAACCTATGAAGCTAGATTTTACTGATGATATGAGAAACGGATTATTGCGACCTGGATTTATTGATTTTATAAATTTTTGTAAAAAAAAATATAAAAAATGCGAATTTTATGTATATACAGCATCATCATATGAATGGGTTCATAATGGTTTAGTTGAATCAATAGAAAAAGTAGCAAATATTAAATTTAATAAACCATATTTTACAAGAGAAGATACTATTCCATTTAAAGGTAAATCTATTAAAATAATAGTAGACCATATAAAAAATAAATATAAATTAAAAGATGATATCAATAATAAAATTGTTTTTATTGATGATATAGAAAATAATACAACTACTTATAAAAATAGGCAAATAAAATGCCCAAAATATGAAAATATAATATATAGAGATGTATATCAAAATTTAACAAATTTATATGGTGAAAAAATTATTAAAACAAAAAATATTGAAAATATATTTGTTAATAATTGCAATTTGCCTTATTATAATGAGAAAAGTGATAATATATTATTAAAAAACAAAGATTATTTTGATTTATTAAATATTACTAATAAAAAACATGCAGAATTATATAATATAAAATATAAGGATGATATGTTTTTTGCTACATTAATAAAAAATTTAAACAATTTATCTGATAAAAATATAGCTAAGATAAACAAACTATTTAATTAATTGCAAATATATCTCATCATAATATTCATAGTATACAGCTCTTGATTAAGTAGCTTAAATGCATATGGCATACGTACTTGTGCTATATCTGTATTATTTTTACAATTTTTACAGCTATAAATATTTTTATCTGTATTAACATTTGCATGCATTCCACAATATTTACAAACAAATATTCTATAATTATCAGAAACGTGCAGCATTCTCTCTGCAAGGAAATTGGCCGTACCATGCGCAATAAAGCAATCGCGCTCCATTTCACCTAAACGCAACCCACCAGAACGTGCACGACCTTCACTCGGTTGTCTTGTAAGCATAACAATTGGTCCATTTGAACCACGTGAATGAATTTTGTCTGTAACCATATGTTTTAATCTCTGATAATATGTAGGTCCAATAAATATCTCGGTTTTAATTTGTTCTCCTGTACGTCCATTATATAGAATTTCATTACCATATCTTTCCATACCGGACTCTTCTAGTACTTTTGCAATATCTTCAACAGAACAATCATTATATGGTGTTGAATCGCCATAAGCACCAATATGACAGCCTGCTTTACCCATAATACATTCCATTAATTGCGCAATAGTCATACGCGATGGAATAGCATGAGGATTCATGATAATATCAGGTACAATACCATCTTTTGTAAATGGCATATCTTGATGTTTATATGTCATACCAATAGTTCCTTTTTGTGCACTACAACTGGCGCATTTATCTCCAATTTCTGGCTTTCTGTTTTTGCGAATTCTAACTTTACAAAACTTATATCCTTCACTATTAATACCATTGTAATTCATATCGACATAACCATCATCATTGGCTTTCATAACAAGACTGTTATCGTGATAATTAATTTCACCATTTATTTTTTTTGGCATAACTTTACCAACTATTACATCATTACCATTAACATAAGTATTCTTTGGTACAAATCCATCATTATCCAATTTGTTATATGAATATGGTTTTTGTACAGATTTATTTTCAGGATTTGTAAAGATTTCTTCTTCACCTGTACTATGATTTTTATTACAAACGTCTCTCACTGCTTTATAATATGTGCTTGTAAATAGCCCTCTATCTAATGCTGATTGATTTATCATAATGCTGTCTTCTTGATTAAATCCTGTATGTGTCATAATTGCTACTATCGCATTAACACCGGATGGTAATTTATGAGCCATAGTATATTTTGAAAGCTTAGTACATACAAGGGATTTTTGAGGATAATTCAAGATATTACCCATAGTATCAATTCTTTTATTGAAATTGCTTGTATAAATGCCAAGTGCTTGTTTACCCATTGCACATTGATAACAATTTCTTGGAGATTGATTATGGTCACTAAATGGAATATTTACACCTAAAATACCATTAATTAAACTTGGATGAATTTCACAATGTGTATAACATGGTGGTAATGCGGTACCTTTAATTCCTTCATCAAGATCAGTTGGAAATGTAGCAATCATGGCATTATTAATTTCATCACAATCCATATATTCAATAAAACCTTCTTCATCCAAATAGCTTTCTGGATCATCGTGGTTTGTTACTATTTCATTTGGTACTATGAAATAATCAAAATGCTTGTCTTTAATATATTCTTTAAAACTAATATTTTTTCTTTTTAGAATACGTTCAATTCTAAGAACACTTTTATTAGTTTTTTTATCATAATCTACTATGTATAGTGGTCTATACATACGTCCTGCTTCGGTACTAATTATAATATTTGAACGTTGAATATTCCAAACTATGGATGTCATTGGATGAATAATACCACTTCTCTTATAATGTTTTAATTTGCAATAAAGTTCATTTGGATTACAATGATATCCAATAATATCACCATTTATCATAACATAAACATTATTTTCATTGCCCATATTTTTTAGAAAATCCATTGATGATTTATTATAATCATAACTAAAACTGTCATCATACGTATTAATTCCAAGCTCAATTAGAATTTTCCTAATATGTGTACTATTCATAGATATTGAAATATTTGTACTAAGAGCCATATTTTTAACTAGTCCAACTGAACTACCTTCTGGTGTCTCCGCTGGACATATCATTCCAATTTGGGAATTATCTAATTTACGTGGTTGAACCAATTTGCCGTTCTTTTCCATAGCTGTATTAATTCTACGCAAATGCGATAATGTACTTGCATAAGACATTCTATTTAAAACTTGTGAAACACCTTGTTTAATATTTTGAAAAGTTCCCATACTTTTAATTCCCCAATTTCCAGTTGACAATGAATATTTAATCCACGATTCAAGCAATGATTGTTTAAAGAATCTAGTAATACTAATATCTGAAATAATATTAGATATAGGCGTATTACTATTACCTCTCCAAAGACCTAACTCCTTTTCAATCGCAGATTTAAGTTCCTTTGTCATTTTACCATAGCATTGTCTGAACAAATTTGACATTAGGATACCTGGTGTATCAACGCGTTTATTAATATATGAATCACGATTGTCATATGTATCATAACCAAGATAAATGCGAATCATTTTGCGAATAATATAACCAACATAAAGTGCTTTGCGTCTATAACTTTTACCTACATGAGGTAGAAAATCATTAATAAGATTATTACGCAATAATTCTCTATTTTCTTCATGTTCATTATTTTTATTTGCACCAATCATAATCTTAATAAGAACATTTTCTGCTTGTTCTTGTGTAGTAATATCACATGCATCTTCACAACAAGCCATAAGTTCAGATATAATTCTTTCATTTTTCTCTTGATTCATGTCATAAACAATATGATTAATAATCTCTTTATCACTTGTAATACCTAGGGCGCGAAATATTACAAATACAGGAACTTCTGAACGTAAGAATGATGTATTGATTCTAATAATACGACCCATATGGTTTAGTTTACCACTCATATTAAGACAAGTTGTTTTAGGTGGCAAATAAGACGAATCGCATATAGATCTAATTTCTGCATATAATCCTTCGCTATTATTATTAGGTTGAAATACAAGTGTCTTATTTTCATTAATTCTATCTTGTGAAATAAGAACTTTTTCATTTCCATTAATAATAAAATAACCACCAAAATCGTAAATACATTCATTATTTTTTTCCTCACAAATTCCCGGTATCTGATTTGAAACACAAAGTTTTGATTTAACCATAATTGGAATTTTTCCAATATAAATATTATTTACAGTTTTATCAAACTTTTCAGTCATACCATTTTTATTTGTAACTTCTGTAATAATATGAACATTTACATAAACACTACTAGAATACGACATATTATTCATTCTTGCAATATAAGGTGTCATAATATTTTGAGTTCCATCTGGTAACTGATAGCTAGGTTTTGTAACACTTGGTTGCAAAATATTTATAGAAATGCAATAAGTATTATCTGAACCCAAATCATTTTTAGGATTTGCAACCTTAATTTTTATAGGATTAAATCCTGCAATAATTTGACCTAATGTGTTATCTATAAACTTATTATAGCTGTCTATTTGATGTTTTACCAATGGATTAGATGATTCGGGCGAACCTCCTTTTTGAAAATAAGTATCAAGAATATCCCAGCAATTGTTAGACTCAAACATTGAATTGTTATTATAAACAATAAACTTAATTCTTAAATATCAATTTTTTATTTTCAATATCTTTTTATTAATAATTATTACTTAACATGGAATAAATTTGTCCAGAAAAATATAAAAATTGATATATGAACTATAACAGAAATTATTACCACATAACCAGTGTGTCTTAGCAGATAATAGTTATCTGTGTAAGGCAAATCGATACAAGAAACTAAATCCAGAGAAGTTTATCCAATCAACTCAATCTCAACTATGACCACTGCCAACGCTGCTTTCAAGGTTCTCGTCGAGAACATGCCAGAGGCTCTTAACACCAAAAAGGATATTGATGAGTATTGCAAGCAGTTCTGGAAGGACTACAAGGAAAAAGCAAAGGAAGCTAAGGCTGTAAAGGCTGAAAAGCCCAAGCGCAAAAAGGGTGTTGATAAAGATGGTAATCCTAAGGAGAAGCGTGCTCCTTCGGCATACAACGTCTTCGTAAAGGAGAAGTATGCTGAGATTAAGGAGGCTAATCCTGAGATGGATAAAACTGAAATCTTTGCAGAAATTGCCAAGCTCTGGCAGGGTCAGAAGACTGAAAACGCAAAAGCCCCTTCTAATGAAGAAAAGAAGGTTTCAGATAAAAAGGAGGAAAATGAGGAGGAAAAGGAAATTGTGGAAGTTGTAGAAGCACCCAAAAAGAAGCCAGGTAGGAAGGCAATCGTTAAAAAAGAAAAAAAGACTAGTCCCGATGAGATACAGGAGGAAGCCAGCGAGTAGATACTATCCATGTAACTAATTAATATATATTGTGATTGTGTGTTATATATTTTTTATATTTAAAAATT
>Ga0181580_10000152_pt1 | contig 44830 bp, 28 predicted proteins | sample 071ome_23_FD_132413 | JGI IMG/M metagenome (GOLD analysis project Ga0181580, IMG submission 132413) | Coastal salt marsh microbial communities from the Groves Creek Marsh, Skidaway Island, Georgia - 071403BT metaG (megahit assembly) | ecosystem: Environmental > Aquatic > Marine > Intertidal... | reverse complement strand
GACAATGGTGTGATACCGAGTGACACTCTTTCTTGGTACGAGGATGTGTATGCCAAGTGGCGGGAGGCGATAGAGGAAGCTCATTGTCTAGGAGTTGGGCAGGTGATGGATTATTGGGAGGAGATTGGGTTCAAGACAGCGCGGGGTAATTCTTGGAGTCGGTGGGGTTTGAGTCTGATTCAACAGAGGGTATCTCATTGGGATTGGGATTTTCCTGTTGTGGAGGATCGGTTAATAAATCAGGTTTTGTCTGTTTGGGAGGATGGGAAATACAAGACGATACAGGAGTTGGCGGATGTTCTTGGTGAATCCGTTTATCGTATTTCGCAGGTCTTGTCTGATCTTGGCTTGGAGATTTCGTATCAGGATTCTTCCGAGTATCGTATTTGGGTATCGGAGGTCGTTGCCTATTTGCGTTCTAATATATTGTTTAGTGGTACGGGTTTGAGTCGTATTGCGAATATCTTGAACGAGGGTGGTGTTCCTTCTTCCATTTCAGAGAATGGTTCTTGGTACGCCTCGACCGCACAGAGGTTTTTTGAGGTCAATGACATAGACAGGTTTGGGATGTATCGTGAGGTATTCAAGGGGAGTTATCCCGATTGGGTTGCTGAGATTGAGGAGGGTTCTAGTATTGTAGATTTCTTGAATGAGCTTGGTATTTATCCTCCAAAGGTACGGGGGAGATATGTCAAGTGGAATCAAGATCGTTTAATAAATTATTTGGGTGGAATTTTGTAATGGGTTTTTGTGGCATTATGGCTCGTGTTGATAGATATCTTTGTGAGAATTACCCACAGGAGTATGCCGAGTTGATTATGGCACACAGTGGTTCGTTCGTTATCCACAGTGATCTACAAGAAGCCATTCTCCAATGCAACTCTCTGTACTCACCTCATTGGGAGTTGGGTTCGGATGGTTTCTATTATGGTTCTTGGGATCAACACAGCAACACAAGTCAAGTCCTATGTGACCGAGATGCGTTGCTGTATGACATTGAGGGAGATCCCTATTGTATTCTCTTTGACATTTATCGAGAGATCGTTTCTCGTTAGGACACTTACCGTTAGGACACTTATTGGATTTCTCTTTCCATTTCGTATCTCTCAATGTACTCTACGAGATAGGGCAGGCATCCCCGTAGGAACTCGGTCGTATTTACCCATTCCCATCCTGTATGTTCCAAAACACCCGTTTCGGGATTGGGTTTGATCTCAGGAGTTGAACCATCCCATTCAACCACAAATAGTGTCAATGCACTCTGAGAGAAATGAGTGATGATGTCGTGGTTCTCTACCCATATACCACACTCCTCCCATGTTTCTCTCTGTGCCGTATCGAACGCCTCTATGTCGTCAGGATCTTCGTGTCCCTTTGGTAGATCGTATAGACCTTTGTTATTGATGAGGGCAAGAAACTCCCCTTGTTCGTTTTCAATAATGCAACCAGCACCCATTTTATCCTCCAAATATATCGAGCAATTTTCTCGATAGTACCCCCGAAAGATTCTTTGGTAGTTCGGGGATTTCCGTTGTGTTGTCTAAGTGAAGAATGAGAGGCTTGTCCTCATTGAGAGTCACTTGGAAATCTTTCTTGATAATGACATAGGCGAAATCGTCTTGAAGAATCTCTAACCATTGTGTGCTGGTCGGATTCTCAAAGAATAAAACCAAATCTTTCGCTAGTTGGCTTTGAGGTATTCTTTGCCGCATAACTTGTTTGAGGTATTTCAAGTTTCCTTGTAGGTTCGATTTCGATACTGACACTTTCATCTATAATTTCCGTTGGTTCATCTTCGAGTAGGACATCTCCCATAGAGATGGACAGTCCAATCTCCTCTGAATAGGTCATATTGACAGATTCGTTGAAAAAATGGTGAAGAAAAGTATAGATAATTCTCAAGTCCTCAGGTTTATAGTGAAAACTTGAAAATGTAATTATTGTGTCGGGTTGATCAAAGTTTGCGTCACCAACATATATGCCTTGCGACATCAGAAAATCAAAGACCGCTTGGAGCTGTTTGTGGTTCGTGTTCATAATTTTTTGGGGGAAAGGGGGGTGTAGATCAAACGATTCTTGATCCGTATATACAGTGAAGAACTACTATAAGGAGGTCAATTATGCCTATTGTACTTACCGATATGGCGAAACAGATGTTCGGCATATGGAGTCGGTCAAACGACGCGACTCTCAGAACACTCGTTTCCAAACTCGCGGATTGGGATGCACTTGTATTCTCTATTGAAACCTTTGGTAGAGGTACATTATACGCTGAATACCACGATCCTGCGAAAAACGCCCACAAGTTTTATGCCGTTGAGGTGGATACATCAACGGAAGCCTATGTCAATGGAACAGATGTGATTGTTCGATGGGGTCGCATTGGTACAAAGGGTACCACACAAAGAGTGAGCCTTGAGGTTGCTCGGCTTCGCTGGGCATCTAAGTTGAGCAAGGGATACGAGCCCTTGTCCAACAAGTATGCCGCCACACCGTTCGCCAATCTTACTCAATTAGATTGGTGTCCGATTTCGGATAAATTTGATGCCTATGTGAAAGGCATCCCTACTCCAATTGCACAATTGCCCACTAAGAGTGCAATCGATCTTTATCTATCAACCAACTAGGAGGCTATTATGGACGCAAACATAGAACAATTAGAGACGATGGGTTTCAAGGTTTCTCAAACGGAACATACAAAATCTTGTGAATGGTCAGGAAAGACTTGGACATATCCTCGCCTTGTCTTTGGAGATTACACCCTTGATTGGTTCAATGATCGTAGGTGGATTTTGCAACACCCACATTCCTCAGGAGAATTCATAGAAAACTTTTCTTCTGAGAACTTTGCCCACATCTTGAACTACTTGAATGGCGATGGTGGTTTGATTACGGAATTGGAAAAGTTTTTTGATACTCGGATTTTGAAATATTGTCCTTACGAGGACTTTGTGAAAATAGATATATCAAAAATGTCAGGCTACATGGATGCCCGTTGGTGCATTGGAAAAGAACAAGATTCTTATGTTCTGTGGCGAAATGACTTTGCTGCTTTCACCGATTCGGGGAATGGGGGTTATTGGCAAGGCAGAGATATGGCTTTGACATCAGAAAATCTTGAAACATTGGTTGAATACATAAACGAAAACGGAGGTACGAAAGCATGAGAAAACTTGTCAAACTTATATTTGAGAGATCACACCCAAAGCACGATTGGAGCAACGACCGAGAGTATGTATTCTTGGACATCACAGGAAAGTCTGACGAGGAGTTTCTTGATATGATAGAGGAGGCAAGGAAATCGGTTATGACGGAAAGTCTCCCCAATGTGGAGTACCTATGTGCTGTTTCAGCGCTCGACTTTGATTATCTCTTGCCTTTGTTGGAGGCACTCCCTGAACCTTTTGCCGAGCCTGAGATAAACAAATATCATCAAGAGATTGTATATACATTGGACGAGGAAACAGAATTGAAAATGGAAGATATTGCGACCTTGATTGAGTTTTGCAAGGAACACAATCTCACCTTTGAAATGACCTCAGATTACCACGCAACGGATCGCTGTGGGTTTCTTGCCTACGACTCTGTCGTCACTCCATATATCAAAATATATATCAAAAACAAGGAGTCGTAATATGTACATTTGTAATGAAACAATGACCGATATGATGATTCATTCGGTCAAGATTGGTCGGAGAATAAATCCAACGAGCCTCCACGCTCTTTTCCACCTATCAAAGTTTTTCCCCTCTGAGGAACACTCTGTCGATAAGGTTTGTGATGCGGGTTCTCATTTCATATCCATTTTCTTGGTCTATTCTCCCAATACCGCCCGCAAGTGGGTTCTTCGAGAGATATCCCCAAAGGGCACCTCTACGAGATACTTTGACGATATCAATGAGCTGAAAGACCAATGGCAAAGCACACAGAAGAACTACCGTTGGCACAACACATTCAGGCATCCTCTCGCCAATACCGATATGGCAAAACTCGAATTTGGTTGGATATCCAAAGAGGGCGATAGGTATGTCGCTTGGGTCGATAATCCCAAAGGAAAAGGTGCGAGTGTGAAATTTTGCAATCTAACACTCAACAGCATCATTGACCTTTTTGAAATGTACGCTTGATCACTTTTAATCACACAAGGCGGTATAAGCCTTATCACCCATAGGAGAATACAAATGAAGATTTTAACATACAAAGGCAAAAGCAAAGAGGTTTCAAAAGAGTTCATTCGTGCTTGGTTGCAAGCCTCCGCAAGTGTTCTCGCCTATCACAATATGCCCGTTCAAGAGGTACATATCAAAGTCCTCCCAAAAACCCACCCCTCAATGCAAGGGAACTCTTTGGCAGGAGGTCTTAACGGGGGCTGGTGCAATCGATCAACAAAGACAATCGCCCTTGCAGATTGGGAAAAGGCAGATGATTTGGCTTCTATCATCCTCCACGAAATGATTCACTTGGGTTGTGGTTCATTCGGTGATGGAACAGACGAGAAATGTACGAGTACTCTGACAGCGAAATTGAAACCGACTGTCGCTGTTCTCGCTCAGACTCTCCTAGATAATACATATAGAAATGCCGCTCATATCGCTTTGACTCGTAAGACAAAGAATGGTGTCGATATGCCCTATCGCACATCGGAGGGGGATTTCTACGACAAGGATCAATGGATCAAAACCAATCCTACCGATAAATACAAGAAAAGTGCCTAGTAGGGGGTATGGGGGGGTAGATCAAACGATTCTTGATCCGTATAGGTAGTGTCGGAGAGAGGGAAAGTCCTTCTCTCTCAATCCTCAAACTATCGGACATAGGAGATAGACAATGGATGGACTTCGATTGATGCCCACGATATACGATGTCATTTGGGATTTAACAAAGTACGACAATCTTCGCATTTGGGATACCGAATGTGGGAAAGCCCTTGCGAACCTCATCAAAGAGTATCGCAAGAAAGTCGATGATCTCGCTTGGGCTCTCAACTTGGGAGAAACCAAAAAGGCTGAAACCCTCAATGAGGAACTTGCGGTTCTCACAGAGGACATCGCGGAAGCCTTACGAACACACTACAGCACCTTACGAGGAGGTCGATAGATATGACTGAACAAATCAATCCTGCTATTTTTGATCTAGCAAAGCACATTAACTTGTGGGGAAAATTTCGCACTTGCAATCAACCGAATATTGTGGCGCTCAACAAGGAGATTCGCAATAAGATTGACGATTTCGCAAGTGCTATCCACAAGGAGAACACCACATTGATTGAAACTCTCAACAAGGAATTAGCGAATCTCACAGAAAGCCTTGTGCGAATACACAAAGACATTCACAAAGATGACTTTGGTTGCTCAGTCCGATAATCTGAGATTCTCTTAATCTCTGCCGCTCAACTTGGAAACAGGTTGGGCGGCTTTTTGTCCAAGGAGCGTTATCGGACTCTCTGATACATCCTGTCGTTCTCCCAAACCACTCCATCTCTTTTCAAGATTTTGAGTGCAGATACGACATCTCTCTCAGAGAACTTTGATAACCTTGCGATCTCAAAGATACTCAGCCATTGGTCTTTCGGCATAGCCTTGAAGATTTCAATGGCTTTCTTTTTGTTTGCCTCAATCCACCTTGTAGCGACTCTCTCTTTCATAGAGAAATCTCCTCAATGATCAACATGCCCCAAAAAGTGTATTCTAATAATGATCCCTCTCTCGAAAATTCAGGGGGTTCGTAGGTCATTTTCAACAGGCTTTCCTTTTCAACCAGCTTCTTAAAATCTTCAAAGAGGTCTTTCATCTCTTTTTCGGATTGGTTTCGGTGGTTGTTGATCCAATTCCTTGATATCTCCCAATGATTGACATCGTCAATATCGTCCCCATTCATCGCGGCATGATAAGTGTCATAATCAATGTGATAATACAGGAACATCTCCACCTCTAACTTGGTCACTCCTTTGGGTGCTTTCCTTTGGTCTAAAATTGGATCTTTCCTGCCCGCATATTTCCCCTCAAGAGAAATGATAGGTCTTCCATTGGATTTCCGAATACCCTTTTCAAGTATTTGTGAGAATTGATGCTTGTGCCACCTTTCTACAACACCCCATGTGAAGATATCTTCTTCCCTCTTTGAGAGTAATCCCAATGTGTCATTCAAGTCTATGGCTTGATTCAGAGTGTCAAGATCATCCTGTTTTCGAGCTTTTTCAACAAGGCTTACAAGTTTCTTTTTCATTTCTAATTCTCGATTGCACCATTGAGAGGTTTCTCGGTGGCATAGTTGCGAGATTTCCCTGCCGTTTGGAGTTTGGCTCGGAGCTCAATCCTCTGTTCTTTTGTGAGAGAGGGATTCGCCAAAGCACCCTTGATTTGTGATTTGTACTTAGAGATCGCTTTCGCTTTCATCTGTTCGGGTAGTTGTGATTTGTTTATGTGGTGCATTGTTTTCTCCTATGCCAAAGCGATAAACCAATCGCCCATTTGAAATATCTTTTTCCATTTCTCTTGCTCAATCCAATAGATGTTTTCAAAGGCATCAAGATCCGCTTCTATTCCCCTACAAATGTTCCAATTGATTCTATTCTCATTTATATAGAGAGTTCCTTCCCCATATCTTCTCGCAGAGTAGGTGTATGCTTGATAGATAGAATAGGGCTTGTCCCAATCCATTTGTGAAGAAACCTCCGCTACAATCCAATCAAACAAATCTGAAAAAGGATCGCTAGGACTTTCTTCTATCTCGGTCAAAGCAATTGCAATCTTTTCCAATCCATCAAAAGGGGCGTTGATAAACTCCTCATCAGAGAAAACATCATAGTAATCTTCTAAAGCAAGATCGGTATCTATGCTTTCTATGAGTTCAAAGGCTTGTCGAGCACCTGCCTCTCCGCTGGTAATAAGTGTTATCAATTTCTTTGCGTATTGTGGAAAGTTCTTTTGTAGAGCCTCTTTCAAATCTTCCCACAATTCATAGGTGGCAGAATCACTATCAAAATAAGCCAACAGACCATTCTCAACAGAGGCATATCCCCAGCAAAACAAATCCGTTGTTTTTGAGTAGTACTCCTCAAAATAAGGTTCAAGATCAACAACGATATCATCTAAGCCATCAATTTCGGAGGATATTTCTACGAAAGCATCCCAATAAACTCCATTTGCTATTGCATCAAAAACAGAAGCATACTCCCCCGCCAATGGTTCGGGATTTTGGTAGTCTTCTAGTAATTCACTCACCCAATATTCTTCGTCTTTGAAAGTCGATCCTTCGTCAAGTTCGGCAAGAATGTGTGGTTCTAAGGAGTCATTGTTCGCCTCCTCCCAAAACCATTCCTGTTCTTGATAGCACAACATTTGCTCAAGTTCGTCTTTCCCTACAACAACAGAACCATCATTGAATTTCCAATACTCCGCATAGGCGTGCTGTCCTTTTCGTGGATTCTCAGGAAGCCCAAGTTTTTCTATTAATTGTTCAAGTTTCATAGTCTTATTCTCCAAGATCAGGTGTATCTAATAGTTGTTCATACGGGAATATAGAAGGTTTAGTGTCAAGTCCTCTCGGTTCTCGATTTCGACCTTTGTACATTGGCTTGCCCTCCAATCGGTATCTGTCGGCAGCGGCATATCCCTCGCCATACCCTGTTGGAGAGATCAACCCTTGAATGTCGATACCCTCGTGAGAAACACTTGGAGAACCCATCAGACCGTATGTGATAACGACCATTTGAATCTCGTCACCCGTAGATACTCTCTCATTGGTTGAGAAAGCGTGTTCTTGATAGTTGCGAACCAAGAGGGCTTTCCCCGCAAGGATTCCACCTTTCAAGATAGGATTGAGAGAAGCACTCAATGCCCCTGAATAGAAATCAATCGGTGACCCTGCGTGTTCTCCTGATAGGACATAAGCCGATCCACCTCTATAGGTTCTGAACTTTCGTGTTCCCGTTGGAGAGGAGCTCACATGGTAGGGTTCGTATTGGAGAATCCCACCATCACAAAGACCAATGCTCTGTCCAACACCTAAGAATCTCGTTCCTTCTTCTTCCGCATTGTCGGTCAATGGCAACAATGTCTGAGGTGGTCGGAGTCCCGCTGGCATCGTCACAAATGCACTCGCCATATCATTGAGAGGGTTCTCACAAAGGAAATCACTATCCTGAAGAAGAATTCCAAGAGGCAATCGTTCGGTCAATCCCGTAATGTCAAGTTGTGATGTACCATCTCCCGCATTTGCGAGAATATCTACTCCGCCATAGAGATTTGATCTAGTTGTGTTGAACGCAAGTGTTTTCGCATGATAGTTGTTGTATGGGTAGTCAATCAAGAGACCTTGCCCAATGTACTCTACCTCAATCTCATTTCCAATCGCACCTCTAAAAGTAGATTCAATGGTGATCGTTGAAGAAAGAGCGTTCGCTACCATCGGTGGTGGTAAGAAACCAAAAACATTTGAAATTTCCACATTGATGGCGTTCGCTAATGCGATAGCATCAACCGTAGATGTTCCTGTCTTACTCCAATCTATGCCTTCTGTAATGGTTGCTGTTTGCCCTTGATATCGAACAAATACTTTTATCCCTATATTGATTGAGCTATCTACCCATATTCGGATACTTGCCTTAGAGATGTTCTTCAATTGCCCCTCTGTGAATGTTCGAGGAATCATTTGAAGCTCTTTGGGGTGTTTCCTTGTACCAACAGGTTCTTTATGTGCGATGTCCAATGATGTTCCCTTGAATAAACGACCTCCAACTTTTCCTGTTCCCAATGTGGTGTAGAAATCAACACTCGCTAGGATTTGGAGTTCTCGGAGATTAGGTCGTTCGACAATCAATTCCCCATTTGCATTTGTCTGTTGGATGGGATTGTTGAGGTGTTGTGCATCGTTCAGAGAAACCTCTCCATATCGGTGTTCATAATCAGATACAGTACGAGTAGCCCCTGCACGAGTCATATATGGATCGCCTTGATATACCACTCTTTCGTAGAGAGTATATGCGTGATCTCCCTTTGGAGCGGGTGCTGGAATTGTCATGTGGCAATTCTCCAACTCATATACTGTCGCGGTACTCAAAGGAGAACCATTCCCTGCACTCTTACGGGCGAGAACATAGGTGTTCTTATTGATGAATCCACGAGCGAATCCAAAGACAACACACTCAACGACATATTCAAGGTCTTGGAATTCTTCTCCTGCCGACCATTGAGGCGAACGAGTAATGTCTATCAAGTTCGATGGTACAACATAAGTGTGGTCATCTGCCGATCCCGTTAGGTCTTCTCCTCCACCTTGTCTGATAAACAATGTCTGTTTCATAGCATCTGTTTTGAGCAAGTTCGTTGCTGGATCAGCGGCAACGGTCAAGCGATTGCTCTCAAATGTTGCCCCACCTTTCGCCACAAAATCTCGTCTGTCATAGACACCATAGAGTCTAGCAATTCCCAAAAATGGAGGGAGCTCGATACCTCGTAGCCCCTTTCCGAAATCACTTGAAATTACGGTTTCGTCATAGATCACTCGACCTTGATAAGCACTTGTTCCACTAGGAGGCAAAGAACCTCCTGTTATGTCACCCTCTGTACCATAAGGCAATCCTGAGGTAGCACCTGTTTGGAACAACATAGATGTCACAAGGTTTGTGCCTCCACCTCCGTTGTCGAATCCACCGATAATGTAGAATACATTTTGGGTTTCATCTAGGTTGTCCGTAAAGAGATGATTGATTCCCGTAAGGAAAGTTCCTGTTCCATTTCCTGTTGTGTCGGTGTAGAAAGGAATATCTTGACGACCAAAACGAGGCATAAACTCAGGAGGAACAGCAAATCCCATTGTCAGGCTTGCTTCAAACAATCCCGCTTGGTCTGTCGTTGTTCCATCTGTGTGTAGGCTAGGAATCAATGTTCCACTACCAATCACATTTGAATGGAGTGTCATTGATCTATCCAAGAAAGGTCGGAAAACAATGGTTTTACTCCCCTTGTCAAAGAACATCTCGCACTCTCGGTCTTGCTCTGAGAAAGCGATAACCTTTCCACCATAAGAGGGGGCGTATGGTGCGACCTCTCCCCTTGAACCTAAACGATTCCAAACTTGGATGTGTGTCGGATCAAAGAAAGTTTCGTTGGCGGGAACACCAGCCTCAGGAGGAAAGTTGATGTCCAATGAGCTCGGTGCCTGTCGGAGATACTCTGCACCCCCATTCACAACGGCAAATCGCTGAACTTTGCTAGGAACACGAGCCATCCCACCTCGACCACTATGATACATAACAGATGTGCTAATAATCATCTTAGAGGGATATCCATCACGACCTGATGATCCTGAACTATCTAGGGTTGAAGAATTGCTATTCCAACTTGAGGTCGTATCTGCGATTCCCGTAAATGTGATTGTAGCAGCCGCCACTCCATTTGTGAATCCTGCACCACCTCTGTTGGTACAATAGGGAGATCGCATTTCGCAAGTGATAGTATTCGTTGTTGAAGCATCAAAATTACTTGCCCCTGTTGTCAAGAATTGCACTCGTATAGAGGTGCTACTTGAAGTAGCGGAAGAACTGTATCCGACTGTTCCAAGACCAACAACCTTGAAAGCACCATTGTTTCTAGCGAAATCTTGGTCGCCATAAAGAACAACATACAACTCAGAAGATCGTCCTGACATATCACGACCATCGTCTGTCAATAAGCCAAAGAGAGTTCTTTTTCCATTGAGAACAGGCTTGGCGATGGCATCAGGATCGTTCGCAACTCGACCATACTCATCGAGAGAATAGAAATCACCTAAGACATCAAAATCAACACCAAGATCAATCTCTCCTAGACCAGCCCCAATCATTGAAAGGTTTGAACCTGTGACCTCTACTTTCAAACTAGGATCTAGGAGATCGCCCAAAAAGAGAAAGGGTTTCTCAAAGTTGCTATTTGGAGTAGGGTACATATCACCCAAATTTGTGGAGGTCGTTTCAGAACCAGCGGGTGCATTGAAAACACCATCACCAATCCAACGAACTTTCACAGGGTATTGATTTCCCTCTACTCTCTCCTCTCCATTCCAAAGTTCTTTCGGAGAAACGAATCGGACTTTCCTTTGAGCTGAATCTCTAAAGGTATAGCGAGCTCCTTGATTGCCATCATCTCCTCCAATGTGAAGAAAGACAGTCGTACCATCTACAAAGTTTGTATCATCGACCGTAAAACCACTTGGCTTGAAATCAGGTGTCACATCCCAAAATGTATTTGCAGCGAAATCAACCACAGAACCATTGACATTGACGGGCAAGGCATCGTTGTCACACAACATTGTAATGTCACTTTGAATGACAGCACCATCTGACCAAACAGTACGAATACCATCAATACCATCTACCGCCTCTGTTTGATTTGGTATGGCAGTTGTACCATCAGCGTTCATATAAGATGCCTCAAGAACCGTATGTCCTTCTGTATCACCCGTAGCCGCTTGTTTGTATGAACTTTTGAGAGTTCCTTGTACGAGTGATCTCAAGTTGTGCATCAACAATCTTGTGTAATCCCAATCACCCATATTGATTGATCTTCTCATATCCAAGATGTCGTTCTTATGAATCTCATCCGCAAACTTTCCATCGGGGCGAGAGTTGAATAATGTGATGGGAGTACCCTCAGCGTGATATTTCGCTTGAGTTCCATACCGACCTCTCTCTGTGATGGTGAGAGTGGCAGGAACAGTGTTTGTGTCGTAGTTGGTGCAACGGACAATCTCATCTCCAATCATTAGGAAGAAATCAAGAAAATTATGTTTGCTGTCGTCAATCCCACTATCAATCAAACCATCCACTTGTAGAATCCCTGTGTCGGAATCCGTAATGGAATTTGTCAAAGACGCTTGCGATAAGATTTTTGCTCCCGTTCGAGGCTCGGCAAGGAACGGGGCAGAGGGGTTTCTGTCGAACCCTCCACTTTTGTTGGCGTTACCAGCCGACTCAACAGCCACAAAAGGAGAATTGTTTCTACGAAAAATTGCACAGATAGGTATTGCATAGGTGTATCCATCAATAGTACCGAGTTCATTTGTTGGATCGCCATTCCCTGCTCTCCACAGAGATGGATCTCCGAGCTCGGTTTTCATATTTGTAAAGGTGAAGCCACCGAGAGGTGATGTGTGTGTTCCTTGACCAAGAACATTTGGATCATCCAATCCATCAGGAAAATCATCAAGGGCAAGACCACTCCCGATTCCCGCACCATTTCCAAAGACTCGGACACGATATTGAACCTGTACTCTCTCTGTTGTTTCATATCCGATTGTGGGATCTTGAATGTCATCTGCGATGTGGTTTCCATTCTCTACATTCCCATAGCGATACACTTGGCTCGCATTAGGTTTGTTGTCTGTCGATGGGTTTGGTGCTACGAGAGTTGTCCAAGCCTCTAGGAACACAAAGTCGATACGAGTATCGCTTTCAGGGGGTGGATTGAGAGTGATCACATTGTCATTCTCTGCCATTCCTGAGAATAAGTTTGTTCCAGCGACAGGAATAACCCAACCATTGACATTCGCCCATAGGAAAGGCTTTTCTTCATTTGTTGGTTGCCCAATGGAGAAAAAGTTTGACCAATTCTTATGTGTATTGAAATCGAGAATCGCTTGTGTCGGATCAAGAAAAAAGCCACTATGCACTTGTGACCGAACGAGCTCTTGCATCCGTTCAATGTCTATTTGAGACATTAAGTTCAATTCACTATCAAGAGGGGGCTTTCCTTTTTGCCATACCACTTGACCAAAGTTTCTACTCAGAGCCGAGAGGGTTCGTGAAACACCTGTGCCTAGTTTTTCAGACATACTACTTTCTCCATTTACATTTTGAGATTTCCGATAAAGGAATACTACCCATTCGTCAATATAGAAAGAGTATCAAAAAATAAAAGGAGAGGGGCTAGACCTCTCCTTTGTTTGATAATGTTTATTATCTTGAACGCTATGTGTGTTCTTTGTTCAGAATAATGAACATTATGTTTCTTTGGATTCCTTATCGAACCTTACTCAGAGTCATCATACTAGCGACACTCGAAAAGTTGTTGAATAGATAGGCAATTACTCCTCTCATTTTTAGGGATGCCGCCAAGTCAATCGCTTGTATTTTGTATGACCAATCTTTGTGTTCAAACAACTCTACCACTTTCCTTTCTTCATCCGTTTGAGGGGCATTGATTTGGGTGCCCTTGATTTTCAGACCTTTGGCGGACTTTGCCATCAGATACACAGGGTGCTTTCGGATTAATTTCTCAGCAAGGGCATACATACCCTCTATTTGCTTAGTGGTTATCGAGATGAGATTTGCCTTAGATGTGTCCGTTAATGTTCCATCTTCGTTCAGATCCATTTTTGTGATCGCCTGTTGTGACTTATCCACCTTGTTGATAAAATCCGATTGTATATCCCAAATCATTTGTTGGTGCTTTTTCGGATAAGGAAACTCCATCATTGTTTCTGAGAAAGGGGGCATAAAGATGTCCGCACTCCGATGGGGATCTAGGAAAAATTGTACTTGGAAAAGAGGATGTCCATGTGTGAGAACAGATTCAAAGGCTGAGATGAGTCTTGACCTTATGGTGATTACCACCATCGTTTCCCCATCGTGGTTCCAATCGAGATCAACTATTGAGGCGAAATTGTCCATCAGCAAACCGTGCATATCCTCTGCAAAGTTCTCGTATTGTTCGTCTGTTAATTCTGTAAAAATGTCTTTTACCATCGCTATATGTCCTCAAAAAAAAAAGGTGTGAGAGTTTATACTCCCACACCCAATATAGAAAACCTACCGAAAATAGACTATGCTTCTTTGGCTTCTTTGGATTCCTCAGAACCACCTAACATTTTCTTGAAAACAGCTTCCCATGAACCGATAGCGGCAAGACCTGTCAGAACACCAGCTTCGAGTGCAGCAGGAATAGAACCCCCACTAGCAAGTGCAACACCAATGGCAGAAAGAATACCGATAGCGATAGTCACAAAAGGAATCGCCTTTGCACCCACTTTGTCTTTCAAACCGAAACGATTGAAAACATAGACAAGTAGCATTACAAGGAATCCCGCTGCGAGTGACCAATCTTGGCTTTGAATCGCTTTCCAAAGAGCAACGGTATCTTTCATCGCCTCAAGATCTGTTTCAGGAATAGCCTCTTTTGACTTTTCTTCTTTTTCTTCTTTTTCGTCTGACTTGATATCGGACTTTTCTTCTTCTTTTGGTTCGTCTTTTGCTTCTTTTGAACCCTCAATCTCCTCTACCTTTTCAACAGGAATAGGTGCAACTTCTTCCGCGATTTCTTCTGTGGTTTCTGAGGCTGGTGTAGGTTCTTCTCCATTGGCATTTGAAACAAATGCAACCATAAAGAAAAGAATGACAATAAAGTTTTTCATAATGATCTCCATTATTAGTTTTGTATCTCAGAATGAGATTTGTTGATATACCACCTTCTACAAAGGTTGTCAAAAGGCACTAGGGTATAGATAGATTATTCAATTGATGGAGAGGTAGCGGTCAGCAACCTTTTTCGGAGAAGGTTGCTTTGGCATCTCGTTCAAGGTCTTAACAATCATCTCGTCAGACATATTCTTATCACTTGCCATCTCCAACATCATACCCGAAAGAATTCCAATGAACTCCAATGTGTCCTTGTCTGCTTTTCTTTCTTCGGCTACCACCATAGAAACAGCACCCTCTACGAGTTCTTCTGCACTTATTTCCACACCAATTTCCTCAAAGACACCTTTCGCTTGATTCACCCAATCATTGAGATTTTTGTATTTGGTTTCCAATGTTTCTGTGTCAGGAATTGCCTCTTTGACAAACTCTGTCATTCTCTTTTCGAGGTCTGTGTAGTCGTTGAATACCTTTGCGATAGTATTCACAAACAGACTCGATACGAGAGCACCACCCCCAGCGACAGCTCCAGCGGCTGTTCCAACACCACCTGCCAAGCCAGCCACTCCCGCTGCTGCACTCACTTTCAAGGCAAGTTTGATGGTCGCCTTGACTTGTTTGGCATTTGGTTTCTCTCCACCCATAATGGCTTTGACACCATCGGTCACATCTGTGAATTGCGTTGTGGTGCTAGTGATGGCTTTCTGAATCAAGCCATCTTTTTCTTTCTTGAAAATCTCAACGGCTTTCTTCTTTACCTCTTTTCGGTAGTCGGAGTCCGCAACAAACTTTTGTGTGTTGGCGGGGAGGCTCGTGAATGTTTCTTTCGCCTTGCTAGAGAGATCTTTCGCCCTCTCCAACCAACCTTTGACTTTTTTCGATACCGAACTCTCGTCAGAATCCTCTCCCTTGTCTTTCTTGAACTTGGCTCTTTCGGACTTTTGAGCTTCAGGGGGGAGAGATTTGAACTTGACCTTTTCTTTGGTCTTTGGGTGTGTGAATGTTTTCCCCTCGACAAACTCCTCAAAGGTTTCCGCTGTTTTCAGATACCTTTGAATAGCAATCCTTTCCGAATGTCCTTTCGGAAAGGTCGTTGCGTACCAATTTAATAGTTGTCTGTCGGTTCTGTCCATTTCTAGTATCCTAACCAATACCTAATATCGTGTTCCATTTTGTTGATATCAAGACCAATTGCGAACTCTTTATCCTCATACCAAACATCCCACACCATTGGTTTTTCGTAAGAAATAAACCCTTTTTGGTTCGACATAAAAGACATAATTGCTTTCTCAACCGCTAAGAATTTAGAAAATTGCTTTACGAAATCTGAAATAGAACGACGGTCGCTTACCAAAAGAGGTTGCATAGGAATATACATATCTAAACCCGAAATGTCGCTGTGTATTTCTCTTGGCATCCATTCATCTTCTGTCGCCCCAACGGTGCCACCAAAACCTTGTGCAACAGCTTTCCAACCCGCCATAAAACTACTCCATCGCTTTGGATCGACTAGCTCGTAGGGATAATTTGACCTTTCTATTCCTCTCAAAAGAGCCTCATCACTCAAGAGCTTTTCCTTGTGATCCATTTTCAGAACGCGTTGTTTTTCTTCATCGCTACTGTTTCCATTCCATGTGGATAGGATGTCTATTTCTGTTGCTGATAATAAATTAAGTGGGCGGTTTAACTCCATAGCCATATTGACCTCGCCCGCATTAAATAAATCAATGAGTTTTTTCTTGTTTGCTGTTTTGTTCATATAATTTCCCATATTTCAATAGGCTTTGGAATATAGAGAGATTATTACTCAAAGAATTGCTTCATCAAATCAACGGAATTGAGTTCGTGTTCGATATTCTCAAAGTGGGTATTGTCGATGTCACTTGCGATACAAGTTCTCTTGAACGACTTGCAAGCGAATATTGTCGTACCACAACCAACAAAGGGATCGACTACCTTGCCAATCTCAGGAGAGAAACAGCGAATCAAGACCTCTATGAGCTCAATGGGCTTCCCACCCTCTTTATCGGGCTGGTGTGGCTTATCCATTGAGATCACATCGTGTAGCCAAATGCCATCGGGATGTTTTTCAAAGGGCTTGGATTTCTCCTTGTACCCTCGAAAGACCAACGAACCCTTTTCTCCGACTTGTGTGTGTTCTGAGTATGGGAGTCCTGTTCGTGGCTGAAAAAAGTTGTCCTTTGTTTTGGTCGCCCAATAGATTTTTTGATGATTGACGAGAGGCATTGTATTGGCAACCCATTTTGGTCGCTTTGGTATGTGCCAAATTATCTCTCTCTTAAAGTTGTCTTTCAATGCCACTCGGAGATCAAAGTCAAAGGGTTGTTGTGTGAAACAGATAAGGTTTCCACTAGGTTTCAATGCTCGAAAACATTCGGTGAGCAAGCCTTTCTCTATCCAATCACCCCATTCGTTGTAATAGGGGTCAAGGAGTATCATATCGGCACTATTATCTTCTAGGTCTTGGATTGTCTTGAGGGCATCTTGATTCTTCAAGGTTATCATAGGCTCTATCTCTTTTTGTTATTGCTTCCCAATAATACCGAAAAGAGAAAACCCCTTGATCACAAAAGAGCAACCCTTAAAACATAATCCCATAGGTTTCGATATAGTATTTGACATCTGAGCTGTTTCGGAAAGCCAACCGAACCTCAAAGCCAGCGGAACAGAAAGCAACAGGCTCAAGATGTCCAATGGGATGCCAAGAAGCACCATCGTCCAATGAAATGTAGGCTTGGAATCCACTTGGCTCAGGATCAATCTCAATGATTTTTCTGAGAGAGGGGGTGTTCTGATTCGCATAGACACCCAAACCTGACCGAGCATCTACGGTCGTTTCAAATTGGTATATTTTCCAATAGACCATAAACTCTCTCGCACCTGCACCACTCGTCAATGTGGTGATGTCCATTGTATTTGTGATGAGCAATCCATCTCTCTGTGGAGTTGTTGTCTTATTGCTAGGCAACAACGCAACGGAAGCATGGGCAACACCTGTCAGAGGAGAAGCGGTGTAGAGAGAAACATCTGTGCCTCGACCAAATTGAGCTCGTGATTCAAAAGTGTCAGGATCATCAAAGAATGTTCCCGTTGGATCAAGGTCGTCCATATCTGAGTCGGTCATCAAGGGGTTGAACATCACATTGTCGTACATCACAAAGTGAGCCAACATATTCGCATACATCTTGCTGTAGATATCACCACCATCCGTAGGAAGAATGTAATCATTCTCGTCAATATCTACATTCATAAAAGGGGGTATCGCAAGTGGATACTTGCCATTGAAAGGAGTTGATTCTCCAATCTCAGGCGTTTTCTCCACTTGTAGCACATTGTTTCGTGCAAGTTCTCCAACGACTCTCATTATTCATCTCCAAAAGTATTTACATTTATTGAATGGGCTGTGCCATCTGCGGTTTCCACCTCAAAGGAACACAAGACTTGTCCAACCCAACAGCCATTTGAATTGTGTTCTTGATTTGCGGGGTTGTATTTTCTTCTTGTGTGTGGAACGGTCACCTCTAAATATACCCTTGATCCAACAGGGAGCATGCTTGGAGAGAAGCCTGTTCTGCTTGCTATGTCTGATAACCAATCTCCAACCTCAAAGTCCTCTTTCTCTTTCTCTATGATATGTCCAAACTTGCCCAATTTACTCGAAGAATTAATCAATCCTGACGAGGGGGCATTGGTGTCTGTGTTCTTTGAAGAAACAGGTGTCAGAGCAACCGTAAAGGAATGAGGAGAACTGTGTGTTTGATCGTTACCCCATCCAATAGAAAGGTCATAGCCTGCTTTCACACCCATTGTCACTTGTGGGGGTGATGCGAAACTCGCGGCGTGTGCTATGGTGATTCCTGAAACACCTTGAGGATGCAAGCCCTTCGGTAGAGAGGTAGAACTACCCCAAAAATCACCACCGAAAGTGCTACTCTCTGCACGCCTATTCGTCCGTTCTCTCGCCACAATCGAAGATCGAGGGGAGAGGCTCGCCTTTACAAGACTATTATAGGGGCTTCCTGTACTCATCGCTCTGTCTGAGAAATCCCAATTGTTGATCCCACCCCAAACAACGGGGTTTGCTGAGTTTGCAACCCAATCTTCTGTGGAACCATCGTATAGGTCAAGGCGAGAATAGGCGTTGGAATCATTTCCGACACCCATACCGAATGTGCCGTGACCATCCCCCCAATCAAATAAACCTGAGCTGCTATAGGCATATCCAAAAGTCGCAAATCTTTCTTGAACATTTGGAGATAAATCCCCCGCCTCACGATTCACATACAAAGGAATGTTGTATGTTCCATAGGTTTCCGTGACTGTGGATGTTTCAAGCATTGTTGTGGATGTTGGAGCACGACCATTAAAGGGTGTTGTTCCAACAGCACTTTGTTCAGAGGTTTGTGCCGCTACCTTTTTCAAGTTAACCATATCGCTTCTAGCACCCACACTTGGAATCTGAACGACCAAGTTGAATGTCATCGCTTGATGCTTCAGCTCGGCTTTATCATATTTTCCAGCGATAAACGCGGGAGTCGCAACCGATTCAAAATCGGCTGCATCTGTTTGAGGGTTGGTCATTGGATTACCCCATAGACCGAAATTTACCCAAATACGATTGAGTCGCACACCCTTTGGTTTCTTTTCCCACAAAGGAGAACCAATGCCCGAACCACTTTGTTGGGCTTGAGTAAATGCCTCTGTCAAATCAATACGAAGAACATTTGGATTTGCCCCATTGAACATATTGACCTCTAGTTGATTTCCACTAAAGTCGTACATATACCCACTATTGATCATTGGATTCATAATCTGCCACCAACGACTCGCGGGACACCACAACATTTGTCCAAAAGAACCACCCGTCCAATTCATTCGAGCAGTGCCTTGTTCTTCATAGTGATTGACCATTAACTCGCTTTTCGAGAGGAGCTTCCAAGGAGTACTTGCGTCTGTTCCCTCTACTTGTAATGGTCTGTGTCCCTCTGAGATAGCAAAGTATCCCGTAGCCAACTCCGCTGCACCTGTGATTGTGCTGAACCCTGTAAGATTAGGAGTAAATACCTTGATAGCGGTCGCACCATGCTCATAGGTATTTGGGAAAGTTGCCGATGGAATTACCAAAGGTTCAACCTCCATAATGTATCCGACTTGGTCACTATATGCTGCAATCCCCGTTATATAGAGGGGATTGGTAGTTGTAATGTTTCTAAATACAATGGCAGCACCAACATTCAAGGATTGTTGGGGAGGATAGTATTTCCCAATACCCGCACTTGGATTTCTCAAGATAATTCTTGATAGGTTCGGTGCAGCGGCACCCGTTCCAGCAGGATCAGGGATTGTTTCAATTGCATGGATAATCATCGCGTGGGATTCTTCCAAAATCACCGAACTTTCCATACTTGTCGGATTGATAGATATGATTCTCTCACGAGCGATTGGTTGCAAGGCGTATCTGTTCGCTTGTCGTAAAGGTGCAACAGTATAGGTCGTTGCACCTGTTGTGTCATTTGTATTAAAAAGAACAACATCCTCGTGCTTTCTTGTGTCCGCATCCAACCAAAGACAAGGGAAATCAATACTCAAGGGAGAGTACATCATCGCAGAGAGTTGATCTTGCAATCGGACTCCCCCATTTGCCCCTAAAGGCTCTCGGTAGTACAATTCACAATCGCCACCTATCACAGAATGGTAGGTATTCGGACATCTATTGATTCGGAAAATATCCACTTTCTTTTGGAGAGTACCCGCTACCACATCGTCATAGGTTTGGAATCGAGATGTCCAAGCAGGGGGTTCTCCATCTCCTGTCAAAGAGAGGTATCCCGCAGGAGCACCATCAAAGAAATCTCGAACAGGTCTTTCGAGATGGAGATAACTACCCATGTGTTCTTCCATAAGAGGATGAGAGAATACCCACCGAATACCACGAGCCGCCGAGTATGAGGAGAACTCGCTAGTGAAACCACCCGAAGCATACTCAACACCCATAAAGGCTGAGTTGTTTCGATCTCCCGCCCCTCTGTCAATGGCGGAGTTTACACCTCTCTTAGAGAAAAAACCCGATTTGCCATACACTTCAGATTTTGAACTCAAATCTCTTACAGAGAGATCATCTGTTGAAATTCCTCCTGTTGCACCCATTGTCTGCCAAAAGCAAGTCAAGGTTGCCATGTGTCCTGTCAAATAGTTTCTCTCTTTCTCTGTCAATAAAGAGAGATCATAATGAACAACAAGAGTACCATCTGAGCCACCTGCGGTGTTTCCTAATCCCTCAATAGACCATTTGATAAAAGCAGGTGCGGTGGGGTTGAAGAAAATAGTCGGTTCTAAGACTTTCAAGGCATTGTACGCTGCAACACCATTTGTGTCTGTATTTGCATTTAGGTTTGTGGGTAAGTCTTTAACAAGAGGACCATACCCACTCAATGTTGCGGCACTAACACTTGTACCATAGACACCCTCTCCCAAATAGTTATGGATAGCAAACATCAGATCATCCATATCTGTATGGAGCCAAGAGTTATTTGGAATAGGACCTGTGGCTCTCAGAATGGGCGAGCGGTTTCTCAATGGGAGAGCTCCCTCAAATGTTTGAGGATTCCCTGCGATCTCTCCAATAGGATGTCTGTGCCACTTACGAAGAACAGCCACATCTCTGAGAATTTCTGTGATTTCGGCTCTCTCAGGATGTTGTGGTGCAACTTGATAATCCTCAATCACATCCGTAATCAACCACCATCCTGTATGCGAATAGGTTTCTGTACCACAAAGATAGAGGAACTTTCCAATATCCCCTGCACCATAGGTCACTCCCGCTGGCTTGAATTGGTAATTCAAAGAGTACAAGATAGCATCTGCATCCTCAATGTAATCCCCATCAATTTGAGGGGTTGTGGTTGGGTTGCCATCAAGGTCTGTGTATCCTTTCGCTGGGATAAGACCTCCATCACAATCGTATTTGCCCAAAATTGGAACGAACTCAGCATTGGCGGTCACACGAAGATTGTGTCCGATGTGGGTGTTTCTCACATGGGTTCTCTCTCCTCCGACGGCAGGGGCATATATCGTTGCCAAAGCACCAAAGGGATCGGCATCTATATAGGTGTCCGTTCTATCGCCCGAACCCCAGCAAGGATCTGCGATAGGATCTGTGTTTTTGAAACCAACGAAAGGATTGAGATCATAGAACAAATCAGATTCGTCTGCAGAATTTTTGGTACGAATGAATCTTGAACCTTGAACAGCAGGGCGATCTCCGCGACCAATGATTCCTGTTTGACCAAGACGATTCGCAAATATTGAACCGTAGGATTTTTCAATCCATTGGCGACCTGTTTCTCCAAGAGAATAGAATGTGCCATTGGTTGTGTTTTCTACGATCATTCCCTCAAGGAGTCGAACTTGAATGTCTGTTTCTTGGTTATAGCCACGACCCCCACTTGTTGATCTTGAATAAGAATGACGATATCCTTGATAAACATTCCCACCTGTCGCCACATGCTCACTAAAAGTCGTACCCGCATCGTATGAAAGAGCTTGCTTCCAAGCGAGATTTGGATCAAGTAAGCCACTCAGACCAAAAGAACCAAACTTGTTAGATCTTGTTTCAACAAATTCATACAAAGGAACGGAATCAGGTGTCAATGCGGCATCTATGGGATAAGTTCCATCGTTCCAATTGGTCTTTTTGCCCATACTAGCACCGAACTGATTTATCGGTCCTTTTGGCAACAAGAAATAGGCACTTGTGTTGTTGATACCCATACCTCTCAAACCTTTGCTAGAATCCTTTCCTAAGAATCCTCTCAACATATCAATAGAGTTTTTGCTCAAGTAGTTGTATGGTCTTTCGTAAGACACAACACCCGATCCCTTGAATACAACACCACCTGAATTGTATGGCAAGAGAGCATCATTTGGCACACTCGTATTTCTTTTGTCTGTTCTCTGTCCAAATCTTTTCTTGTTTGACCAAGCGAAAATGTTTTCTTTCAAACGAGCTGCCAAACCTTCTGCACCGCGAGCATCCTCAAAGATAATCGCACTCTTTGGAGAAACGATGAACACATCGTCAATGAACTCTGTTGTGTCGAAAGTACTCGCAAGATGTATCGGAGCTCGCTTTCCATTGTAGTTTGTATTTGGATACAAGGCACTACCATACAAGGAGAAAGAACCAATTGTATCTCTACGGATTGGTCTAGGGTTTGCTCTGAAACCTGTCGCATGTATAACACCTAAACCACCATCAATAACAACACCGAGTCCAAGTCGTTGTTTCTGTTGATATTGGATTCTCCCTTCCACATCCACAGAGAAAGCACCCTTTGAGGTTCTCTCTGCCATATCCTCTAAGAGTGTTTCTGCACTCCAAGATCGAACGATACCTCGAATGACTTGTTCTCTTGTGAAATCGCCTACTTTTGAGGCAGGATATGTGAAATATGCAAAAGATTTTGGAGAACCTTTGGCATCAACCATTGGAAACACTCCAAAGAGCTCTCCCTCATTGAAATCACCATTCTCGGAAACAATGTCGTCATCTTCTAGCACTTGGAAAGGCAAAGATGCTTTCCCCATTTGGATAGGATTGATCGTCAAGCCATTGAGTGTGTTATTGATTCCCGTTGGAGAGCCTCCCGTTTCACAAACCTCTGCACAAAAGATAGGATTTGTTCCTGTGGGTGTATTGTGTATCTCCCACGAGTATCCATACTCTGTTGTTCCATTTTGGCTAACATGGGATGGTCTAAAGCCATCATTCGGTTGAACATAACGACCAACACGAATCATAACTGTCGCAACGAAATCGCTACCTTTTTGAGACAAGTAAATATCTTCTTCTTCAAAACCTGAAATACGAACTGTACCCGCATCTACTCCTGCGAGAGTGGTTCCGAAAAGAGGTGCTTGAATAATTTGCCAAGAACCCACATTTTGAATGGGTGTTTCATCAGTGAATGTACCATCTAAACGAATCCACTTACCCACAAGATTTTTTGTGAGAAAAACATCTCCCAATGTGTCTGTTCCTCCAATGTACCTATCATCTTGCGATAAAGGAGAGGAGAAACTATTGAACACCCTATCTTGAGTGTATGTGAGGGACATTCTTTTCCAAGCAGAGAAATCTTTTTGTGTCAATCCAAGTAAGATTGTCGCTTGTTGAAAAACACCTCTTGTGCTATCTTGTGCTCCTGAAATATAGTAGGGTGTGTGTCCCCCCAAACTTAAATTCTCACCATCTGAAAGGGGTACATTTGCATTTGTAGAACCATAGTCAAGACCTAGAGGATAGATAGGATACCCCAATTGTTTGCTTAGGAAAGATTCATCCATATCTGACATAACGGCAGCGGTTTTTCTCCCTCCACTTGTCAAAGAATGAACATTCTTCAACCAAATCTGAGTGTCGCCTGAGAAACGAACCCCCGCTACACCATCCTTGACAGAGCTCTCGGTAGAGGTCGTTCCTGTGTCGGCACCCCAACTTGCGGAGACATCAAGACCACCTTTGACCTTATCTCTGTTTGAGTAGAAAGGCTCAGAGTCGTATGCACCATAACCACCTCTCCTGAAAACACCTTGTTCTATGTGAGTCAAGAAAGCATAAGAAAGAGAATCTCTCGTCAAAGTACCAAGAGAAAGCCCCGCTGGATTGGTAGCACCTTTTGACGAGAACAGATCAATATGCCCTCCCATCATATAGGTCGCATTGTCAAACCCACCAAGATTCTCAGAATCAAACGCGATTCCCTTTTGGTTACGAACCATCATTGTGGATCGATATCTCTCCAAGATAGCCGAGTTGGATGGGATTATCTCTGCATCATAGAGTAAGCCTGAAACAAACTCAGGAGAGATTGGGTTGATAGAACCACCCGTTGTTTCTAAGAAGAAAGATCTTGAAAGGTCTGCCTCAAAATCTTGCATCAAAGCCAACACATCAGTTGTGCCACTCTGCAAGATAATTCCATTGTAATTAGAGGATTGTCCTTGTCTTTTCAAAAAGACTTGTTCGCCTTTCAAAGATACAGGATCTTTTTGGTATTCTGCCCAATCAAGAGCCAAAGAGTAGATCAAAGGAGGATTTATCGCACCTGTATCGTATGCACCTTTGTCAAAATCTGCATAGAGTGGGGCTGCGAATTGGTGTTCTTCAACTGTCCTGTTTGTGTATGTGATCCACGCACCCCAAAAACCCGCTGCGTTTGGATCAGAGAAATCAAATCTTTCAAAGTTCTTTTTGTGGAATACCAATTTTGAAAGATTCGGAGAAACTCCTGATTCAAAGGCATAGTTTATTCTCAGTCTTTGTTGGTTGTGGTACTCAGATGTCCTATCGGATGTGCCTCCAAAAGAAATCACATTATTTGTCGCCACATTGAAATTATCAAAGTCGTGAGTTCCTAAGTAAGCCGCAATAGAGAGTGTTCCATAAATCGAACCAAATAGTTCATTATTCTTTGCGTATATCTTTGTTGGTACTGTATTGTAGTGGGCGAAATTGGGTGGATTACCCCCATTCACCTCCCAAGAAACACCATCTCCCGTATCTTTGTAGAAAAGACCACAACGAACAACCTCTGTGGAAAAGTTTGTGGTGACAAATTCATTTCCTAACACTTGTGCAAGATTGCTAGTAGCACCACTACTCATCTCATCTTCTGCGATTTCTACAAGAACATTGAAGAAAGAATCAAGTGCATTTCCATCAGCTTCAGAGATACCATTTACACTTGTATTTGTGTCAAGTATATCAGAGCAACCAACCCCTCCACAAAGAAGAATGACCTTGTTGTAATCAGGATCGGCAGCGTTTCCATGTGCGGGGTGTCGAGGGTCATCGTTGGCGGCAAATAAGAATTGTCTTTCTCTTTGGTCGTCAGGATCTAAAACAGGTGTCGTTGCACCATAGGACACACCACCTTGTAGATATGGATTTGACACATTAAATCTATTAGAAATGAATCCAGCTCGTTCCAAGATATGTCCAACATATTTTGGATGATTTCTGTCATAAAGAGGTCGATTGAGATGTGCCGCTATCTCAATCGGATTGCTACTTGAGAGTGCTTCCACCTCTAAAGGAACCGTAATCCATCGTTCAGGGTGTCTTGGATCGGCAGACTTGACCGTAACGACCATACGACCTTCAGGAATGTTAAAACCACTCCCCACCAAAATATCCGCAGATTTCAACATTGGCTGAGAGGGCATCACCTCTATGAATCTCTCTGTAAGAACCAATCGGTCACTCAAGTCCTCTGTGATGTAAGATGAGAAAGAGATAGAACCTGTTTCGTCAAGGCGATTGAACTGTGCGCTCAATAAATTGCGAACATCAAGGAGAGAAGATCCCGTTGGTATTTCAACAGATATCCAATGGATAGGGTTGTTTGGTCCCTCGTTATATTTGTCTGTTCCATCATAGAGTTTGACAGCAACAACAAAACGATGTCCATCAAAGGAAAAGCCTCTCCAATTGATTTCTTGTGAGGCGACCGATTGCCCCACAACAAGGGCTTTCGCACCAATGTCATTACTTGTACCACCCGATAGAAAAGCATTAGAGAATCTTTGTAAATCAAAGTTATGGAAAGGAGTTGTAGCAATATCAAAGAAAAATAGTGCCTCAGCCCCTGTCGTACTCAATGTGATGTCTTTCGCCAACGAGATTACGGGGCGAGGTGTTTCGATTCCTTCCAAGTAATCTCTGTCGGACACATAGGCTTTCCCTCGAAGAACCTCAAAACCTACTTGATGAGAGTCATTTTCAACACTAGGCTTTGAAGAAACAACCCATCGTTGTGTGTTTCTTTGGAAAGAAACACGACCAAGTTCAAGGTCACTCCCTAATGGAAATAAGCCTCGAAGCTCTTGAGCAGGACCAGCAACCGCTGTGGGCATTACGGTCACAGAGCCATCGGGATTGGCTGTCAAATCTGCATAGGCGAATCGAATACTATCGCTTCTCCAAGCCGAACCATAGGAGGTGTCCTCTGACAAGGAGAGAAAATTAGGGTTCTCCTTTCGCAATACAAAATCGTGGAGAGTAATATCAAAAACAGACAAGGCGACCGAGAACAATCCTTGTAGTGTATAGAGATAAACATAGCCATTATTTGTAGGTTGTTTCGTCATTAAAACGGCAAGCGAATATCCAAAATCAACCCCCTCTCTGTGAGTGTTGCCAAAGCGAGCACTCCAATGTGTGCTATCATTTGGGTAATCATTGAGCTTATCTACCAAAGAGATACGACCTCTCGGTGGTAAAGGTTGTCTTGAAACAACGGTTGGATTGGTATTAGAACCACCTATAACTTGAAGATAGACTTGCTCGCCCAATGTGGATTTGAAATTGATTTCTTCGTAGCCATGATCAGCACTAGACAAATCACCACCTGAGATAGAAACACCCACACCTGTTTGTCCTTCTTCCATTGAGAAAGGAACACAAGCGGCAAAGAGAACGATCTCTCCACGAGTATTGTTTCCTCCTACGGCAGCGCCAGCGATACCATTTGGATTGATTGTTCCACCCCTTGTCGGTGCGTGAGAGAGAGTGACCGTACCAGCACTATAATCAACGGTGATGGTTTGCTTCTCGGTTGTGTTGGAGGGATCAATGTTCGTTTCGAGAGATGTGATTGGCTTGCTGAAATCAGGAACAGCTTTCCCACCCACCTCTTTGGCGGGGAATAGAACCATTCGGAAACCAAGATCAAGGAGAGAACCCGCATCGGCATAGGAACTCCCATAGGAGTTTGTTGTGAAGATGGCTCGATCAGCTCTAGCGGGAGAACCCCCATAGAGAGTTCCCGCTTGGTCGTCATTGACTTGCTTTGTGGTTCTATCAACCCACGCAGGATCAATCAGATTCTTCAAACGACAAGACTCAATCTTATCGACATTGAACTCGCCCTCAAAAATATCGGACACAGGAGAATGAACAGAAAAAGTAACTCTGACATCCGCTGCTCCTGACAAAGCGGTCTTGTCTAGGAATAGATTCTCAGCAAAAGAGGGGAGTCCTGTATTTGGATCTACCTCTATCTCCTTACGGAGTTGAATGAAATCAGAACCCGCCTCAAGAACCTCAAACCAACCAAGCAATTCTTTGCTGTCGAAATTTTCTGTTCCAGCCAATTCGTGAAGCACAACATCGGTGATATGGATGATGTCTCTATTCTGAACAATGTTATGCCCACTTGGTAATCCATAGATTCGGAAAACACCCGCGCCATCAGACTTACTTGCATTGTTGTCTGTGCTTTCGAGAGTACCACTCAAGGTCTTATTTGGAATAGGTATGGGGAGTTTGAATCCCACTTGATCTGCACTAGCATATCGAGCGTTGAAAGGTTCGGTCTGTATATTTTTTGGTTCGTGAAGATCGTTGAAAGCGGAGTGCTCAGGAGAAACGACCATAAAGACTTTCTCAGCACCCTTTTCTCCACTACTAGGAACAGCCGCAAGACGAGTCACATAGGGTTGGAAAAAGGTGAGAGATTTGATTCGAGCATCTGTTGGAATCTCAAAGAAAGTTTCTAATCGCTTATTGGGATCAAGGTCAATCTTGTTCCCCCCAAACTCAACAACTCGGAAAATCTCAAACTTGGCGGCTTCTCCATATTCTTCTTTGGGGTACAGACCATCAAAACCAGCGGACAACATTCCATCAATTGTGACACCCACACCTGTTGGTTTCCGAATAGCACCCGTTTCTGTAATGGTCAGAAACAACTTGCCCTCATTCACCAAATTGGAGATATCACCATAGATGTCTGTGAGTGTCGCACCACTAGGAGAAACAAGTGTGAGAGAGTTGCCTGTTGCATCTACTGTCCATTCCCAATCGTTATATATTGTCTTGAGTGTTGGTCCGACAATAGAGAAAGAGATAGGGTGACCAATGAGAGAACCACCTTTGCTACCAAGAGCATTGGTTCGGTAGTTGTATGGAATAAAGTTCAGCTCAGGGAATCCATCAAGACCTAATTTGCTTACTCGCCATCGAGGGTTGTTTGGTGTTTCGTTGCTATTTTGGACAGTGCCCTCTGTTGTGCGTGTAGAGTACCCATTTGAATAGGCTGCTGCCCAAGATCCCGAAAAGTTCAATAGTGTATCTAGGGCTTGGATTGATCTTGGTGATACCGTTGTTTCTCTTGAAAAAGGTTCTTGCCAAGATTCATTTGTTGTCTTTGTTTCAACTTTCTTAGACCAATACTTGCTACTCATAATTTACATCTCACCATTTGATAGGGTTTCGTTCTCGTATGCTTGTGAATATAGAGAGGTTATTCAATTCACAATATAGAGAAATTAAAAAACCTCCTGACACCATTATGATACCAAGAGGCTTATTGAGAGAATTCTTTTACCTTTCAATCAAAATAAGCAAGGAGGAATTACACACCTTTGTTTTATAGAAAGACTATTCAGGACGAATAATCTCAATCCCCGTCAAGCCTCGAATATATTGCACAGAGCTAACAGAACCACCTTGTTCAAAGTTCAAGTCACGCCCAGCGGAAGAATCCTTTATGACTACCTTGACAAGAATGGGTGCCTCTCCAAAAGAGTTCTCGTAAATACTCGCACTTGTTCCTGTGTGGATCAAAACATCAGCAAAGACAATCCCTGTGTCAGGATTAACTCCATTCTTCGTTTCGGTTGGATCATTCACTTGGCAACCAGCACCATCTGAGAACGCATCTTGTTTGCTAGGACCACTACCATCAAGACGACCAATGTCCATCCAAGTTGTCAATCCCGCGAGCTTCACGAAAATGGCAAGTCCATCACTCCCCGATGTTGCACCTCCAGCCCAAGCGAAATCCTCAAGCTCAACACCATGTATTCTTATCTTGAAGAAAGTCGAACCAATCGCCTCAGGCAAAGGAACAGTATGTCTTGAAAAGGCGAGGTCAAAGGCTCGGATGAACACACGATCCCCCAAAAGACCACTATAATCAGGTTGGTTGTATGTGGAGAGATCATTCCTTGTGATACTTGGTCGATGTCCTGTGGAGTAATCCACTTGTGGATATCTCAGAATACCACTTTGAGGTATAGCGGTTTTGACACCATCACTCAAAGGAGGGTTTCTATCAGGAAATCCCGCCACTTGTGCTTCTAATCTTGTCGCATCTAATGGAATCTCGTGATCTCCCATATAACGGAAAGAGGCGGGTACAAATGCACCACCCAATGAAACTTGAACAGGAATATCTATCACACCGACCGTTGGCAATCCTGCACCAAAGAGTCTGTCGTATTCATCGGTTGTGGAAAGGTCACCACTTGCAATAAGAGAGGCAGCACTCCCAAAATCCCATCTCCAACGGTATGTTTCATCTAAGAAAAGTTCTTTTGTGTCTTTATATGATGTAAAGTTCATACTCGTAGTACGATATGCAGAGGTGGAACTAGCACTATGGATCATAATGGTATCACCACTAAATTCCGAAAGAGTATTTCCAACAATGTATCCCGTAGAATCGTGCAAGAGAGGTCGCTTTGCAAAGGCTCGGATTTTTGCGTTGGCACAGAAAGTCGGAGTTGAATCTCCAGCAACAACATAATGTGCCGTTGTGGGTGCTGCGAAATTACCTACAGCACCAGCAGGGGGTGGGTTTGATAGGTCAAAAGAACCCAATAGAGAGTACTTGATCTCAACCATTGAAGATTTGGTAATGTTTCTTCTCCCATGTCCTCCAACAGGGATAGTGAAATTAGTACCATAAGAACCCAACCAAAGGGATGTTGGATCAGGGTGAAGCATCTCGTTTGTTGCTTCTGTTGCGTTGTCACATTTACCCAATCGGAAAGTGTCATCAAAAAGATTCGACACAGAGAAAGCAACATTCTCAAATCGGAGAGGAACACCCGCTGTTGGATGTGGTCTGAAATAAGCAACACCACTCACATAATACACCTCGTCAATCGTTCTATTCAAGATATATGAACCCGAAAGAACAGGGGCGACCGTACCACTATGATCTTCATAGATACGAGATTTCAAGATATTGTATGCACTTGAAGATGTGGTTTGCCCCTCAGGAGATGTGTTGTAGATATTGAGATCACTCTCAATATTTGTCCAATTAATAAGATTGGCAGAATACAAGCGTTCGGGAGCTGGTGCGTTCTTATCGGTCACAAGATCTTCAAAGAAAGTTTCTTTCTTGAAATGCAACATTAACAACGAACCTTTCTCTCCCGCTAGAGATGTGAAAGGCAACTCAACCTTATGGCGATATCTCGCCAATTGGAATGTCCAATAGTCCTTTGTGAATCCCTCATAGTTCCCCGCAAGTGTCAAATCCGTTGAGGGGTCAAGTGAAACAGAGGGCTTCTCAAAGTATCTTGGTTGATGATTTTCGGGGGTGTAGATCAAAGAAGCATAGTTTTCAAGATAGGGTAAGCGATATCGGAAAAAGTTGTTGTCATTTCTCCCATCTACAAAGGAAACATCCGTAGGTGCGGCAGAGGAGGTTGTTCCACCCAAAATGGTATATCCCAATCGAACCTGTCCAGCACTATTGTCCGCATTGGCTGGATTGAAAGAAGCTGGAGTCAAAGATGTGCCGACCGTTCCCGTTGTACCATTGGCTGTGATAACCCCACTTGGCATAATCCTAAACTCCGTAACAGATGTCACATCCACAATAGTGTTGTATCCATTGATGTCAGGAACCGCATCACACCCTTGAATGAACACTTGATTTCCCGCAACAAGATTGTGGTTTGTGGTGCAAGTGACAACAGCAAGAGAACCACTTGGAGTAACACTAGAGATATCTCGATCTGTTCCTCGTACATAACCCGTATGCAATTCTGACAAGTCGTATTGTCCTGTGGCGGCAGAGGGATAATCATAGATGTCGTCATTGGTTGCAATCGTGAAGATTCCTCCAAATTTTCCATCACATTCGTCTAGGATTCCTTGACCACAATTGATAGCAGCGAGGCACTCAATGTCGTTGATTGTTCCACCCTCAGGAATGTAAAAAATACCCAATGTTCCCCTATCGGCAGGGAACAGAGAACCACTAATGACAACTTCTCTTGCTGATCCCGTTGTTTCGTACAAGTTGAAGCTCTCTATGGTATGTGTATTGTTTCTATTGAATCCACCCGCAAAGGTCTTTCCTAGCCCACCTCCTTGATAACTTGCATCCTCAACATTGAAAATGCTATCGCTTTGTATGTCATTACCACGAGGTGTTGGTTGATCTACCCAAAAGGCTTGTGTGTATTCGTGATAGTATGGATAGATGTATGGAGAAAGAACACTAGAAGAAAGAATCCCTCTCTCCACTAGACCAGCATCGCCTAATTTCAGAACACCCCAATCGGGAACTCCCGTAAAGGACATATAGGTTTTCTTATTTCCAATTGTCGGTGGTCTCGGAGGCACAAGACCACTCAACTCGTCCAATGCACCCTCAACATTGTCTGTTTCAAAAATACCCGTTGGCACTCCATCAATCGAAATGGCAGATGCGTCATGGGCATCAGTAGGATCATTGAGATGGACTCCTAATGTATTGCTGTCCGCACCCGTAATGGATGTGCCAACAAAGGCGTTGCCCTCAATACTATCGGAGGGGGCTAGTCCTGTTCCTGTTTTAATCTTTGAGGGGTCTAGTTTTCTAGGCATATTCTTAATCTCCAGCAAGTATCAATAAATTCTTTGTACGATAGACACCCACACAAGTTCTGTTGTCGGTATCGGCAAAAACGATATTATTCTCAGAGTCCAACTCAGCCCACCGAGAGAGAACCATCAACAACACCTCACCCTTTCGGAAAAGGGGTGTGTCTTGTGTCGCCTTTGCAAGGAATGGCACAAAGCACTTATGTCGATTGATTCCTGAGAGTTCTTGAGTGAATACCGTTGGTCTATATGAATTGACATCACTCACCGCATAGTAGGCTCGGAACTCTGTGTCTTTTCGTGTGGTGTTGAATGTGTAGTTTTGTGTTCCGTCCGCTGGCACAAAAGCGTGTAGATTCAACAATCCTGTATCGGCATTGAAATCGTCAATGCTGATTTGGGCGGTCGCCATAAAGTACCACTCACCAACAAATGAACCAACACCCCCATCATTGATAGGAATCTGATCGAGAGGGGCGATGTATGGGAATGGCAACTCAACAGAACCCATTCCGACAGCACCACTCCAAAGTTCGTGGCTCATAATAAGAGGAGTCACCTCAAGATTTACAGGAAGCTCGGTCAAGACTCCCTCACGAGTACCACAAGTCTGAGGTGCATTTGAACGATAATAGAGAGAGATTTGATAGCCCCCTCCCGCTGCACCATAATTGGGAATGGCATCTTGAGCTGTGTATTCAACTTGTACAAGGGTTTGTTGTCCTGAGAAAGGTCCGTATGTGCCTCCCCCATCAATCTTCAACTTTCTTGTACTTGCACCAAACTCGCATTGAGTCAAATCCAAAGGACGAACGAAACCATCTTTCAAATCGGTGACGGTCATCGCCCTATTCTCATAGAATCTTCTCCAACCCGTAAGTTCTAATGCACTATCGCTCACGAACTCATCTGTGATAGCAACACCACTAAACTTTCCTGATGAGGCGTCCAACGCTTGATATTCGACCATCACTTCTCGAAAACCCTCTCGATAAACAGGTTCTAACAAGCCATTTGTATCAAGGGGTTGTTGAGAAGAACCAAAAGAGAAATCATTCTCTAGGACAGCACCCACAGGATAGACCGTATTGTCAGGCTCAAGGAGTAAATCAGGGGTGTCTGTAATGCCATGTCCCGCAGGGTATGTGATTTCATACTCAATGAAAATTCTTCTGCCGCTTGAAGCACTTGGCGCAGAGGCAACATCTTGAACGACCTCGTAATCCGTTGTGACCGTACCACCTGCGTTCGCAAGTGATGGGTTCTTATCAAGTGTGATAATCACATGGTCTGTTCCCAATCCCTCTACTTGTTTGATTTGTACGGTCTTGTCAATCGCACTCACATAATTTCCATCATCGTGAATACAAACGAGAATGTCTGTGATTGTCACAAGGGGAGGGGCAAAGTCCGCTATGCTTGCATTATGACTTCCTGATCCTGTATAGGTTTCAGTGGCGGGATCCCACTCACCCAATGTGGTCGCATTGAGAGAAGAAATATCAAGATGTAATCTATCTCCCTCTGTCCAATTTTTCTCGGCAGGGATAATCTGTTCAACATAACGACCAGCGAAAGCCGCTTGAGGTTGTATTGGTCTGAAAGTAAAGACAGCCCGTTCCACTACGGGTTGGTCGCCAAATCTTCTACGAACATGGTCAAAGTTGGCGATGGTATCTCCTCTAGTTGTATCTCCTGAAATGACAGGGTTTCCACCATGAGCAGAATCACGACCGATTTCATTACAGACAAGATGACGAGTCGAAACATCTCCCGAACCAGCACCGAGAGTTTGCTTATCGGCGGTGTCAATACTCCAAGTTCGATAGTTCCCATCAAGGAGGCATTTCATTTGGTATTGGAGCTCGGCTGCCAAATCAACACCATTCGGTGCGATATGTCGTCTGAGATCAAGGAGGTCTGTTTCTTCTAAGACATCTGCAAAGTAGCCATCAGGTCTGTCGCTATCTCCCGCTGGTATCGAACCCACTTGTGTATTGACAAATCCTGTGTGGGTATAACTCAAGCCACCATTTGTGTTGTTCTGAGGATCAAAACCACTCCCTGCCCCATTATTCCAAGCATCATTTCTTCGGTGAATGAAACAGATGGGAATGGCATAGACAAAACCATCGACCGAATCTAAATCAGACGACGCGGTGCTAGAACCATCACCCGCAATAAATAGACCATTGTCGATAATGTCATAGGCGCTTGCGTCAGAACTAAGAGAAGAACTTGAACCATCGGCTCGAACAAAAGGATAAGAAACATTGGGAGTACCTTGACCGCCTTGTGCGAAAATGTTTGGACTAGAAAACCCATCGGCTTGTGTCTTGTAATTGACCGCTTCTGTGTTTCCTGTCACTCGAATACGATATTGAACTTGTACTCGTTTTGTTGATTCTGTGTTGATAATCGGATCTTGGAGATCGTCCTCAAAGGCAACAGCCACAGAGCTGTCATTGTTTCCATGTCGATAGATGTGGTCTTGGTCAGGCTTATTGTCCTCATCTACACCACCTGAGAGAGTCGCACCACTTACAATGAACGAACCTGCATTGGTCGTTGAGAGAGTATAGGCATTTCCGACCGTACCAGCGAACTTGGATATGATTGTGATTGTGTCTGTTCCGTTTGCATAGGCATAGGTAAAAGATGAATCGTTTGTGATGGCACTAGCAAGATTGGCTGCGGTCGCTATTTCGTTCGCTCCGATGGCGAACTCAAAGGCGACAGGAATACCAACGGTAGCGATGAAATTTTCTCCATTGATCTCTACAATGTCACCTGCATTGATACTAGCGTTATTGACAACTTGTACCAAGCCATTTGCCTTTGCGGAGGGAGAAACAAGAGATCGCCACACCTCTAAGAACACAAAGTCTGTTCTCTTGACCGTAGGAGGCGAACCATCAAAAACAGTCGGTGCTTGGAGTTGAATGAGATTCTTCCCCTCTCTGTCTGTATTGGTATATTCCACAACGATAGGCATACCAGCGACAAGAGCGGTAATCTTATCCAACCAAAAGGCATTGGCGACAAAGTTTGGATCGGTAGGATCGGTAATGAATTCATAATCAAGGAGGTCGTTTTCTCTACGAGTTTGATGTCGGAAGAATCCCGATGGGAGATGTCTGTCCGAAATGACCTTTTGAATCTCGTTCTTAATATCTTGATCGTGATTGAGCTCTGCATCAAGGATAGGTTTCCCACTCTGATACACCACTTGTTCAAAGGATCGTTCGCCCGTTGGCAAATCTCGTGAAACACTCGATCCTGTATAGTACTTATTCTTTATCGCCATTTTATATCTCCATAATGTCCAAAAATCTCAACCCAATTAGAATGTCAATCGCCATGTGATGCTCAAGGTCGCTGTTGATGGCTTGGTAATGACACCGAATGTCAAATAGTTCAACAACACATCGTATTGAGTGAGGTCAATCGTCACATCTCTCGTTGGAAAATTGTTTGGGTTAGGTGTTTTCTGAGAGGGATTCGCAGAGAGAGGAGAAATCAACCCCATCTCGTTAAGTGGTCCAACAGCTTCAGCTTCTCCATACACACAAGTGAAATCCACAATATTTGTAGGATAGGCGACCGCGTTTCCAACGGAATCTCTGAAAGTCACACTAGCAAAACTCTTTCTCTCAATCTCATTGTTGAGTTTTCGTTGCTTTGGATCAGGGGCATCAGGAGAAAGGAGTGATCCCGTAGCACCTGTTCCAACAGCCAACATATAGCAACCAAAGTTCGGCTCTTGATTGTCCTTGAATAGCCTCGCTGCGTGGATTCCAGCATCAAGAGTGATCACATTCTTTTTCTCAAAGCGTGTGACCTCACCCGTAATGGTGTCTGTCATCTCAAAGATGATTGAGCCTTGCGAGGGCGACATCATTTGTTCAAACTTAGAGAGAGCGAATCCAATCTCTGTTTTGTCTTTCGGCTTATTGATAAAATCTTTTTTCATTTTTTATTCTCCACGCAAAATGGTACGGGTTTGCTATCTCTTATGTTTGATAGAAGGATTATGGAAATGTTATTGATGTGATCGTAGGTTGAGGTAAAGGATTTCCACCTTGTGCTATCATACCCATTCCTGACGCTGGCACTCCACTTGGTTGAACAGAACTCGCACCATATAATAAAGAGTTCTGTGAAAGGGCAATCATTGAACCCCAAGGGGCTATGTGCGAATAGAGATTCGCATAGTCGGTCATTACTCCCGTACAAGATTCTCCATCGCTTATGTTCCCAAAAGAATCCTCTTGGAAATCTTTGAGATGGATTCCTACTTGTTGGTTATTCGCACCCACTCCCGAATGGTTTGCCATATTTGGCAAGATTACGGCATTTGTGCCTCCAAGATTCCCACCTCGATACAAGCCACCCGATAGATGTAGGATATTTCCAACTTGTTGGACACCTTGTTTGATGGGAACGATTGTTTCTCCATAATCTGTCCCCTCTATCTCAATGGCATTGAAATCATCGCAAGCGAATTCAATCGGTTCTTCGTCAGATGTCTGTTTGGTAATGAATTCCAAATCTTCATATTTGGCATCGGAGGGATCTCTGAATTGAATTGAACGAGAGGGATCGTTCAGATAGAAATCAGGATCGGTATTGAGCCAATCTTGAGGGACATTGATTCCTGAGCCAAAGACAAGTTCTCTGATGGCATCTCTTATTTGCGACATAGGAACGGGAGGTGTTCCCTCGTTCAAGAGAGTGACAGATGTAGAGGTTTCTTGAGCTTCAAGATAGGTCTTTGTTCTCGTCTTAGAGGGAGAGAAAGAAACTCTCGCAAAATAATGTTCGTGAATATTCCCAATTGTGCCATCGAACATCGGCACATTGTCGTCCGTAAAGCGAACAGGATTGTGGAAGAATATCGTTTGGCTTTCTTCATCGAAATACCACGCAGAAAGAGGGGCGACATAATCTCCAATCACCACACTGAACACTCGGTTTCCAAAGATATTTGATGGAATCAAAGACACCACTTGGTTTGAGAGAGATTCTACCTCAACGACCTCAATGGAGATGTCTTTTCTTCTCTCGTCACTTGTCAGAACATTGTATTGATTGAGCACCATGTGGTTCGGAGAACGATGATCCTCGTAGGCTGTCAGATACAATCTGTTTCGTACCAAATCCCATTGTGTATTCGCTACTCCCAATGCACCGAAAGAAACAAATCCCATATCTCTATTGGACTTTGGTAAATCTCGGTACTCAATGTTTATCCAACCAGCGGAGGGTTCGGTCGTTTCTGTTGCGAACTCCCCTGTAAAATATGGAGGAGGTGGGATGTCAGGTCTGAGGAGTGTCACTCCCCATGTTGCATCTCTGTGAAGCCGTACCCAAAGTTCATTTCTCCAATCCATTTCCTCAATGACAGAATAGGTCGAGCTGTTCGGTGCATAGAAATTATCCGTTCTAGGAATCTCCCACGAATCAATGTCCGACATTGAACCCTCTCGGAGAATACCCAATGTTCTCCGATAACTAGACAAGGCGCGTTCATTTATCGTCAAGTAGTCAAGAATAGTGTGTTGCTCTGTGGCGAATTGAACTTTTGATTCTGTGCCACTTCCTACAAAATCAGAAAGAACAAGAATGTGTGCCACAACACCATCTATTAGAACACTCAATGTGTTGGTTTCAACATTGGCTTTCAAGAGATAGGTATGGAACTCGCCAAGATGTGAAAAGGTGTCTGTAAGCACCACAACAGAACGAGTACCTAATTGGTATCCTGTAGGTGTCAGCTCAAAGACAATCTCCCCACTCTGTTGTGAAACAAAGAGAGTCGGAAACTCTCGCCCAACCTCGCTTGTGACACATTTAATCGAAAACTCAATGTCCAAGCCTCGATTGTTGTTTGGGATTTCTTTTGTGATTTCGTATCTTGGAGGATTGAAATCGCAAGTGGGATTTGGAAATGGGCTTGGCGTAGAAACTTGACTCAAGATTTCATACTTGTCATTGAACTTTTGTATCTCTGAACTTTCTCCAACCCATCCGATGTCGCTCGGAAAATACTTTCCTGACAAGATTTCTTCGTGTAAGAGAACAAGGGCTTTCTCCCCTGAACCCAAGATCTCATAGAGAAGATTCTGAAAAATAATCTCTCGCTCGGTGTCATCCACAATGACCTGTGCTGTTCCTTTCTCGGCAGAGAAAAAGAAATCGGTGTCGGACAACAACTCAATATTGAAGAAAGGTTCAACTCGATTGTATGTGTATCCATCCCAAGTTTTGAGATTCATCTCGTCCGTTTGAATGGAGGGCATCCCATAATCACCCAAGACGAACCAATCACTCGGCAACTCAGCGAAATGCTCAGCAACAACAATACCTCTTGAATGTTGGAGGGCATATTTCGGTGTCGTACCATATTGGAAAAGAGACATTCTCAATGTGGCGAATTGATCTCCTAGAACACCCCAAAAGATTCCCTCGTCAAAGCCAAAGTTCTCATCGCTACGGACAGGTCGTGCCTCGCTGGTCGTTGAGATCGCAAGCCCTGAAATCGCACCTCCAAGATACACTTGGATTTCTTTTGTGTCGCTGTTCGCTACAAGGCGATAGGTTTGGTTTTGATCAAAGAGATGTTCAAAATAAATCCGAACAGGACTGTTCCCAAAGAGTCCTTTATCGGCAGGGAAAGGTGGCGACACCGTCACCGTTGTTGTGCCATCTGTTTGGTTGATTGCCTCAATGACCTCATAGACACCCTCTTGTGTGCCGCCAATGACTTGGAATCGCACTTGAGATGCAGAGGGGAGAACAGGATAATCGCTGGTTGGAATCGAAAATTTATCTTGTGCCAACAGCTCTACTGAGTATTCTAATCCAAGATTCCAAGAAGAAAGTTCATTTGGTTCATCAAGGTTTTGTAAAACACCGAGATGTTTCACAGAGTTAATCTCTAGCAAACCAACCACATAAAGTTCATTGAGAGTCTTGACACCAAAGCCCACCCCCGTAAAGACACCAAACAATTCATATTCTTCTACTTGGAAACGAGCTGCAACGACCGAGCTCTTTGGAAAGACATACTCAACATCTTGGTAAATCAAGCCGCCACCTGACATTCTGTATGTGCCATCTCCAATGACATCTTCCGATATCGTGCCAAATAGATTCCAAGTGTCGAGAGGAGATTCCGTTCCATCAAAAGATGTTCTCTCCCCTGTGATTCGTTCCGAAAGTTCAGGAATGGCAACCCTATGTGGATCTTGGTTGAGCCTCATAGTTGTCGGAGAGTTCAAAACCGCAGAGTAATCTCGTTCGTATCCGATGTATCTATGCGAAACCAATCTAGGTGCAGGTCTTGTGTCTAACGAGGGGAGTACCAACCCAAAGGGGAATCGACCAATGTGTGCCACACCGATTTCTTCGTGATTCGTTATTGTATTGTGGAGATGATTCGCCCTATCCCATTTGTTGAGAGTCAAGCCCTCTGTGTTGAGCCCAGCGAATGTCATCATTGGGTTGTTGTGCCATTGGTAGTCCAGCTCAACATCAATCATTCCAATGGGCATCAAGGGAATCGGAATGAGAGGCATAATCGCACCCTCGTATGGATTGACAGAACCAATCTCGACCGAAACCCCATTGACTCGAACAACGACATCTTGTTTGGTCGCGGGAGTGCTATCTCCCCAATCCTTTGTCAATGGTCCGTGTTCCGTTAAGAGAATCTCTTGGAGATGAGAGCTCGCACCTCTGATTGTCAGAATAGAGTTGTTGATGAAATTTCCCGATGTGGTGTATATCGTTTGACTTGCCGTAAAATCAAGGTCAAAGATAGGGAATTGGAGTATGCGATAATAGGGATTGAGTACCATTGTGATACCAACCCCATGTATGTCCGCTCCTGTGACAGAACCAACAGGAACAGAGAGGACACAAACCCCATTGATAATCAAGGCATAGAAATCATAGAGGTCGTTCCGAACCAGCAAAATATCTGTACGGTTTTGACTCCAAGTGGTAGGAATTATTACCGCTGTGCCTCCACTTGAGAACTCAATGACATCTTGACCACTTGTTTGTCTGAGAATCAAAGCGATCTCAATCGCACCATCGGACACAAAAATCTCTCCGATGGGTTGTGTCAGATAATAAGGACGAATGTGAGCCCTAGAGAAATCGAAAGAAACACTTGCCGTAAAAGAAGAATTGGGGAGAATCTTCAAGGGGGAATTGGTGTCCGACCAATGAATGTCAAAGGAATCGTTCTGTTCTTTCGATACCCAAAGATTTCCTTGTATTCTCTCCACTGTGCCATTGACAACATAATCACTCTCGATGGTGATAGCGGAGGTTTCTCCCAATTGGATGTTGTAATCGGTCGTGGTGATTCCTGTGTATTCCAATCGGACAGAATTTGGCGTTGTTTGAGAGATGCTTTTTTCTATGGGTGTCACAGGATACGAACTTTCTATCCCATAGTTGGAGAAATCCTCTGTTCCCTCTGCCATTGATTCGGAGAAAGTCAGAATGAAATCTCCATCATTTGAGATTCCCGTAATGGTCGTTTCCGTTCCAAGTGCTAGAAAGAGGGCTTTTGATGTGGGCGACTCGGAATCTATCTCATTGTGAGAGATGTCTTTGACACCTTGAACAGCCACCTCGTATGTGCCACCCAATGTCGTTCCTGAATGTGTGAGAATGACAGCACTTGAGCCTGTATGTGTGATGTCATTCTCGTAGGTCGTTTCATCATCCTCAATGACCTCAACAGAGAGAACGGTCACATTTGCACCCAATGTGGGTGTGATTGTGTAGTTGGTCGGATCGGAGAGGTCAGAATCTATCAAGAGAGGTTCATTAAAGAAAACCTTGATGTGGTTTCCATCAAGGCTTGTCGCAGAGCTCACTTGAGGTGGCAGATGTTCCTTTGAACCATACGCACCTAGACCATACTCTAAGCCCCCGTACCCCCCATCAACATTGATGGGAGGGCGAGGCATAATTGTCCAACCCCCATAGCCATAGGTGGTCGGACTACCTCCATAGCCTCCCACAATGGCAAAGGTTGGACCAATTCCAATCGCACCATAAGATGTAAATCCATATCCACCATACCCATATGTAGATGTTGTATTATTGGGTAGGAAAAGCATTGTATCACCTCTTATTTAACAACAACTTGAAACAGCTCATAATCGCCTAGTAGAGGATCTCTTGGTCTTGTCAGCATAAACACAGCAAAGCGACTTGTTGGAATACTAATGGAGTTTACAAAATTACCTAATTGCCCACTTGTCGCTTGGAGGAAAGGTTGAACCACAGGAATAGAGGGATCTCCACCAGCATCTGTAAAGGTTACCGTTAATGTTTGGGCATTTTCATTATATATTGTGAAATTGTCACCCATATCCCAATGGTACTTATGACCTGCAGCGGTGAGTGCAGGGTTCAGATGAACAGAAATGGTATTTGTGGTGTTTCCAAGATTGACATATACCCCATTTCGTGCGGGGAGTATCTCATAGCCATTAGGTGTGTTGTCGTTTCTACTCAAGCCTACTTGAACCCAACCTGCTCGCTTCAACACAATAGGATTGTAATCCGCATCACTCCCCATCATACCATAGTCTGTTATGGTCGTTTCGTACTCTCCATTGATCACTTGGTCTGCCACTACGCCAAGTTGCAAACCACTATACATAAGGTGTTTCTTCTTGTTTCCTGTCAAGATTTTGCGTTGAGTGAAAGTCACCCCATCACCTGTTGTGTCAAGAACCGTATAGGAATATTCCCCACGATACTCGCTATTGGAGATGGTTTCTGTCAAGTTTAAATTTGTTGGTTGAGCTCTAAAGGTCACCAAAGAGTTATTTGTCGCCAAGATATTGGTTGCACTATTAAGACTCTTTACACCATTTGCATCGGTTTCAACAAGATTGATATTGTAGTTTTGTTGTATATACCAATTATCGGTCAATGTGAGAGAACCCGCGTCAAACTCCCTATCGAAACTAGCGATTGTACCAAGAACTCTAGTATTGTTATCATTAGTTGTGCCTAATGGCTCTCGAACGGTTAAAAGCCCACCATTACTAAAAACAGCAGCTCTTTCAAGATTTCGGAATTTCGCCCCTGAACCACTAACTTCTTGGTTTAATTCTCTTGTAACAAAAGGATTGATTGTCACACGCCGAGCATCCCCTCTAACAGAGAATAACTCCTCATTTGGAGTATCCTTTGTGAATGTATAAGTGCCTGTATTTCCACTCGTTGTGGCAGTCACACTAGGAGTGGTTCCAATGCGAAAATCGTTTTGGTGTGCTTCAACATAGATTTGTTCGTTAAAGTCAAGGATTTGCTGAGAACCACCCAATCCTAAATGAACTACCTTGTTTCCGACCATTGGTGTTAATAGAACATCTCCATCAACATATTCTACGACATTTTCGTTTCCATGAAATGAAGTCGCGGCTGAAACCAAAGCGGCACCTGAACTCACATACCCAAACTTGGGTACGGCTCCAAATAGCCCTTGAAAGTCTGTTGCAAAATTGACATGTAACTCTCCCTCATTGAGTGATCGGCTCGCCCCTATTCCAATTCCGTCCGTTGAGAACCCAACAAACTCAAAAGTTGAATACCGACCGATATTGCTGTTTATGCCCGCCGTTAGCACGCCGAAGTTTCTTGTTTTTCGGATTATTTCCAAATTATCTTGATCGCTTCCTGTCCAACCATAGTTGCCATTTACATTAGGTGTGAAATCTATCACAGAAACACCGAGCCTTGTAGCGGATCTACCGATGGTTTGGAACTCTATGGTTGCGTTATTCACATTATGGGGGGAACCAGACTCCTCCAATTCTGCTCGGAGAGATATTCGGTTTGTCGCTATTTGTGGGGTTCTGATGTTTTTTTCAAAAAGAGTTTCTCTTTCAAGAGGTTCATCAGGTGCAAGCTCAACGACAAGAGACGCGCCTTGTCCCGTTATTTGGCTTGCAGGAGGATCACCACTAAATTCACTCTCGGAAAACAACCAACCCGATGGAGTAGAAACTATTGTGATTGAAGTTGGTCCGAAAGGTGGAGGTGTTTGCACATATACAGTAAATCTTCTTGGTGTAGTAGATGAATCATCTATGAGAAGAACACCATTTGGTTGTATATCCACAGAGTTGTCCAACTCTGCAAGACCATTTGTTGTGTTCGTAGCAGTATTAAGCAGATCAAGCGTCGCATCAAATATTTGAGTGGCGGTCATCCCTGTGAAATCAAAGACAGCATCATAGGTTTCTATCAAAGGTGTTGTTTCTGTTGCTGCTGATGAGGTTAGTGTGAATGTAGTATCATTTGGACTCCCATCATTACGGTAGTCTATTTTATAGACATAGACTTGTTCGTTGTAAGGATACTTAAACTCCAACACCTCACCATTTGTAGGAATACCCACATCTATCCGAAATTTTGCATTGTTATCGTAAAGTAGTCCTGTGCTATTGAACCCCACAAAAACCATACATTTTCTAGACATTTTTCCTATTTTTACATAGTTATCAAAGTAAAATCTTTCAGGATAACCCGTTTCACCACTAAACGAATCAAAGATAACAGGGGCTTTTGCGATAGTGTTGAAAGTTTGGGTTCCTCCATTTGCAACAATATTTGGATCTAAATCAAAAGAAAGTATCATTTCTACATTCGAGAAGTCACCCACAACGGCAAGGTGATCATTGTATATATCAACAACAGAAATCATTACATTTGCAGGAGCTGTCCCTAAATTGGTGTCCCAAGCATTGAAAGTAAGTGTGAACTCTAAGCCTTTTCTGTCGTAATCAGGAGTACCAAACGAACCTACCTCTGTGAAAGTTCGATTTGGATCATCCTTTTTATAGACTTTATCGGGAACATCAATAATACTCACTTGCAAATCGGAAACAAAAGTACCTTCTACTTGAACAGCCGTTGAACCACTAAAATCAACAGTTGTTCCTGTGCTATCTAGCGTAGAGAAATCTATGTTGAAAGGATCAAGGAGATTCTCTCTTGCAATAGAAGCTCCGACAATAGGATCGGTAGCCAACAACTCTTTGGCAACTTTCGCTGTATCAATGGTGAAATCTCCATCGGCATCGTTTCCGATTTGTGTGTTGCCCAAATAGATTGTGTTCCCTTGAAGATAGAGGTCTCTGAACCTTTCATTTGTAGAACCTAAGTCATAGGTTTCGGTGGTTATAGGAATAATGTGTCCTGTCAAGGCGATATATTCATCCCCTGCCGTAGCACTACTCTCTGCGACCATTCGAGCTGGTGCTGTATTGGTTGTGTCCTCAATGGTGTCACCACCACCCCCTCCTGTACCGAGCTCTGAGGTGTATGCCAATGTGCTGCTTCCAAATTGTAATCTCTTGGTTGTTTGGTTCATTTTAAGAACAAAGTAGGAATTGGATGTGACACTATCCTCAAAGTAGATACCATCTTGACTTGGATTGTTGTTTGAATCAAAATGAACATTATGTCTATATGAATGAACCGAGCCAAGAGGTGTGGTGTTGCTACCAAGATTTGCATTGTCAATTGCATTGATAAGATTCCCCTCCTTTGATATGTGCCAAGTCTCTTGACCATTATTGTGGAAATAAATCCGACCATCTGTGAGAGCACCACTATTATCATCGTCAATATAGACTTTGGTGTCATTCATCACAATCTCTGTTCTATCGGGAGGTGTGTATGTGAATACTCCTGCATTATCG
>Ga0181580_10000149_pt1 | contig 45285 bp, 32 predicted proteins | sample 071ome_23_FD_132413 | JGI IMG/M metagenome (GOLD analysis project Ga0181580, IMG submission 132413) | Coastal salt marsh microbial communities from the Groves Creek Marsh, Skidaway Island, Georgia - 071403BT metaG (megahit assembly) | ecosystem: Environmental > Aquatic > Marine > Intertidal... | reverse complement strand
TTGGATTACGACTGGAACTTTAAAGGCTACATTGACCTTGTTGTAAAGACACCAGATGGTAAATATCACGTTATTGACTGGAAGACTTGTTCTTGGGGTTGGGATATGGAGAAGAAGACAAACAAGTATGTCACCTACCAGCTTACTCTATACAAAAAGTTTTTCTGTGAAAAGCATGGCATTGACCCTAATAATGTAGAGACATATTTTGGTTTATTAAAAAGAACTGCCAAGCAAGACAATGTGGAAATGTATAGAGTGTCTTCTGGTGTTAGAAAAACAGAAAACGCCACAAAGACACTTACAGATGGTTGCCGATCAATTAAAGCTGGCCTTAAGATCAAGAACAGAAACAATTGTAGAGGATGTGAGTTTTATAACTCAGAACATTGTACATAAAAAATTTTAACTAATTTAGTTAAAAGCCTTGACACCTTATATGAAATGTGTTATAATAATAGCATAAATCATATAAGGTGTTTTTATGTCAAATAAGCTAAAAGTTTTAACCCTGAGTGATCACCCACTTTCCCCAAGTGGTGTCGGAACTCAAACAAGATACGTTTGCGAGGCTCTTCTGAAGTCTGGCAAATTTGAGATTATTTCACTTGGTGGAGCAATCAAACATCAGAACTACAATCACATTAACGTTGAGCCTTATGGTAAGGAATGGCGTGTTATTCCGATTGATGGGTATGGTAATCCTGAGATGATTCGCTCTATCGTTAGAAATGAGCGTCCAGACTTTGTTTGGATAATGACGGACCCTCGTTTCTGGGAATGGTTGTGGGCGATTGAGAACGAGATCCGCCCCTTGTGTCCGTTGGTATATTACCACGTTTGGGATAATTACCCTTATCCTGATTTTAACAAGAAGTTCTATGAGTCAAATGACTATATCGCGTGTATTTCTCGGCTAACAGCCGATGTTGTTCGCACAGTGGCTCCAACCATTCCATCTTCATATGTACCACATGCTGTAAATCAGAGTGTGTTTAGACCATTAACTAAAGCACAAAGGTTTCAGTTGAGGAAACAAAACATGCACCCAGAAGATCAAGATAAGTTTCTTATCTTTTGGAACAATCGAAATGCTAGAAGAAAGCACTCCGGAACCCTAATTTGGTGGTTTAAGGAGTGGCTCGACAAGAATAAGCTGCACGACAAGGCGCAATTGTTGATGCACACACACCCACATGACCAACATGGCCAAGATTTAAATCATATTGTAAGTCATTTGGGTCTAAATAATAGACAAGTCCTATTCTCAACGGCAAAAGTGCCTCTAGAGAATATGGCTACCTTCTATAATTTAGCCGATGTTACAGTTAATATTTCTGATGCTGAAGGTTTTGGTCTTGCAACGCTAGAGTCTCTTGCTTGTGGTACCCCTATTATTGCAACTCTTACTGGAGGTCTCCAAGAACAAGTTCTGCATAAGGGTAAGTACTTTGGTGTAGGTCTAAGACCAGCCGCACAAGCCATTATTGGATCACAGCAGGTGCCTTATATCTATGAAGATCGAGTATCTAAAACTGATTTCCACAATGCATTGACTAAAATGTATAAGATGGGTCACGATGCTCGGTTGACCCTTGGAATGAAAGGGCATCAGCATGTAACAAACAACTACAACTTCGACACATTCGAAAAAACTTGGGTTGATCTTATGTTGGATATTCACGAAAAAGAAGGTTCGTGGGAAACAAGAAAAGGATATAACAATATTATGCTTAAGGAGGTCGCGTGAAAAAGACAATTTTTGTAAAAGGACCAGTTCTTTCTCAAAGTGGATATGGTGAGCAGTCTAGGTTTGCTCTTCGCGCCCTTCGTACTGTGGAAGACAAGTATGATATTCTTATTCACCCAATCAACTGGGGCCAATCTGGTTGGATCTGGGAAGATTCAGAATTCAGACAATGGATTGACGGTCGGATTCTTGCGACACAAGCAGTCGCAAGGTCCGGTAATTTTAGACCAGATATCACACTTCAGATTACCATTCCAAATGAATTCACTAAGATGTCTTCTGTGGATATTGGTTTTACTGCTGGTATCGAGACAACTAAGGTTTCTCCGCAATGGTTAGAGAAAGGTAATGAGATGGATAAACTTTTGGTTGTTTCTAACCATGCAAGAAATACTTATCAATCAACAAATGCAATAGCTGAGGACCAAAATGGCAACAGGGTCCCTTATTCACTCAAGACACCAATTGAGGTCGTATCACAATCAACTCCACGAGCAGATGCTGTTCCAATTGATGGTTTTGATTTACCATATAACAGCAACTTTCTGGTCATATCTCAAATGGGACCTAGAAAAAATTTCCTGAATACTCTAAGGTGGTTCGTTGAGGAATTTAAGGATGAAGAGGTTGGCCTTGTGATCAAGACATCTTGGAAATCAAATTGTAGAATGGATAGGGAACATACAGATAGACAGCTTGCAAATATTCTCAAAGACTACCAAGACAGGAAATGCAAAGTACATCTTTTGCACGGAGACTTGTCTGCTGGTCAAATGACGTGGCTATATAACCACTCAAAGATTAACGCTCTTGTTAATATTGCTCATGGTGAAGGATATGGTCTGCCCCTGTTCGAAGCAGCACGCGAAGGTCTTCCTGTGGCTACTATCGGCTGGTCTGGACAACTTGATTTCCTACATCATAATGGAAAAGATTATTTTGAGAAAGTCGATTACACTTTAAGACAAGTACAACAGGAAGCCGTCTGGAAAGGCGTTATTGAGGCTGATTCTATGTGGGCCTATGCTGACGAGGGATCATACAAAACCGCGCTTAGAAAGCTTTTACAAGACTCTGAGAGTACAAAACAAAGAGCAACAGAACTGAAGGCGATCATTGATAATGAATTTTCTGATGAAAAACTATACGCAGCTTTTTGTAGAAGCCTCGAATCGAGTATTGCACAGAACCCAGAAGAAATAAAAGGTATTTCTTTCTGTATTCCAACAAATGCAGCAAAAGTAGACAAGACCCTTCTTACTATCAAGTCAATCAAAGAGGAGATGGGCGACTTCCCTCACGAAATTATTTTGGCTGGTGATATTGATGCCTTTAAAGATGTTGAGGGTGTAACTTTGGTGGATAAAAAAGATGAAGCTCATTCTAGAAAAGTATCATCCCTCAGAAATGCAGCCGCAGATAATAGTTCACATGATGTGATAGCGTGGTGTGATGACGATATTGTGATTGGAACACGATGGCTAGAGAATACAATTGAGTTTTCGAAAAATAATAGCTGGGATGTTCTTGGCAACAAATTACAAAACCCAGATGGTACTAGACATTGGGATAGAGCCACCCTTAAGCCACACAGATTGGTTGATTATGATCACAATCAATATGATAAAAGTCTATATCAAACAGCTGGTTTCTTTCTATCTAGAAGAAAAGTTTTCGAAGCTATACGTTGGGATGAAAATTGCTTAGTGTATGGAGATAAAGAAGGAAAACTATCAGAAGATGTGAAGTTCAGTTTGGACCTAGTTAGAAATGGTTATAGAATTTCTTTTAACGAAAGCGCCACAGCTTGGCATAATGATGATAGATATACAGCTTTTGAGAATAGACAAAATAGAACCACTTTGCTGAAAAGCAAAATATTGGAGATAATTCCAACTTATAGTTTTGCAACAAATCATTTAAGATTTGATTCATTAATGGAGAAATTAAAATGAAAGTGGCGGTTGTTGGCGCTGGATTCTATGGTATAAGAATGGCTCAGATGATAAAGAGAAATTTTAATTCATCTGATGTGACAATATACGAAAAGAATAGAGAACCCCTCAGAGAGGCAGTGGTCAACAACCAACACCGCTTACACTTAGGTTTTCATTACCCAAGATGCAATGAGACAATAAACCAAGCCAACTCTTCTTTTAAGACATTCTTATCAGAATATCCTGGCTGTGTTGATGATATAGAAAATAATTTATACATTGTACATAATGAATCGAAAGTGTCACTAGATGATTATCTTAAAGTTTTTGATAACCATAATATCAATTATAAAGTGCTGAATAGCTTTCGAAACCCTATACTAAAAGGTGAAGAGAACTATGAGGCACTTGTAAGTACTGGAGAAAAAAAGATAAATTTACATAAATTATCTGAGGCCCTAAGAATATCCTTGATTAGACACGATATAACTCTTAAGTGCAACAGTAAGGTTATGAATATCTCTGAAGATGGAGTACTGGAAACAAAAAACGGCAAAGAGCAATATGATTTTATAATCAACTGTTCATATTCTAATCCAAACTTGATAGGGGAAGGTATTTTTGATACTAAGAGCGAATTATGCTTTATGTGTTTGTTGAGGCCAACCACTGAATTCTATCACAATTTTGCTTTTACAGTATGTGATGGGCCATTTTCTTCTCTATACCCAGCCGATGATGGCTGCTATACTTTATCAAATGTTATCAAGACGCCATACTACAAATCACTGAACGTAGACGATTTGTATGAGATATCGAAGAATTTGAGTGAAAAACAAAAACTGCTAATCTGCGATGAAATCATTGATGAATCTGAAAAATATTTTAGAATCAAAGATAACTTTAAAGTTGAAGGGGTATACTCTGCGATGAAAACAAAGATAATAAATGATGTTGACGATTACAGAGGCAGTTATTACATCAAAAGAAACAAGACATTTAACATATTGAGTGGAAAACTCCAAGCTGCTTTTCTAATAGAGCAAGATATTCTACGGGAGATAAGGCATGCCTAATAATGCTTTGATTGGTCATACTGGATTTGTTGGCAACAACCTAAAGAAACATTATGATTTTAGATATCTTTTTAACAGCTCAAACATCGACCAAATTGAGAATAACTCATACGATACAATAATGTGTGCTGCGCCTTCTGCTGTTAAGTGGAGAATTAATAAAGATCCAGTTACTGATCTCAACAATATTACACAACTCATATCATCACTACAGAGAACTAATTTTAAAAGATTGATATTATTCTCAACAGTTGATGTATATGGTGATGATAATAATTGTGGCCATGATGAAGATTATGTACCAGACCTGAAACAGCATTATTACGGATTTAATCGATTAATATTTGAGAAGTATGTTCTTAACTTAAGTAACTCAAATATTATAAGACTACCAGCTCTTTTTGGCGCAGGATTAAAGAAAAATATTATTTTTGATTTATGTAATGATAATATGGTAGATAAAATATCTCTAAATACATCGTTTCAGTGGCTAGATTTATCACTATTGCCAGATGTCATTAATCTTGTCATTGACAAAGATGTACCGTTATTAAACGCAACCACAGAGCCAATAGCCACCAGAGATATTGTTGCCAATTTTTTTCCCAACAAGATTTCATCTTGTGTAGGTGAGTCAAGCCTTAGCTATGACATAAGAACAAAATACTCAAAGGATTATCTATACGGAAAAAACGAGATAATCAAAAATTTAGAGATATATCTTGGGGATATTAAATGAATCTTTCATTATCAAATTTATGTTGGGACTTCGAAAGTATCGATGCCTATGAATTACTTAAAGGCAATAATATAGAGTTCATAGAATTAAGTCTCATGAAAATATTCCATGACTGGGATTTCATAGATAAAAAGAAAATTTTAAATCTGAAAAAACAGCTGTCTGATTATGGACTGAGAGTAAGTTCACTGCAAAGCATATTTTATAAAAAACCACTCAACATGTTTAACGACAGCAAAGAATTTTCGGACCACTTTAAGTCAGTTATAGAACACTCAGTGGATCTTGGGTGCCAATATATTGTTTATGGATCTCCTAGAACAAGAACATTAAATGATCTAGAGATAGATCGCGCTGAAGATAGGTTTATACAAATTTTCGATGAGCTATCTGATTTTAATAAAGATGTCTTGCTTGGCATTGAACCAAATCCAGAATATTATAATTGCTATTTTTTAAACACTCATGAAAAAATAAAACATTCACTTGGAAAATTAAATCGTGATAATGTTGTTTTCCATTATGACTTAGCTTGCATTTCATTATCAGGAGATGATCCACACAAAATATATCTACAAGAACTGGATAATCTGAGGCATGTTCATATATCTTGTAAGGACCTTAAAAGTATCAATAACGATGAGCAAGCCAATAAATTTGTGACAAAAATTATACAAAAAAATAGTTGCACATACTCTCTGGAGATGTTAAACTTAAGTAAGGAAGAAATTACTAATTGTATTGGTAAGATTAGAGAATGGAGAAATGATGGCGTCTAATCAAGCAATAAATAAATTGTTTAATATAATCCTGAAGAGGGATGCTGATAAAACAGAAACACAAAGATATCTTGATAAGACAGAAAAGTATATAATCAAAGATTTATCTACATGTAAGGAAAAGTTTAAAAATCTTCATAGAGTATCTGGTGACCATCTGAAAATCAGAACACAACATACAGAAGAAGACATTTTAGATTTTTTCTCATCAAAAAAGTATAAAGTCGCCATCTGCCTTTCAGGACATGTAAGGAATTATCCTAAAAACTTGCCATCAATCAACAAATTTTTGGTGAAACCATTAAATGCTGATGTTTTTATACACACTTGGGATTCGATAGGATCTCAGATTCTTATCACAAGAGATGTGGTTGGTCCAACCCCAGATGAATCTGATAAAAACCTACCTGATTTTAATGAATACCTTGATAACATCAAGGGTGTTAAAATAGAGAATAATCAAAATTTTCTGGAAAAATTTTCTACTGACAAGAATTATACCCTGTATGGTATGTCATTGGGTAACAAAAGGTTTGGAGGCCAAGCGGAGCCAAAATATATTTATTCTCAGCTTTATTCAGTACAGCAATCTTTTAAGATCCTAGAAGAATATTGTGTTGAAAACAACACAGAATATGATATAATAATAAAATGTAGAATAGATTATTGTTTGTATGGTGGTATACAAGAGAAGGACATGGACAACATTATATCAGAAGGATGTTATTATGTCCCTAATATACCATACTCAAATCATGGTCATCCCATTTGTTGTTTATGCGAGAATGATATAGAACATGAAGAACACCTCGAAGATGTTTGTGATGTGTTTGCTTACTCAAATTATCAAAATATGAAAAAATACATGAACGTTTATGATAATTTGCACGAAATAGCTGATGCATTCGAACAAGACAATTTGAGGCAACTAGAGGCTCATAAATTTAAAACAGAGTCACACAATGGACATCGTTTAGTTGATATTTGGAAGGATGTAAATTACAGACTAAATTGTTTTTACCCTGAAAGAATTTTTAGGTATTTTTTAAGAAATGATAAATTGAGGCCCTCGAAATTAACGGGCGAAGTGTTAAGAAGATAAAATATTATTAGGAGATAAAAATGGAACACAAATTATCAAATCAAGCCGTTGGAGCAATTATGATGGCGCTCCAAAAATCACTTTTGGACCAAAGCGATATTGTCCCTGTTCTCAGAAACTTTAACGTTCAGGTTGACGATAGTGGAGAGCTTGTTGTTACAAATCCACCAATTGTTGAGGCCAAAGCAAATGTCACCATTCTTACTGGTGATGAGTAATGCCAAAATATCATTATAACTGCGATTCTTGTATTCAAGGGTTTTATGTTTATCATGGTATGAATGAGGATCACAGTGAGTGTCTTCACTGTGGTTCTGATAGCATTCATAGGGTGCCCGAAATGCCTTTTGTGCGCCGAGAAATCACTCCAAAGAGTGATAAGGCTGGTGACAAAGTAAAGGCTGCTATAGAGGAAAATAGAGCGATTCTGAACGAAGCCAAAGAAGAGGCACGAAACTTGTTTTATGGAGACGATAAATGACCTTAACGATTTGGCTTACAGTTGCATTGTTATTTTCCATAGCTGTTAATGCCCTTCTTTTCTTCTTTTCACGACAGAAAGCTAGACAAGTAGTGGCTTTTTCGGAGAATATTACCGAATTAATTGACCTAATAGATACTTACAAGTCCCACCTTAAGGTAGTTTCTGAATTAGAAATGTTTTATGGTGATGAGACACTAGAAGCTTTACTACAACACACAACACAACTAACACAGATATTGGAAGATGACTTCTCAGAGTATGAAGATTATATCGCTGAATATATTATAGAAGAGGAGCAAGAAGATGGCGAGACGCAGACGGAAGGATACATCGGAGAAAAAGATGTATTTTACGCAGGAACACGAGGACGCAATAATTAATTATTGCAATTCCGAAAATAGAAAAGTTAAAGAACAACTCTATATTCAGTGGATACAACCTGCTTTTAATGAGATGGTAGACAAAATTGTGTTTGCCTATAAATTTACAAGTTTACCAAACATTGATGACTTAAGAATGGAATGTAAGGTTTGGCTTACAACTATTCTCGATAAATATGATCCCGGCAAGGGATCAAAAGCTTTTTCATATTTCTCTGTCATCACCAAGAATTGGTTCATTCATAAGGTAAAGAAGAACACAAAAAGACTTCAGCGTGAAGTTCCCTATGAAGAAGCAGAGCTTGAGTTAGAAACAACCTTTATCGATCCAGGACAAACATATTTTGTCGAGACAATAAAAGGAGAGTTTTGGGATAATCTATGGCTTGAGATTGACACTTGGGATTCTGATTTCGAAAAAGATCAAGAACGAAAAGTCTATGAAGCAGTAAAGATTATTCTAGAATCAGCAGACCAGATTGACATTCTTAATAAGAAAGCGATCTATCTTTATTTAAGAGAACTTACCGGATTAAACACAAAACAAGTGGTAACTCAATTAAATAAAATGCGGTCTAGATATGTTATGTTTAAAAAGGATTGGGATGAAGGTAAAATCTAGCTAAATTCTAGTTATTTGTATGAGCAATAGCAAAAAACACATTAAAAAGGCGATTGATAATATAGAAGAAGATCGCAAAATCACACGGGAGCTGCTTGATGATGCAATCAAGTGGCTTTCCGTTGATGAAGCAAGACATCAACAAATTGGCGTTGTTTTAGCCAAATACGTAGAAACCCTGCAGAGGTCTAACGAGCAGTTAGTCAAGTTGTGTTCTCTCATGTCTAAGAATGAGGGCACCACTGAAGAGCTGACCGAGAAAGACTTCGCAGGGATTTTTGATGCCATACAAAACTCTGAAGACTCGGAGGGTGATAAGTGACCAATCCTTTTTCGGGAATTTTTGATTCACTAGCAGATTTTAAGGCAAGAAACTTATTTTTTAAAGAAGCTATAACGGATCTTATCTATGATACCTACTATAGCAAATTTAAGAATAAGACTGTCTTTAGGGGCATTGTATTATCTGGATATGTCGATTCCAACGCTACAATTAGCGAACAACCACCAGAAGGAGTTGATGCAGCCACTTATCCGAAAAAGTATAAAATTAGGCCATTAGATATTCATGACCTCTTCTTGGACAGCCCTTTGGATGTAAAAGAAAATGAGACTGACGCTTTTGTTAAGTTTAAGAATCTTGTTAGACTACATCCATTTGGATACCCAGAGATGGATGGCAGCAATAATGCTAAGGCGCAATATGTATATGGGGACATAGTTACCTTTAGGTTTGAGGAAGGCCCTGCCAACAATGGCCGCCTACGTTCTATACGTATAATCGATAGAGTAAGCGAATTTGAGGGATTATTGCCCTTTAAGAATTCTATTGTGACTGGTGCAGCAAATGTATCTGCAAAAGATGCTGTAGATAATGGTGGTGCTAAAACAGCAGCTGATTTTAAAAGAGAACAAGGTGCTGAGGATAGAGGTTTTACTTCTGGTGCATCTGGGAGAGATAGGGTTGCTTGGAGAGCCAAGGCTGGTGTAAAGTTAACAACCCAAGTTCAGAATCAATTCATATCACGACTTTGTAAGGATCTTAAGGATGCAGGTTGGACCAAAGAGATAGTTGTTACTAGTACTTTTAGAACACCAGAGCAACAAATGTCGGCAATCGTCGATCAAGTGCAAAAAAATACTATCTCCTGGTATGATACGAAATACAATTCCTTTAAGTATAAGTCTGAGGTACGGGAGATCCTGCAGAGCAATAGTGATAAAGATGAAAAGATAAGATTGGGATCTATTTGGATCAAAAAAGCAATGGGTGAAAATAATTATATGTCTGCCCATTTATATGAGAGTGCATTTGATTTGAGAACAAAAGACTTGACATACGATGAGGGAGTCAAGCTATTAACTGTGGTCAAGGCAATCAAAAGATACGTTAGATTTGCTGCATGGGAAAATGTTCTGGATAACAATGCCAACAATAGAAAGAGAGAGAGTGATAAAGATTTTAGAGCGAGTAATGAACATATTCACATATCATTAACAAGCACTAGGAGTGAATAATGTCAAACATAGAAAATAACGCCACTGATGCAGCTAAAGCAGTTGATGGATACTTTGTTGATTGCACAAAAGTTATATTACCAGGCCCAAACCAAAATATAGAAGAACAATGCCAGCAACGCATAGATGATGGTTTGGTAACTAGTGGTCGTTTTTTGACCAAAGATGTTGATAGCACTCCTGTGTTTGGTCCAATTGGTGATTGTGAGATTGTATACTCAAGAAAGATGGATAAACTTGGCCCACAAGGCTCCAGAATTGTATTGACTAGAGATAATTTCGGACATAGAGCGACAGGCTTCGGAGGACAAGGTGTACCTAGAAGCGAGGCTATCGATATTGTAGCCGGATCTTTAACTGGCGAGAAATATAAAAAGAATAACAATGTGCAATCAAGAGCCAACTTCGTTACTGATGCAGCTAGAATTTATCTTACTGAACGTGGAGACGTACAGAGATATTTTGGAATACCAGTAGAAGGACGATCAAATTGCAGTATTAGCTCCAATAATAAGTCTGGCGTTGCAGTAAAGGCCGACCATTCTCTGATAATTGGTAGAGAAAAAATCACACTTTATGCAGGCTTTTCTGCTAACTCTAATGGTGACGAAAATCTAACTTCTTTTAGTGAGGTTGTGAGACCAAGAATTGAGTTGTCCACAAGTCAGTCAAAAGGAACACAACCTGCTGTTCTTGGAAACAACCTTATGGATCACCTTGAGGCAGCAAGATCAGAACGGGAAGGTCTTCTGAAAAAGATACAAGTCATCGAGACAAGTCTGGTTAAATTGTATGTCGCACTTGGAGCACACACTCATACAGTTGTTGCTCTGGGTGGTGGTGTAGCCTTGCCGAGTGCTGACTTGATTAGTAATGTTGCTCCTAAATTCCCAGAGTATGGTAAAAATACTTTTGAGAATGCAATTGATTTGATTAATCAGCAGATAGAAATAATTAATGCTCAGGGTATAACAATAGCTAGTGGCGGGAAGCCAATCACTAGTGATTCGGTATTTATTGGAGACTAAAATGGCTAGTGAATTCAGGCAAAAACAAACAGATATTTGTGCGGAGATTCCAAAAGAAGATCCGTTAAAAAAGATATGCCCAACTTGTAAGCCAAACCCTAATTTTATCGAACCAAACTGGATTACATCAACCGAGCCATTTCTTAACGAGAAGAATTGTGAATATGAAGTAACGGTTGATACAAATGAATCAGGTGATGTTTTCACAGCACAAGCTTTGGCACAAGAACTTGATCTAGATACATATCTTCGCTCATTTGTAATACCAGGCATTAGAATAATGCTGAGATACTATAATAAGCTGGAGATAAATCAACTGCTATATGCAGCAATTCCTGGATTAACAATATCTGGCCTGACAGCCGAAGAATTACTTCAGGCATTCCCAACATTCGATTCAGCATTTGAGCGGCTAGAATCCCAACCTGAGCCTTCTGTAGAAGATCTAGCAGCATCAGTGGTTCAGATACCAGAGAAGACACAAGTAACAGATTATACTGGTGACACTTATGATGTTTTTAGGCTTGATGCAGCAATACTTAACAACCCTGCGATAACGAACCCTTTTGCATTAGAGCTTTATGCGTATGCTAAAGACTTTGATATCGATCCTATAACTGGGCTTGGAAAAGTTCGAGTTGCAATCCCGGCGTTTATTTTTGATAAAGTACCGGAGGCACCAGGCGTAGAAGACTTACAAGAAGAAGCTGCAGAACTGAAAGATTTTGTTGAGATCAAAGCGCAAGAAGCTTTTGCTATATTTACAAGATTCTCAACCTCTATGAAGATCTTTGGGTCTTATCACGCATATTGGTTTAGTCAAAATAGAGAATCTGAGATACAATACAAAGCATCTGGTGATCCATACTATGCAAAAGACTATGCTCCTTTATCTTTAAACTTCTTTAATGATCTTGCAAAATTAGCATTTGCAAATATGCCACATACAGAGTTGTACAAAATCAAGATTGAGTTTGATAATTCTAACCCAAATAACCAATATGTGATCACTAACATAAAGGGTCGTCTACGAGGCTGTAAATACCAGGACTTTAAGAAGGGCGGAATTGAAAATTTTAAACAAAAGTACTCAACCAAGAGGAAGACTACGTTAATGGGCTATGTTGCCAAAATTAACGAGATAGATATTGATTTAACAGCAAGACAATCATTTCCTTGGCTTGATTTTATCATGAAATACACGTTTCCTGTGATTCATATCAATTATGGGGCCTTATCTCAACAAAGCCTACAGAAAAATGGCCTTGGTTGTGTTGTTGACAATATGTTGAGCGAGGGAGAGAATATCCGAGACTATATTTTGGATGAAACTCTTTCTCTCAGCCAGATATTGCAATATGAGTTTAATACAAAGAACTGTGCTTCGCTTAACGATCCGACAAATCAACCAGAATTTAAGTTTAATGTTGACCTAAAGAAGCCTTTTGCTGATGCCAAAAAAGCCAAAAATGAAGCAAAGCAGGCAGTACAACAAGAGTATCAGGTGAAAATTGAGGAGATAAGAAAAGAAATCGATCTACTCAAACAAAAAGCTGATATGGCTTTAAAGGATTATAATCGGACAAATGCTGAATATGCCGCTGAAACTGCTTTTGCAACAAGACAGTTTTTGTTTGAGGCTCTGAGAGGATACAATCAACAATACAGATCGTCACTAGAGCAAATAAAAGAGCTAGAGAGGCAAATAGAGCTTCTGGAAAAGGAAGCAAGAAGAAAAGCTCGTAGAGAAGGCAGAAGGGCTGCGAATAAGGCTTTAATGGCTACTGGTACAAAAAGTGCGTCCAAAGCATACAATGATGCTCGTATCGAGGCGGTTGAGAGATTTACATCACAAAGTAACTTCCTTGAGAGCATAATAGACCTAGAACAGTTTGGAAACAATGGCAGTATAGGTTTAAACGCCGATCTTTTCCAAAAAGCAGACAAACAAAGTAAGGGGAATTTGATAAGAAGAATGTCTCTTTGCAATGTTAGATCGCTCAGTACAAAATCTGTGCGTTGTCTTCTTTCTGGTGTTACTTATGAAGCAGCATTGAGAAAGCTCATCAAGACAGCATTGGAAGCATATGATATTGATCTTCTTGGTGTTTTCATAGAGGGACTACCACCAGAGGAACAGTTTAAATTACGTCAACAATTCGAAAAAGAATTTGGAAATCTTCCACTGCCATGGGAAGGTGGATATGATCCTGGCTCTTTGTCTAATACAAACCCATACATAAAATATAAGTCAAGAGTTGCAACACCAGAACAACAAATGGTTGAGGCAGCTGATAAGGTTGAGACTAAAAAAGAAAAACAAAAATCATTAGAGGCAAAAATAGCCGATGTTGATGAAGAGATTTATGAGCTAGAAGAGCGAGAAAAAGTAGTAGATGAGGCAATATTATACACACTACAGCAAATTGCAGAATTAGAAACCGAACTTGATCAATCAGGAATCACTCCGGAGACACTTAGCATAATCACGCAAAAGCAAGCTGCAAATGCATCCCTAAAAAGCCTCAAGAAAGAACAAGATTCTTTTGATTCACAGTTTGGCGAATTACAGCAGAAGAAGTTTAACTTACAAACTGAACTTGATGATGTAATAAAAGAAGTTGAGGAGCCATCAGCGGAAGAGAAGGCAAGACTCGATCAATTTAATTCTCTTAGTCCAGAAGAGCAAGAAGCAACAAGAGAACAACTTGAGTCTCAAAAAACAGAAGCTGATGCTCGTTCTGTTGGTGTCACTAGTGTCCTTAAAGGAGATCCAAGTGATCCAACAACACCTGGTACCTACGGGAATTCTCTTGCTAATATGCAACAACAAATAGCAGATGCATATATCAGATATGTCATAGATTTGGTGGATCTGGATGTTGCTTTGGAAAGACTTGAGAGACTACCAGGGTCCCCAGTTATTCAGAGAATTATAGCATCAGCAAACTGTTCATTCCAAGGATTATTTTATCCTCCTATTGATAGTTTCCTTTCGACCCTTTCTTTTGACCCTTGTGGTGATAATAAGGGAGGCATTCAGATACCAGAAATACCAAAGATACCGAACTTTTTTGATACTTCGTTTCTTAATGTTGTTAAGAAAAAATTCATGGTCAAAGTAGATGATGTATTGACCCAAGTCCTCACTGGAATGTTTATAAAACTATTGCAGGTAGTCGATGATGCTCTATGTAAATCAGTAAATGCTGTAGGACAATTTGTTGCTGCAGCCGCATCTGGTCAGGGAGTTGGTTTAGAAGAGGCATTCAATGATGCTTTTTGCCCTGATGGTGATGAGGCACAAAGAAAACAAACAAGAGATGCAGTATTTTCTGCTTCCGGCATAAACGAAATAAAAGACCATAGTTTTGATGCAGCTTTCCGTAGTATGAGCAGTGTCTTATCTGGGAAAGAGGCAGCTGCGCTATTCTCTAAGAGTGGACCAGAGCTTGATCCAAACGTTCTTAATAGAGTTGCAAGTGTCATTAATGCTTTCCACCCAGAATTCAGTGAAGTTCTTGGTAATCCAGATGACGTTAGAGATGTTTTTACAAAAACACAAAAATTCATTCCTTTAAATGTCCGTGAGGACCTCAGAAGAGTCGCAGACAGCACAGAAGATGCTCCTATCTACAACAATATCTGTTTGACCAAAGACGAATATGACAAGTGGAACAATGATAGAGTTAATCTTTTGACCGATAAGGGTCTTGACGAAAACCTCGCGCAAGATATTATTGACAAAGCAAATGATCGAGCACTCAATGATCTTGAGGATGTCTCTGCAATTATCCAGAAAGGACCAGATGGTTTGCTGCAAGACGCTTTAGATGACCTGTTAGGGTTTGCGGAAGATCCAAACTGTTCAGTTAATAAGTCGGCAATAACGTTCGAAAGTGAAGATCAGGCAGCTCTCAAGAAGCAACTTATTAATGATTATTTTAAGAACTTAGAGAAAGCTTTCCTGAAAGATATTATCGGCGACTTTAGTTCGATCATGCAAAACATTCTTCGAGACAAGAATAACCAAACTCTTGCTTTTCATGAATTTTATGCCAATTTCCCGATTTTCTTTCCAAACTATGTCAACAGCCGTGAACATTGGGACCTTAGAAAAGAAACTGCTGGTGTTATTATCGAATCCTTCATGGAAGAAGATAAAATCAATGGTGTTTTCCCGGAAACTGTTGGTATTCATATGAAAAATGAGATTGACAAAAGACAAACATTCAGAACTTCTCATACTAACAGTGGCAACTTTAAGCTAAAATTCCAAGATAGAAAAAATGGCGAAACAGATGACGATTTTAGTTATGGTTTTGACCTAAGATTCTTTTATGATTTTGACAATCCTTTCCAATACAGGGTAAAGGTTGATGAGAAATATAAAGACTCAATATCAAAAAGAGAAGCCAAAAAACTTGGTATAGAAGAAGTTGGTGGTATATATGAGATCACTGCAACTGATAAAATTATGCTTAAAGATATAAGTCAATTCTCTGGCTCTATCGAAAGGCTTACAAATTATGAACTTAGTGATCATGAGGGTGTGTTAAATCAAGCATTATTGTTCAGATCATTGGTTGGAGAAAAAGTATCCAACTTGAGATTCGATGATCAATTATTGAGCAATGTTTTTGATTATCAAACAACTTCTTTGTTTAACTTTGTAAAAAGAGCAACAGGCGAAACAGCAGACGGTGGTGTTGCACCGGGATATAGCTTTGGTTATGATGCGAATCAAACAATTAGCTCAATTGATCTGAAGTATGTAAACCCAGAGGCTGATCCCAACGATCCAGACACTTGGGAATATACATACGAAGAAGAAGAGGCTGTTATGGGAAAGAGCGCAACTGAAAACCCTAGAGTTCATTTCCTATCGCCTTCGGTATATGGAGGTTCTTACAGAAGACCACAGATTTATGTCGAACCTGCTGTATATAATGGTTGGATGTCACTGATTCAGACTTTCGTACCTGAAGTCGAACCTTGCGGAGATAGAGATACTAACTTTTTGGAAATCGCATCCATTAGAGATAGGGTTAAATTTTTAGAAGATAATATTCCCATGGATGAAAGGCTATCTGTTGCACCAGAGTGTCGAGATGAAAGACCATATGACAAACTGGCTGCACCGACAACACATGCTCTAATGGAGGGCATTGTTATAGCCACTGTCCGAGTGTATGCTACTGAATTTATCTTGAGGACAATGCCTATATTCTCCAGTGTTGAGTACAACATTAATAATGTTGATGATACTTTGTTTGACATAATGGTTGATGAAGTAGAGAAAGGAATCAAAAATGAGACAGCTTGGTTTGCAAAGATTCAGGGCTTCACATATTGGCTCTTCTTTCTTGAGCAAGCAGTTATGGCTGGCCAAAGACAGTTTAAAGATGGCCTCTTAGAGGACAATGAAGCACTTCAGGAAGCTTTTAATGAGATAGGTAAGGTAGAGGCTAGATACTGGGCCGAAGAGCCTAATGCGGTCCTTAATGGAGCTGCATTGGCCGCTTATGGTGAAGAATTCCAAATAGAATTACAAAAACCATTGGTTAAGGCTAGGTTCGATATCCTTCTTGGTGTTCTTGAGGCCGGAAACTCTGTTGGTCTTGCATCAAATCTTACAAGATATGCTTCTAAGCTATACAATCTGTATGAATCACAAGATGCAGCAAAAGTTATTCTTCGAAGCTTAGTAAAGAAAGAATTCCAAACTTTGGTCGAAAAAGTCAATTTTAATATGAGACCTCGACCACATGTGTTTGATATTAACAAATATTTGTTAAGTAAAAATGGATTTGTATTTAACTCAAACATTCGAGCTGGTGAGCAAGTTATCGAATCTCCGACTGTTGAGAATGCTTCTGTCCCTGATTATGGAACAGTGCAGAATGTTGTTGAGGACATACAAACTCAAAATCCTCTGGATGGGATCGAGTTAGAATTGGCACCATATAATCTTGCTTTACCAGGCGGTGATATTGTGGAATTCTTAACAGCAGATTTGAGCCTAACAGAATTGCCAAGCGTCGAGGATATACAGAATAAGTTAATTTCTATATTCTCTCCATTACAAAATGGATTCTTCTATATGGAAAAATATGTTAGAACGATTGAGAAAGACGGAACACAACAGGTTCATACTGTTGGTCAATTCCAAGACCTGATCAGAAACTCAGGTTTTGACCCAGAGTCTTACATTAGTGATCATTTTGGTGATGCCCAAATTGTTAATGATGAGATGATAGGGTCAATTGGTGTTAAGTATGGCGTTAGGTTATGTTATGTTATGCCAAAAGACGCAACATACACAGCCAACATGAATTTTGCAAAGCAAGAAAGAAGCTATAGATTTAAAGCTGCAACCGCTGCTGTTAAAATCCCTGATTCGGTTGTGAATCTTCTGCCAAGTCCTATCAAAGAAGTTGTCGAGCCTTATACGGTGTTTGAGTTTGAGGGAGCATTCAGGGATATTGTACCAGTAATTTCTTACGAGAGAGATCTTCCTGATTACAAAATCGAAGAAATTGACTTGCAAGATCAAGATTTGGGACAGGACATCAAATGTTATGTCGATAAAATGACCGAAGAAGAAGATTACAAAATGTTATTTGATTATATCTTCCCAAGCAAGAGCTTTGTATCTGTTCTAGGAATATACTCGTTCTTTGGATTCTTCGCATCTATCGGAGAAGCAGATGATGAGAGAGATAGAACAAACGTTCTTCTTAACCCTGATGCCTGGCAAGATAAAGTGTTTAATGACACACGTAAAAGACTGAGAAAAATGTTTGCTAGTGCATACAAATCAGACGATGATGCTTATGATGATGAAGAGGAAGGAAGCAATTCTAGAGATAATGACAGAAGATTCCTTAAAAATATCCTACCCAGAGTGTATTTAAATTTAGATTCGGATGTAAATTGGTTTATGAGAAGAAGAATTATAGCTGAAAAGCCGTTTGATTCTGATGGTAAGCCGTGTAAGAGTGCATTCCAAAAGCTTTTTGAGGACGGTTAATATGCCTTTATCACTAAAATTACCACTAGCAGTCAGTCAGGCAGACGGCTATACCAGCTTCTCTAACTCAGAAGTTGTCGATGCAATCAAACAAAACATCAGAATGTTGCTGCTCACCAGACAAGGTGAACGGCTGTTTGATGCCAACCTTGGTGTTGGCCTAGAAAACTTTTTATTTGAGCTAGGTGATGAAAATTTAGTCAATAGAGTAAAGACAAGAATACTAGATCAATTCCAAACTTACTTACCGTATGTTATCATAACAAACATGGAAGTAACATTGCAGCCTGATTCTAATAGCATGCGCGTTAGTTTCGTGTTTAGCGTCGATAGACTTATTGCTCAAGAAACTTTTGATATTGAAGTCTCGATTTAATAAACAAAAAGAAGAACTATTTAGACTTATGAGGGACTATGGATGCCTAAAGGTAAAAATATCAACATAAATTACACCAGTAGAGATTTTGATTCTATCAAGAGAGACTTGGAAGAATACGCAAAGAGACACTACCCAGATACATATAAAGACTTTAGTCAATTATCAGTTAACTCTTTGATTCTCGACTCAGTAGCATATGTTGGTGATATCCTGTCCTACTATCTCGATTATCAGGTAAATGAATCATTTTTGGATACCTCAATCGAAAAAGGTAACACAAGAAAACTAGCAAGATCATTGGGATATAAATTTGCAGGTAAACCAAGTGCTTATGGCCAGGTGGCCTTGTATTGTCTTATCCCTGCAAACGGTGACGGAACTGCACCGGATAGTAGCTATTATCCAATTGTAAAGCGCGGAACTGCTTTTACTAATGCAAATGGAGCCACATATACATTGACTGAAGATGTTCGTTTTGATGCCGATACAACAGAAATTGTGGCAGCTAGGTTTAATACCACCACCGGCGCAACGACTTATTTTGCAGCAAAGAATTATGGACAGGTAGTATCTGGAGTATTCCAACGTTCTACTTCTGATCTTACAAATGCAACATTTAAGAAGTTCAGAAAAATTAAAGTTGGTGGCGTTGATACCTCAGAGGTAATATCAGTAAAAGATTCAGATGGAAATGAATATTTCGAAGTAGAGAACTTGGCACAAGAAGTTGTGTTTAAAGAAGTAACTAATAAAGATGCCGCTTCCGACGGCGTAAGATCAATCATCAAGCCATTTGTGGCTTCTAGACGATTTGTTGTAGAACAAGATGATACCGGAACATATATACAATTTGGTTTTGGAGATGAAACTGATGAACCAGAAGGTCTCGCAGAACCATCCAAATTAGCGATCAAGATGCATGGCAAGAGAGAGATTACTGCATTATCGTTTGATCCGTCAAAATTGCTTGGAACATCAAAACTGGGTATTGCGCCACAAGCCACTATCCTTACGATAATTACCAAGACAAATGACTCGACAAATATCAACTCGGCTGTTGATTCCATTAGGACAATTAAGTTTAGAGATGTTGATTTCGATGATCTGCAATCGCTATCTGCCACTAGAGTAACTGAGGTTATAAATTCATTGGAAGTATCTAACGAAGAGCCAATTATCGGAGGAGACTCCGATATGACTAATGAAGAAATAAAGCAAAACGCTAAAACCTATTATGCCTCTCAGAGCAGAGCAGTTACAAAACAGGATTATGAATCACTGGTTTACAGCATGCCAGCTAAGTTTGGAAAAGTTAGGCGAGTAAACGTCGTAAATGATCCTTCATCGACCAATCGTCGATTGGCAATGTACCTGATTTCTGTTGATAGAGATGGAAAACTAACAACTGCAAACAGTAACATAAAGCTAAACGTTAAGAATTGGATCTCTAATTACAAGGCTCTCAATGATACGATTGATATCTTTGATGCTAAGATTGTAAATTTCGGTGTTGATTTTAAGATTACAGTCGATCAGAGGTATAGTCAATATGATATCGTAGGTAGATGTGTAGAGGCTATTAAAGAGCAATTCTCTAATCAACTATATATTGGGGAACAAGTTTCTATTACAAATCTATACTCTGTGCTTGGTAAAGTGGAAGGAGTGGCAGACGTAAAAAGCGTTAATATTATTCCTAAAACAGGGACCAACTATTCATCAACAAGATTTAATTTTGACGAAATGAGAAGTGATGATGGAACCTTCATAAAGGCACCAAAAAATGTAATTATGGAACTTAAATATCCAAATGCAGACATTAGAGGAAGGATTGCATAATGATTAAAAGATATTTTGCAACAGCGGACAATACAATCACAAACGCCTTTGATGAGACACTGGTCACTAGAGGGACTGGTTCCAATATGGGCGAGGCAGATATCCTTGAGGTTTTTTCTATTTACGCTCAAGTTTCCGGCTCTGATGGATTATCGTCGGAGCTTTCCAGAATCATTGTTCAGTTTCCAATAGATACCTTGTCAAATGATATCGATGCAGGCCGTGTCCCTTCTGGTGCGTCATACTATCTCAAGATGTTTAATGCAGAGCATTTGGGAACTCTTCCTAGACAATTTGATCTTGAGGTACTGGCAGTTTCTGCTTCTTGGCAAGAAGGTGTTGGTCTAGATATGGAGAACTACACAGATCTCACATATGATGTTGTTGGCTCAAACTGGATTAAAAGATCTGGGTCTACATCTTGGGTTTCTGAGGGTGCTGATACTCATGTATCTCCAACATTTAGCGGTAGTTTTGACGTTGGCACTGAAGACTTGGAGATCAATGTTACATCATTGGTCAACGAATGGATTGATGGAACAAAAGAAAACTATGGCTTCATGGTTAAGTTACCAACATCTTTCGAGAACAGAGCAAAGTCATATTATACCAAAAAGTTTTTTGCAAGGAGTTCTGAGTTCTTCTTTAAGAGACCTGTTCTTGAGGCACGTTGGGATTCATCCTTACGAGATGATCGTGGAGGCTTTTATGCCTCCTCATCAAATGCACCAGCAGAAGACAACTTAAACACAATCTATCTGTATAACTATTCCAGAGGTAGGTTGGCTAATATTCCAGGCGTTGGTACTGGTGAAATATATGTTAACCTCTATGAAACTCTTGGTGGAAGTGCTTTGACTCTTGCAGTTGATACTCCAGCTACTGGAGGGTATGTATCTACTGGTATATACTCCTGCTCAATCGGTGTACAAACAACAGCAACTACCCTTAGAGACGTATGGTTCTCAGGTGCGACAGAGTACTATACAGGATCAATCTCGGTTAAGCGGAACAATAGCCAAGCATATACTGAAGATGCTAGATATGTTTTGAGCATGCCTGGTCTCAAGAGAGACTATCAGTACCAACAAACTCATAAACTGAGGCTTTATGCGAGACAAAAAGATTGGTCGCCGAGTATTTTTACAGTCGCAAACACAATCCCTTCGAGCTTAATTTTTGAGAGTGCCTCATATGAAATCTTTAGATCGATTGATGGAGAAACCGTTGTTCCGTATGGAACAGGTTCTTCTCAACACACTAGGCTTTCATATGATGTATCGGGCAACTATTTTTATCTTGACACTTCTATATTGGAGCCTAATTACACATACGGAATACGATATTCTATTTATAATTTAGACTCGGATAGCTATGAAGAGCAGCCGTATACTTTCAAGATAAGAGTTGTTAAAAATGAGTATTAAGGATTTATTTGGACGAAAAGTAAAAAGTTATGACGATTTAAGTCAAGATGTAGAGTCTCCGGAATTCATCGATAAAGAAATCGAGGAAAGACAGACTTATATTCCACCTATTGACTTTGCAACAGCTTCTAACTTTGTTACATACGGTTCAGCAGAGCTATATTACAAAAACTCTATTGAGAGAATTTATGGCGAATATCCTTATGATGGATCACTAAAAGAAAAGACAGAGTTTCACCTTTCATCTTCTTATCTTGACAGATGGTTATTTGACAATAAGTATCCAAAGACAACAGGTTATGCATCGCTTGGTGAATCCGGTCAGGCAACTGGTCAAGATGGTCCTGGTTATGGTAATGGCTATACATCAAGCGAATATATCTTTGTTGCAGGTGGCTTGAGAACAGGAAATGATTTCTCAGAGACCGCAAGAATATCCACAGCTTTTGGGCAAAACGCAAAATATGACCCAGATAATAAAAGAGGAAAAGTATTTCCCGTTGATTTAGATGTCGGTAATACAGTTGAGTTTTGGCTAAAAAAGGATACTATTCCATCAAATGGTGTAAGAGAAGTAATTTTGGATCTGTGGAACGGTGAAGGGCCAACATCCTTAAATTATGGACGCTTAACTATCGAATTGGTTCTGGGTGCTGGTGCTGCCTTTACTGCAACTGTACAGCAAGGTTCTACCCCAGATGGATTTTTCAGAACAGCAATTTGCACAAGTGCGATTGATACAGCATTTATTGCTGATTGGAACCATTATGCAGTTTCTTTCATCAATGATGGGAGCAGCATAAAAGTAAGATTCTATGTGAATGGAGCACTTAACCTTGAGCAAAATCTGGGTACCAATGTTGCTGCATTTACCGGACTTGTGAATGGTTATGTTGGTGCCCTACAAACAGCGCACGCTGGAGAATCACAATCACCAGGTGATGGTAAACTTATTGCTGATCTGGATGAACTTAGATTTTGGAAGACCAGAAGAACATCTCGTCAGATTAACATTGGCTGGAACCGACAAATCGGTGGAGGAGCAAATACAGACGACAACACTGTTGATCTTGGCCTTTACTATAAGTTTAACGAAGGTATAACAACAGTTGCTGCTACCGACTCTAATGTCTTGGATTATTCTGGAAGGATTGCCAACGGAACTTGGACAGGCTATCAAAGCACATCTCGTAATACTGGATCTGCAATCAATCTATCCAGCAATGGGACAGAGATCGGTGATCCAATTATATATTCTACACACCCATCAGTTTCTTCTCTTATAACCGAAATGCAGGTTTCAGGCTCTCTTTACGATGCAGAGTATGGAAATCAATTATATTATACTTTACCTAACTGGGTTGTTGAGCAAGATCAATCTGGCGATAAAAACCTTGAGAAGCTTTATCAAATCATAGGTGCTTATTTTGACCAACTAAACACTCAAATCAAAGCAGTAACTTCTCTGAAGGATAAGACGTATTATGAAGAAGAGTACAAGGCACCTCCTTTTGCAAGACGCTTGTTGGAAGAAAAAGGTTTCGCAACATCCGATATTCTTGTTGAGAATGATATCCTTGAGCTTTTTGTAAACAAAGATATCAACTCGAATATCTTCGAAGAGAACATCGATGAGATAAAGAACAGAATTTACATCAATATCTATAATAACCTTGAGGGTATTCTTAAGTCAAAAGGTACTGAGAGGTCAATACGAAACTTTATTCGCTGCTTTGGTGTTGATGATGAGATTGTTAAGCTTAATGTCTATACTGATGAAGGTATGCACTATCTATCAGATAAGTCAAAAGAGACTTCATCGAGAATAAAATACATTAATTTTAATGAATCTCAGTACTCTTCTGCTACAATTTACCAAACCTCATCAGCAAACAATTCGAACACCTTTATTAGTGGCTCTTTAACGGGCCTAGAAGAGCAATACAGCGCGTTTACTCTTGAGGCAGACATACTAGTGCCCTTTAAGGTTCCGCGAGGCGAGACAGGCTTTTACTACACTCCATTCTTATCGTCTTCTGTGTTTGGTTTTCATGAGGCCATTCCATCTGATCCATCAGATTATACTTGGGAGACAAATGAGTTTGCAAACTTGCAAGTTTATCTTGTAAGAAATGAATATAATTCACCAGATGCTCGCTTTGTTATCGAAAACCAAGATGGATCAATTCTTCTAGAATCAGATTATATCAAAGGTATATACGATAATCAACACTGGAACTTGGCACTAAGAATCAAGCCAGAGACTTATCCTTATGCTGATGTCGCTACAAATACAAATCCTAGCTATGATGTCGAGTTTTACGCTGTAAATTACAACTACGGATCAATACAGAACGAAGTTTCTTTATCCGCCTCTATCTCATATACATCAGGGTCTGCGTATCTTTCTAATCCAAAGCGTGTTTACGCTGGATCGCATTTGCTTAACTTCACTGGCTCTGTCATCGAAAAAACAGATGTGGAAATCGGAGCTGTAAGAGCATGGTTAGCATATGCTGATGACGCTGTTATCGGAGAACACAACAAGGATCCGATGAATTATGGTTTATCCAAGTCTGAACAATCTGATAACATATTCACCATTAACAATAAGCAGATACCGTCCAGTGAACTCTCAATACTTCATTGGGAATTCGATACTGTAACTGGCTCTGATGGATCTGGTAACTTTATTGTAGAAGACTTCAGCAGCGGCTCTACCGATACAATCTATGGATGGATAGATAATATTATCCGACGCGAACATAGGGCAAAGGGTGCTGGTTTTGGAGCAAACAAAACAACATTTGCAGAATATGAGTATGTTTTCTCTTTAAAGAAAGAACTTCCTGAGATATCTTTCTCCTCCGATACAGTCACAATTAAAGGCGAAGAACAAATCAACTTCATTAAGGACGAGGATGTAAGCGATAACTTCTTTATCCTAGAGAAGAGTCTCTATGCTATTGTTTCTGAAGAGATGCTAAAGACATTCTCTACAATACAAGAATTCGCAAACCTATTTGGTCATGCAGTTGATAGATATAGATTAAACTATAAGTCTCTTGACCATGCAAGGGCAATTTTCTTTGAGAGAGTCGAGCAAGACATTGACTTCGAGACATTCACAAATTACTATAAGTGGATTGACTCGTCAATATCAACAATGGTCGAGCAATTGTATCCAGCATCTGTAAGACATAGTGAAGGTGTCATTGATGTTGTTGAGTCTCATATCCTAGAGCGAAACAAGTATCAAAGCAGACCAGGACTCCTCACCAGATATTCATCAACAGAAGGGTCAATCAGGGGAATTAACGAACTCAATTATAATTGGGAATTTGGACATGCACCAGATTATAGGAACTTCGAGAACCAAAACTTATTCAGTTTAAAAATTGGTCAAACAGGAACTGATGCTTCTAGGTTTAGGGCCTCTCCATCTCCAACTTTTAACAGATTCTGCACAACTTTCTGGATGAAACTTGAGACAACACCAACTCTTGCAGCAAACTTTAAGGTTATTAGGTTTGATCAAAGCTCAAATTCTAATCAATTTGCTATTGAGATATTGCAGACTGCTGGAGGAACAAAGATCCAGACTAGATCTACTACCACGGATGATTTTAAAAAGCACATAACAGTCAATACTTTTGATTTCACTAACTGGACACAGGTTGGTGTTTACTTTGAGGGGATTAGTTTAGCTTCTGCCAATGTTTATATTTACATCAACGGTACCTTAGAGTCAACCACCGTATCTTCAGGTACTGGAATTGATGATGTGTTGGCTATTGTCGATAGAATTGATTTGAGACAGAACACTGAATCTGCTGTATTTTTGGATGAGTTTAATGTTATAACCGGATCTCTCGATGCTGCTGATTTTTCGGAGCTTTATAATAATGGAGTTTACTTTAATGTAGCAGAGGAATTCTCAAGAAGACTTGATCTTATTGCCAGTTACAGAATGGGTGATGCTGATGGTGATACAACATCAGAAATTTTCGATGTAAGAAACGATAATAATCTTACGCCATTAACACCAGTTCCATTAGCAACAGCTGAATTTGTAGAGGATGTATTTGATCAAGGTACTATTATCGGTAACACTACCGAAGAAAATAGTCATTGCTTGTGGCAGAAAGAAAGAAGAGAAAGAACAGATATTACAGATCGCGAAACAATTAGGCAAGTTTTGACAACTGATGTTTCGGCATCTGCTGTGAACTTGGCACAACCCGATAAGACAATCTACCAAGGCTCGACATATGCAACCAGAAGATTGAGCAAACCATATCGTGTTGGGATTGATCTTAAAAACACCATTCATGGTGGTGTCAACTATATTCCAAAGAAAGATCGAGAGTTTATATCAACAGCGGTGAACCCACAAGGTGGACTATTCCCATCAGGTACTCCAAGAAACGTATTTGTTGTCGGTACAGGTCCTGGTACTGGTATCAATGAACAACAAAAGTGTGATGATCCAAAACCACCAACAGCGAAAGAGTATTATGATTTCACAGCACAGGTGGGTAAATACTCAGATGATTCTAATGGGGAGCCATTGTCTGAGCTTGATGGCTTTGTTTATCGATTAGAAGGTAAGAAGTATTTTCCTTTTAATCTCAAAAAGGCAACAGTAGAAAATGGTTATAACCAGCAGGTTAGCCGCCTCTTTAAGAAGGATGCAGAGATTGTAAACTTACACTCAGACATCACTGATTTTACCAATGAAATACCAATGCAAGGGCCATTCACTCAAACTCATGTTGGTGGTCATCAATCAAGACACGTTGCTATCAACAAGTTCGACACATCTTTGCAAACCGAAGGTGGTGGTGCAACACTAAACAACGTTGACGACCAATATTCACGTCCAGAGAGATGGCGATTAAAGTTTGGTGAACACCCGACAGAAGATGATCGAGACGGTGCTATGGGATTTGTTAGTCCTTCATATGGCTCTGACCATATTACTGGTGACTACATCGATACTTCTCGTGAGTGGGCAATTTACTATCGTGACGGAAGGGTCAAGAGAGCAGTAAACATTCAGAATATCAGAGATGTAGCAGCAGATAATATTCTTGGAAACTATAGCAAGCTTTATCAAGTAATCTCATCTTTTGGAGATAACAAAAGAGCATTTGTAAAAGCTGAAGGGTTTACTCTACCACCTGATTTGGCAGACCTTCCTCAGACCACACAGGTATTAACTCGTATTGACAGAAGCACTACTTGGGAAGTGCCAAGCACAGCAAGTGCTGATATCTCCGAAGCAATCATCAAAACAAGATTCTCGGCACCTGGTTCTAGAGATGTTGGAACAAGAGGGTTTCTTGACATTGCAACAGGAGAAAGATCTGTATATAACTCGCTAAACTTCAGAAACTTAGCAGTTAGAGGATCTGGTTCAGCTGCACCAGAAGAAATGAGAGTTGTCGATCAACTTGGTCAAGGTCGAGGACTAAGAACACTATTGTCTTTACACTCAGGTAAATTTGGCTATGATCCAACATTTGGATCTGTCTCAAGTGCAACCTATGTAACACAACCATCGTTCCATAAACAACACAGAAACACTCTTGTTAGAAAGGAAATATCTGGCTACAGAAATGCTCTTAAGTTTGATAGCCTTGGTGATGGAGTTGTTAGGACTGGAACTGTAGACACAGTTGGTGCAACCACTGGTATCTCAATATCAATGTGGATAAAGACACAAGGCACTGGAGCGAGAATTATAGCAACTGATGACGGGACAGATAATTTTTACTTGTCACTTGATGCATCTAATGTTTTGACGGTTAGATTTTATCAAGAAGCTGATAATACTAGCCGAATAACCAATGAATTTGCATCATTTGCGAATTATTATGATGAACTTATTAACTTGGTAGTCACGGTAGATAAAGCCTTGACTGATATCAAGGCATATGTTAACGGAACAGAATTGACTGCAACGTCTACAACCACTGACGGTACTGTTAACTCTGCATTGATTGATAACAATATTCTTATTGGTGCCGGTTTTGCAAATGGAAACTTTAACAGCCATTCCATAATATCAGACTTTGCAGTCTTCTCAACCCTTCTCTCGTCAGTCAATGTACAGTCAATATACGATAATGATGTTGGTGGAGAATACATTAATCAAGTGTGGGGATCCTCTGCTTTATCAATATTCTTTAAACTCGGAGAAGAACCAGAATTGGCAGATTTAGAGTTCGGAGAAAATCTAGCATCAGTTGTAACTTTCGAATCATCATACGGGCTGAATGGGCCACTTACAGCCACTGCACAAAACAACCCAGAGGATGTTACGATACAACAAGGAAGACAACTAGACACAGTAAAATCAAAAGAATTCCATAATAATGCCCTATTTACTTCACTACTACCCGCTTCTGATTTTCAGTATAGTTGGGTAAATGCTGCAATTAGTGGCTCAAACTGGCGGGATGATCAATTGGTTTATGGATACGCACCACGAGATGGAATTCTAAGTTCTTCCGTAGGCTACACAGAAGCAATCATCTTTCCTTCAGCATCGTTATTATTCGGAGAAGATTAAATGGCCAAGTATTATCAGGATTTCATTGGACTAAACACTTTTGTCTATGAGGCTTCTGGCTGGAAGATCGATGAACAATTTGATGGCTTCAATGCTGAAGAAGAAAGATCTGCAAATAACGTCTTTGTGTTACAGCAGAATCATATTCTTACCACGGTTGCCCCAAACCTTAGCACAGGCGTAGATGACCTAATAAACATTAAAAACTCCTTGTTTCCTTATTCTTTGGCCAATACTGCATCATACTTTAATGCTATGATTGTCAAGAGGAATGGCCCTTATGGTTATCCAATTTGGAAACAAATCAGAGCCTCTGATAACCCTCTGTCCAGAAGGCAGAGAAAAGAAAACGTCTTCACATTTGTAGAAGAGCCTGGTAGAAAGTTCCAAACACAGATCAATGGAAAGTTTTACGATAGACTTGACCGATACGGTGATATCATAGTTTTTAAAGAGCCTGTAATTCAGGGCAACCATATGCCGCTTGAGTTGTTCGCTGGAGTTGAGACATATTCTCAGGCACTAAACAAAAGTGTCGAGAGAAAGGTATTATTAAAGACATCTTTTGGAAATGAGATTGCCTTCTTTGCTAATGATCAAATTAACAGAAATTACGAAACTGAGTTGATGACAGATGCAAACTATGAGGATCTTAAGGCTCTGTATCTTGATGGTGGATTAGATGATGATGGTTCTCCTCTTGATAGCTTTAAGTTATTGAGATACAGACAATCTGTTTGGCCGAGACCAGAATACGCATTCCTTAATAAGACAAGATCAAGAACCTTTTTTGTCAATAAGTTCTGGAGAGATAACCGAACAGATCGAAAACTAACAGGAATAAATGCAAACAATGGCTTCGGAACATTTGTTCCAAGACAGTCAATGTGGCCGCTAGATGTCGCTGAGGATTGGGCAACACGAGCCGCACCTGCTTATGTCGGTTTTGTTTTTGGAGAACAGGATACTTATCTGTATTATATAGGCGGAGTTAGTGGATCAACAGCTAATCTTGGTGGATATAATACTGGTCAAGATACAGAAACAGTAGCTGGTGTTAGTAACGCTAGTTCTCTTGGTGGCGCTGGTGTTTTGATGAACTCTTACAGTCACTTAGCTAGAGGTTTCTTTAATGCATCGACACAAGTCCCTGTTTATACAGTGGGAAGTATTCCCGGTTTCCAACCTCAACTTTCCTTGAGTGCCTCAGCTTATTACTCAAAAAGACATACTCTTAATTCTGTGCAATCGGTGGTACCGTTAGCCGGTATGGAAATAACAGAAACCGGATCTTTAACTGGTATTGCAACTGGGTCTTTGTTTGAGGGTCTAGCAGCTTGGGATGCACCAACACAGGCAGGGAAAAATCCTTTCTATGATTCATATGAACAGTATGGCGAGAATGTAAGATTAAAAGGAAAAGGGTACTCTATTGTCCCAGAGTTTAGAATCAGTAATCATGTTGAGACTTATCAATCCAAGGGTGTAACAGAAGAGCTTACATCTATCTTTGAGATATCTGGTGCTACTAAGGAGAATGATACAACTGCCAATAACGATTCATTCTATACAGTACTATCTAACAGTGATTTTCTCAAGCATTTTGATCTCATCAAGAAAGATCATAAAGATTTTGCAGACCCAATTAGCTTAACTTTGAGATGTAAGGCTGTAAAGAAATTTCTTCCTTATAAAGGATTTTATCCGGCAGATCGCACAACTGAAATCGCACAGCAATTTTATAGCTCTTATTCTGACTTTGTACAGCTATATCAGGACCCCGAAATTTCTTCTGATGCACCCTTTGCATTCCAGACAGCCATTGAGCCTTTATTTGCACCAGGTGTCTTGTTTAACAGCATTAAAGCAGGTGTTGCCTGTGATTATCCGATGTTTTTTAAGGGATATGGGGATAAAGTGAATGTCGATGTTACTGGTTCTGGTACTACTGAATTGGTGAACACTTTGTGGGAAAAGTCGGATCTTATGAGTTCTACTCTCCACAATTCTGCTTTTAATAAAAGAATTGATTTTGACGCTCTTATAGAGCCAGAGAAATATCTTGCAAACGAAGAATTGGTGATCCAAGAACCTCATGCTTTTGGGCTTGGAGATGTGCTTCCTGAGCTTTCGTCTGTATGGGACGGAACAGGAGACAATCTATATAAGAAAATGATGAACAACTTTTTGGCTGAAGTTCCAGAGTTTTTCATCAAGGACCAAAATTTTACAACAATAACTTCTCTTGAGAGTGAAAACCCAGAGTTCGGAAACGCTGTTTCTGGAAATTATTACGTCATGCGAGTGAAAATGTATCACTCCAGAAACAAAGGTAATGCAAGAATACCTGGCATGAATAACACAGACTATCAGCCTCCTCAAGATCTATACGAGGTAAATGGAGTAAAAGAAAGTTTCACAATGTATTCTAGACCAAGTGCTTTCGGTGCTCCAACATTTGGAACAACTGGGTCTGGATCTATTAATACAGTAACTATTTCTGGCTCTGATTCTCTTCATGGATATAACTTCCCGTTTACTCCACCATATTATCATGGTGAAGCTTGGTGTGATGTCATTTTTAAGCCATCTGAGAGCAGAAAATATTCATTGGATGAAATCTTGCGAGAAGTAAAAGAATATCCGTACTTTACAAGATACGCTTATGAGCCAGATGCACTTCGTGATTTGATTGGCGGATTTGGATCATATACTGGATCGTATGAAAAATATTCTGCTAGTCCATGGAAAGAACTCATCATTGACGAAACTGGACACTTAATTGTTACTGGTGCAAGAGCTGATAACGAATGGTCACAGGCTAATTTAGTAGGGAGCAATATATCTGTAAAGACAGCGCCAACAGATCCTGCTATTCAGCACCCATATTATCTGAACTTTAATGCAATGCAATTAGACTCATCGGTCAATCTATTTGCGAAAGGCGAAATCAAAACAATCAATTTGCAAGATGATGGAATTGATCAAGCTGTTGATATTGCCACCGAAGTAACAAGTGAGAGAAAAGCTCGATGGATTATTCAGCCAAAATTCGAAACTCCAATGCTGAACTTTAATTCCTATACAGATCTCTCAGTTGATGGTCTTACTGAGCCACAATTTGCTGCTGAGTCCACTCCTCGTGGCATGTGGCACCAATATGGTATTCTCGAAGAAGATGCGAACAAGGGTGTTTTCCTACAGGTTACCGATGTTCCAAATTCTTGGATGGCAGGAGCACTCGGTGTCGGCCAAACAATTCAGAGTGAAAAAGTTAAGTCTCTTGCGGATCTCTGCGGATTCTCAAAAGAGCCTGTAAGACTTGGCCAAGTAGCAGAGGTTAAAGAGATATCAGAAGCTGTCGTTGCCGTTCCTTTCATCGAACAAGGTGGTACTCGTAAGTTTTTCTCAATCCCTCGGAGAGACATTGAGGAATCTCTGGATGGAATCAGAAGAGAAGTTGAGCCTGGTGTATTTGTTGCTGGTGGTGAACCAAAAGTTGGAAAGTCGGTTCTTAACATGGTAAGGAATATGCAAAAGTATGTTTTCCCTCCATCGATGGATTTCGTTACTCACAAAGAGATTGACCCATTTGCCATGTACATATTCGAATTTAAGCATAACTTGACAAAACAAGACTTGGCTGATATGTGGCAAAATCTGCCTCCAACCATCGGGCAATCTTTCGATGAGGCTGAGGTTGCTATTGGACATCCTCTGCTGGCACAGGAGCTTCTTGGGGGCGGTGCTGTCATTAACGAAGAGGGTCTTGATAAGAATGCTAAAGGAGATGATGTCCCAACCAATATCCAGTGGATGATCTTTAAGGCAAAGAAGAGAGCTAAAACAAATTACTATGACAAAGTTGTAGGAAAGAAGGGAACAACTGCTGATACTTCTGTAGACTCTTTGCAAAATACTTCTAATAGCCAAATTGGTGAAACTGGAGACATTACCTATAACTGGCCATACGATTTCTTTTCACTTGTAGAACTAGTTAAACTAGATGCTGAGGTAGGTTTCTCGAACGTTCAGCCGGACGAACAGAACAAGCCAAGAATCGTGTCAAAGTTCAGAGATCAAGAAAGAGCTATAAGAGAAGGAAACCCAAGAGGAGTTAAGGCAAGAAATGCCCTTGGAGGCATAAAGACTGAAAACGACTCAGGCGGAAATAGTGGTGGTTCACCCGGTGGCGGAAGAGGCAGATGACGTTTTTTAACAAGAAAGAAGATGTAATTAAAATAGAACTTACCCCTTACGGCAGACATCTTCTTTCACAGGGAAAGCTCAAGCCTGCTTACTATTCATTTTTTGATGATGACATCCTCTATGATATCGCAGCTGCCGGTAGTGTAGAGGAGCAAAATGAGATAGTTCCGAGAATTTTAGAAGAAACACCTAGAATCAGACCACAGGTATGTCTTGAGTCTCCTGATGTCAGTATTTTCGAAAGCGATATGACAACAGGGGAGCTTAATAGCAGACCAAAGACAAGAGAGAAGGTTAATTTCTTAACTGAGCCTCTTGGGTCCTCTGATAACGTTAAAGAGACGGCTCCTGGTTTTCGTTCAGTTTTTATCCAAGGTGAGATTGACTCTGTACAATCAACACTGACTGGTTCTTATTATGAGAAGCAAATCCCTCAAATTAATGCAACTATCGAATATAAAATGCAAATTAGGAACGAGAAAGACGATCCTTTAGTAAGAGGTCGAAGAGTATCTCCAAGATTTCCAGCATCAGCAACTTATTCTGACGGAACATATGTTGATGTCGAAGAAGAGCAAATAATAACATTCCTCAAAGAAGTCGATGGCTTCGAGGCAAAAGAAGGGTTTGAGGTAGAAGTATATCTGTTTGACGATACTTCCGAAGAGAATTTGATTCCTCTCAAGTTTACACCTGCCTTTAAGTCAATTATAAATGGTATACTGGTTGATCCTGAAGAATCTGAAGCGGACATCACACCAGAATACGTCGAGTACTATGTTAACTTTGCAACAGATTCGGATATACCAGATAGAGAGATTTGCAAAGGAATAGCAAAACTTAAGGCAGAAGACATACACGTTGACATCCAGGTTGAGTGTGAAGATATAGAAACTACAGAGTTTGATATTTATGGAACCAGGGTAACTGATGTGGAGGTCTGTGAATAATGAGTGAGATAGTTGGACTAGAGAACCTGCCAAATGTATACATCTCTAAAATAACTTTAGAGGACAATACAACAGAAGGGTTCCTGCTAAATGTAGAACTTGAGTTGCAAGACCGCAGACAAAATGGTGGTATGAATTGGTCTGATGATTTCTTATTGTCACAATTCCTTAAAGTAAATTTAGTCGGTGTACGTAGCATGGAATTATCAAATCTCATGAAGGATGGATCAATAGTTCCTCTTCCAAGAGAAATTTCGAGACTAAATAGCCCTTTTGTTAGCACCAATGTTTTTGGAATCTCTGAGTTTAAGAAAATCTCTGGTGAAGAGGTGTCAATGTTTCGTAAGACATTCACTTACGAATTAAGCAATGATGTACAAAATCTAGACCTTTATGCTGTTTGTTATCTCGATACAAGCGAGGTAAACTCTCAACTTGGCATTCGTTTAGAAAACATCTACTCCAGATATTTTGGCGCTGTAACTTCTGAGAATGTTTTGGTGGACGGAAGTACTAAGAGAAACACAACCCTTTTCTTAAAACCTGACAATAGCGTCTGGGCAGGGCCTGTACACTTGCAAGATGGACGCTACATGGAAGGGTCTTTTCATACAGACCAACAGCATAATGTCTTGAGAAGAATTACAGTACAGAATTATAAAATCACAGATAACAGAAAACTAAGCTATGATGGCCGAGGACAACTTGACAAAAAGACAACTCCTGTCCTTAGCGATCTTATGTTTTCAGTAAATAATAAAACAGATTTGTCTGGCATGTTCGTCATGAACATACAACAATTTGCATTAACCAAGACAAAGCATGGTAGAGTGCTATTTGATCTAAGCCAGAGGTTATTCGATGAATATCTGTCAACGGTAAAGATAAACTTTATGACAATTAAGAGACAACAGATTAAATCAGCTGTTTATAGAAACAATGCTTCGTCTCCTAAAATTGGCGCATCAAAGATCATATCTTCAGCAATGATTGGTTCTGTCAGAGATACAGAGCCATATAAGCTGGAGCAGAGCGACAAAATTAAAGAAGTGCTTTTGTTCTCAACCAGAACATTGCGTGCCTTTCAGTTTATTGATGATGAAAAATCATTTAGGTCAAAAGGTGAATATCAATACAAGGCAGAGATAAGAATATTGGACACCTCTTATGATTTCATGGAATCAAAAATGAGTGATCTAAGAGATTCTCTAAACTCCTTAAAAGACTTGAGAGGAATCATCGGCAGAAACTCAAATTATGATTTCGAAGCGAACAAAATTAAAGATGTTGATCTTCTTACAGATTCCATTGTGGGCATTGTTCGAAGATATTATGATTATCAACAATACTTCCAATCATTCGATGATGTTGAGAAATCTAGGTTAGTAGATAACAAACTTAAGAATTTCACTTTTAATAACTATACCCTTTCTGTTCACGATAAGTTTATTGTCGAGTATGAAAAACTAATGGATCTCTTTAGCAAGAGATACAAGACCACTGATAAAGAAAATAGCTCTGGCGCAATTACTGACAGGAAATCATTTGTCCCTAGTGTCATAGAGATATCAAGAGTATTTGCTGATATTGTAAACTTCCGAGAATTCTATCGTTCTTATGATTATCTTGGTATAAGAAATAATGTGGGCTTCCCTGTTGTGACCCTAGATCAGATGACCGAGAGAAGTCGTAGAGAGACTTCTAGATTTTTTAAAGGTGAATTTGTTTTGGCAAACGAAGACTTCGAAAATCTAGACTCAGATACTCAAAATGCACTTGGCGATCTTAATACTCCAAAGATGTCGTTTTTTAGCCCTTTAACTCTTATTGTTAATGATGAAGAGATTATGATGGAGAAGCTAGACGAGATTGACCATGATAAAGTTACAACAAAATTCATGGAAGCTAAAAGCATTATCGTTGCCAGTGTTAGTCCGATCAATTCATTCCGTAAAAGACAGACCAACACAAGAAAACCAGGAAAAAAACTTAATGTAAGAAATAGATTTAAGTTCTTTAAAAACGCAGGCCCTCTAACTCCAGATGCTCCGGATAGAGATGATAGTACTCTTTCTTTGGTAGAGTCTGAGCTTTTTCTTGGCGAGAATTCAGAATTCGTAAATGTCGAAGAGAACTATACACAAGTTGCTAAAGAAGAGGGTGACTTACAGATACAGCAACAGCTTAACAACTTCTTTTTGCTACCCACAGATACATCCAGTAATCAATTTGATGTTACGGTTCCAAACAATTCATTTACTAACTTCATGAATGGAGTTCGCTCTAGTTTAGAAAACCTTAGAGCAGCACCGATGCAATTTAAAGCCCTAATAGGATCAAGATCAACAAATGTGAAGAATAACATTCTAAACTCCAATTCAGATGCATTGCGGGATGTTAATACAAAAGTGGCAAGTGAAATAATCTTCAGTTCTTTCCAAAAGATAGAAGTATTTTCTGGTTATGAAAAGGACACAAACGGAATAGATATACTGACATCTCCGATATATACAATGATTGATAAGGTTGATATTGACGAGAACACAAGTTATTTTTGTAGAATGTCTTATCACAATTCTAATGAGTTTGGGATCAAAGTTAAAAATGACTATAAACTACCTGTTCTTAACAGATATTTCTTTATATCAGGTGCTGACTTAAGCAACCTACAGCAACAAAATGGACCAGCGATCTCACAATTTAATATTCAGACAGGAAATGAGATATCGAGAAACATTAAATTTGCAACCTCAAACATAGTTACTCAAAGCCAGTCTAAAAACCCACTTAAAGATACAAGTCTTGTAAGACCTGATCGGGATACCCAAAGAAATGCCGTAGCGCAGAATACTACACCAAATAGAGGAAGAGTGTACTAATGTCAAAAGTAAAAATCTCAGAGACTAGAAAAGACCTTTTCAGACAAGCTATTGGCTCTGCACCAGTAGTTAATGAGTCTTTTAGCACCAGCAAGCTTGAGTTCTCAGAGGATATTACTTTTAATGTAGAAATTAACAATACTCGACCATCATTCCGTGATGGGATTAATGGAGAAGAAGTAGAACTAAGAATTAAACCAAACGGTAACACTGGAAATTTTAAAAGAAATTTACGCTCAGTTGTATCCGAAGACGTTGACTTTACAGATCATTTTTGTGAATTTATCACACCGACCGATAATGAAGAAGTCAAACAAATGCCAGCAACTCAGGGCATATCAACTTATGATATCGATGTCAGATTTGATTATATTTCAGAGGATTATGACAATTTTCAGAGTGTACTTGATGAGATAAACTTGCCTATCATATTTCAGGATAGAAGAAAGCAAGACTTCTTAGGGTTTAAGAGACAAAATAAACCAGCCCCTATTGAGCTTAATCCATCTAAGGCGAGGAAATTTGAGAATGTTATTTTTCCAACGAAACCTAACCCAAACTCAATCTACAAAAGACAGCCAACAGAATTCCCATACTATAATCAGTTATCAATTTCATCAAACACCAAGACTAGTTTCACAGATTTCTTAAATAAAACAGACCTTTTTTACTTTTTGTTAAATGATTATGTGAACACAACATCACCATCAATTTCATTTGATGTGCAAAGCAGTGGTCTTGTTATGCCAAAAGAAGTTCCTGTTTTTTCTTTAAAGAACTGGGCTAATGGTGTTTCGTTCGAGATCCGCGATAATGTCTTTATCTCAGAAGATACATCTACTGCTAACTCTAGAATGAAAAATAATTTTAAAAAACTTCTGTTTATTGGGTACTACAATACATTGGCTCAAAACTTTAGAAATTTTAAGTCATTAATGAATAGAGAGTTGTGTTATAACGAAGAGGTTGCATATACTTTTGATAAATATAAAGATTTTGCAATTGATCCAAAGGTACAAAGGCTGCTAATGCCAGCCGTAGAAGATAGATCAGTAGTTAACGATACACAGATTAAGTACGGTCAGACCTATGTTTATGTTTGTAATGGACATTATGTCATAGTTGGGAATGTATATCGATACGAAAACCTTAAGTTTCACAACGAAAACACAGATGAGGAATATGCAAGTCTAACTGTTAAGAACTATCCAAATGTGGTTCTTGTGCCCTTGTCTTACTTCCAAAAGACTGTTAAGGTTATCCAACCACCACCAGTATTTCCGCAAGTCAAGTTCTTCACTGAAAGAAACTCGGAAAAACAAATACAGGTTTATTTGTCACCAACAAAAGGTGAGAGGATAGAAAAATTTATTCCTATCTTAGAGACTGATAATCAATTAGAAATTGACCTCTCCCTGTACTATAAAGATACAGATAAAATAATGTTTCAGACATTCCAAGAAGATGGAAGATATGAGATATTCCGCACAGACACGGCACCGGAGTCATATGATGATTTCGCTGAAGCGAAAATTGGAGAAGTCAACATTCAGATTGCATCAACAGATGCGCTGTTTGTTGATGATGTAGTGCCGTTTAAAAAGTATTATTACTGTTTTAGAAAACTAAACTCAAAAGGACTAGTCTCTAATCCAACTACTATTTATGAGGTGGAATTGATCATCGATGCTGATGACTCAAAACTAAATGTTGAGAGATATAAGATTCCCGAACCAGTTCTATCTAATGACTCCAGATCATTTGCTAGACTTTTCCAAATCACTCCTGCTGTAGAGCAAACGATTTTTAATCAAAACCAAAATGAAGTATTAGGAAAAACTAGCCTTAAAGGAACAATAGATAGACTTAAACTTGGAGTAGCAGAACAATCTGTATGGGGAAAGAAACTGAAATTTAGAATCAAATCTAATGTAACTGGTAAAATTATTGACTACAATATTGACTTTACCTTAACAAAAAACAAAACGGAAGAAGATTTTTAAATAAAATCTATTTAATGTAAGATTTTGGGAGATTTATATGGGCTTTTTAGATAATAGCGGTGACATCATTCTTGATGTAGTCCTCACCGACCATGGAAGAAAATTGTTAGCAAAGGGTGATGGTTCATTCCAAATCACAAAGTTTGCCCTTGGAGACGAAGAGATTGACTACTCTTTGTATGATTCCACTAATGCAAGTGGTAGCTCATACTATGATTTGGAAATCCTCCAGACACCAGTTCTTGAGGCATTTACCAATAATGCATCATCTATGAAGACTAGACTCCTGACTTATGATAATCTTGAGCTTCTTTTCTTGCCAGTCCTTCGATTAAACGAACAAGAGAGAGGTAACATTAGAAGTACTGATGGTACGTTCTTGGTTGCTGTTGATGCTCAAACTGAAGATAATGATGGCTCTACAACAACATTTACTGGTGTTGGCCGTAATTCTGATGGCGAAGTAAGACAAGGTTTCATCCTTGGAGAAACACTCAACGGTACAATCATTAAAGTTGATCAAGGGCTTGATACCACTGAGATCTCTCCGAAGAGACGTTTGGACGCTGATCTTATCGAGACCAGTTATACTGTCCAGATTGATAATAGACTTGGGAAACTCGTTGATACACAGGGCACAGAAGCTGCTCCTGACTATATCGATGATGATAATATTGCTTACTACACTGTTGATCTTGGGGATACGTTTGTAACTCAAAACACCAATGATACAAATGGTGGTAGTGAAGTTATTCGTGGCCCAAGAGGTACCAGAGTTGAGTTCAGAATCAAGTCATCTTTGGATCTGAACACCAGTACATTTCTCTTTGAGCAACTTGGAAGCACTACCACACTGCCTAACAGAACGGCATCTGGATCTTCCAGTGTTTACTTCATTGATACAAATGTAAGAATGACCGGAATGAAGACTGGTTCTACCATCGACATTCCTGTAAGATATATCAAATTAGCAGAATAAGAGGAATAAAATGACTTTCAAACCATTAAATGAAAATGATGTTGTAGCAACCAGAACACTACTTCACGAAGCAATCCCGCTTACAGGAACTATCGTATCTGGAACATATTCAGATGAAAACATTAAGACTTATACTCACGGAATGTTTGAGTCTGTTTATGATTATCCTTACCTAAGCTCATCAGCAAACCATATTTTTGATATTACTGTTGGTGTTAGCAGCGATTCAGGCCTTACTGTATCTAATCAACTAGCTAAGAAAAGAAACATCTACAATCAAATGTCTCAGGTTCTTGTTGGTTACGATGCCACTGGCTCTGTTCGTCGTTTTGATGAAGACGGAGACCTTATTGGTACCACTACCGATAAGATGAATGAAGTTATTGTTCTTCCATTCTCACGTCTTCTTGTGAAGGACGAAATCAAAAAAGAAACATTCAGTATGACTCTCGGTGTATCAGCATCATTTGATCAATCTGGTGGTGTTTTTGCTGAGAGAATTTTAATTGAGGATGTTGGAGCAGCAAATGAATATCGAGTTAACTCACCAGCTGGAGAGTATGGTATTCTTTATGCAACTGCCTCTACTGGTGCCTCTATGAACCTTAGCAGTACCCATACAGCTTCTATTAATGGTGATACTTACTGGTATGCTGGTTTGATTTATTATCAAGCTGGTGTGGCGGTGTTGACTGGCTCTGTTTTTGGAGACTTGATTGATCCATCTACAATTGAGATGAATGCTACCGGTGATTATATTGATGATGTACTTAGCGACTCTAGCATTGATGCTGTTGCAGATGCCTTCCGTGCAAGATTGTACAATCTCCAGTTTAACAACACTACAGAGCTTAACTCAACAGTTTATTTCTGCCGTGTTAATCACAATGAGTTTAACTACTCTTCGAACCCAACTTACTTGAGCGGCTCAAAGGTAAGAGTGAAAACCAAGTCAACCGATAATCCAATTGCATATATTACCACTGTTGGTCTTTATAATGACAATAACGAATTGTTAGCAACGGCTAAATTATCTGAGCCTCTTAAGAAGTCTTCTGATAATGAATACACCCTCCGTGCTAGACTTGATTACTAATCCAATGAGCAACAAACATGACGTATTATCGATTTACAGACGACGATCTGTTCACCAACACTATTGAGGCATATCCAGATTTAAGTTTCTTCATTTATAGTGGATCGATATACGTCAATAATACAACCCCAATCTCCGGAACCTACTCAGACAATATACTGGGTGTTCCGCGAGGTTATATTTCTTTGTACGAGTATAACGTAAACAGACCAGAAGATCAAAGGATCTATCCGTTTGTCACGAAAGATTCTAACAAGAACAGCTTTAAGACTATCAGTCAAGTAGATTGGAACACTCAGTTTAACTACGATGGTAATGTAGTCAGCTCTAGCTATAACCTTTCATCTTCGATCACAAGATATTATGTAACCGGTACAACCGGAGACGACTTCAGAAGATTGAGAGCGTTAAGAAACACTATCGATCATTATTCGTATTTGTCTCCAAGTTATGATTATGATACATATTATTCTTCTCCTGGTACAAGTCCAGTGAATATGATCTCTGTACCATCAATTTTCTATGGCTCATCAATCAAAAAAGGATCAGTTAGTCTTAAATGGTATGTTTCTGGTACTCTCGCTGCTCAAGCAACTGATTACAGATATAACGGTGAGCTAGTGCAGGTATCAGGTTCTTCTACTGGATCTGTTGTTGGAACTGTATTGTACAACGAAGGAATATTACTGCTTACTTCGTCTGCTACACTTGATTCTACTTCCATAGATAATCTTGTTGATAACTCAACTGCTGATAACCCAAGGTGGACTTACTTTGGTCGTGGTGCAAATGATGGTCTTTCTGTTGCTTCGTCAACCCTGAGTGCATCATTCGATATGCAGTTCCAAGGAACAAATCACATACAAACGCTGACAATGCTCGCTAAGGCTCCAAAATACCAACTTAATCATTCCAATAACCCAACGTATTTAAAGCACTCTGGGAGCAATATTGGGCTTGTAGCAAGCAGTTCTTATGAGTATGTTGAGACCCCAAGACAAGTAAAGAATGTTGTGTCTTCTAGCTTCACTGATGTTGTACCAGACTTTGATAAAGAGACTTATATCTCTAAGATTGCAATTTATGATAAAAATAAAAACCTTATTGGATTTGCTAAGTTAGCAACACCAATCAGAAAAACTGAAGAAAGAGAGTTTTTATTTAAGTTAAAACTTGACATTTAAACTCAAATGTGTTATAATTTAATATGATATTAGGATTAGATGTTAGCTCTAGTAAGATCGGCTACTCAATAATTGATCAAAATAAGAAACTTATTGTATGTGAGTTTAAGAAATTTAATTCTTCTGTTTCCTTAGAGACAAGAGCATTAGAGTTTTATGATATATTAAATAATATAAATAATAAATATAATATTAATAAAGTATTGATTGAGGCTCCTTTCATGGCTTTCTCTGGTGGTAAAACAACCGCTATGACAATGAGTAAACTTCAGCGTTTTAATGGAATGATTTCTATTCTCATACCAATTGTATTTGAGGTAGAAGCTGAATTGGTAAATGCTACATCAGCAAGAAAGAAAGTTGGCCTCAAAATTAAACGCGGAGACGATACCAAGAAGATGATCATCGAATGGGTTGCTAATGAATACCCAAATGATTTCATTGTTGAGTTAACAAGGCATGGTAATCCAAAGCCCGGTACAGACGACATGGCTGACTCTGTTATTGTTGCCCTCTCAGGAATTTAACCAAAAATACTTGACAAGTTTGCTGGACCATGATACGTTTTTCATGAGAGGCAAAAATGCAACACAACAAACTTAAAATTCTTACAGAAGTTCTAGGGTCTTACAGAAGATCCAATGATGAGTTTCTTTTTCACTGCCCTTACTGTAATCATCACAAGAAAAAGATGTCCGTCAATTTCTCTGTGAATGCCTTCAAATGCTGGGTATGTGATCAGCGCGGCAAGAACATTTATCGTCTTGTTCGCAAATTTGGTAATTACAAGCAACGACAACAGTATCTAGAACTGATTGGTCGTTTGGACTTGTCAGAATTTGATAAAATTGTCAACGAAATAAACGAAGTTGAGGAACGACAAGTGATCGATCTCCCAAGTGAGTTCGTTTCTTTGTGCAACAAGCACCTACCTTTGGAGTCTAAGCGACCACTGGACTATTTACGTAGTCGAGGTATTGGAAGAAATGAGATCCTTAGATGGAAAATCGGATATTGTGAGAAAGGTAAATACGGCGGAAGAATTATTATCCCGTCCTTTAACTCAGACGGCGATGTCAACTACTTTATCGCTCGCTCTTACGTGGGGCATAATCGTCGGTATCTTAATCCGCCTTGTGGGCGTGACATAATCTTTAATGAACTTAGCGTTGATTGGGATGAACCGACAGTTCTTGTGGAGGGTGTTTTCGATGCGATTGTCGCAGGTGACAACGCTGTACCTATCCTCGGCTCTACCTTGAGGAAAGAGTCACGACTGTTTCAGGCTATTGCAGCACACGATACACCAGTATACTTGGCGCTTGACCCTGATGCTGAAAAGAAAGCCAAGTGGATTATCAAGTCAATGCTGCAATACGATGTAGAGATACATAAAGTACCAATTGATGACTATGAAGATATTGGCTCAATGAGTCCCGAAACCTTTAGGCAAAAGCTCGACTGTGCGGAGGAAATTGATGGAGAAATGTATTTTTTAGAAAAAATGCTAAAAAGTATTTGACAGAATTAATTATCGTGATACATTATAAGTATGGGACCGTGGCGGAATTGGTAGACGCGCAAGACTAAGGATCTTGTGGCCTAGGCTGTGCGGGTTCGATTCCCGCCGGTCCCATGCTTTACTATAAAATCAGTATTCTAATGGAGGAAAAATGTATACTGTAACACACACTTCTAGTAATGATTGTTATAAAAGACCGTTCACTGACTCGGAGGTACTTTACACTGGTCCGGACTGGAAAGAAGCCCTTGCCGTTTCGGTGCGAAGATGGTTTGATCTATTTGATAATGTTTGCGAAAGAGAAGAACAATGGAAAGCGGATTTATCAGAACTATTACCTGATGGAGAACCAACACAGGAAGAATTGGAAGCAATTCATTATTTCTTTGAGGATAACGCTGAAACATTCTGGGCATCAGAGTTTATACCCAATCCTTACGAAGAGATAACTATTTCTAATTTTGATGAAGAAGAAGACAATGATAACCAGAGTTTATCCATGGTTACGGAATGGATTAAGAATTTTAAAGGAGAAGGAGAATAAAAATGAAAGTTATAGATAATGTAGAACAATTTAAAGAACTGACCTCTTCAGGAAATGTTGTAATTCAGTTCTCTGCAACTTGGTGTCAACCCTGTAAGGTACTTACCAGAACTATGGAGAATGTAACACCAGAACATCCGGGTGTTTATTTTTATAAAGTTGATATTGACAATTTTGATAGAAGTGTTCTTATGGAATACAATGTAAGGTCGGTTCCAAAATTACTCATGTTTTCCAACGGTTATGATGTTGGGGAAATGGTTGGATCAAGACCAGCAGACGTAATTAATGATTTCATAAACAATCATAAAAAGTGAAATCAAATAATTAATCTATATAGTACTGAACGGTGACCCGTTCGTCTAGTCAGGTCAGGACACCGGGTTTTCATCCCGGCAACAGGGGTTCGAATCCCCTACGGGTCGCTCAATTCAGGAAACATTATGAGTAAATTATTTGTTGCAACTTTGTTTTTTGTTTTTGGTCAATTAGTTGGGTGGTATCAATCAAATGGCCCAGTTATATCAAAATGGATGAATGACAACATTCTTTTATGCAGCATTTTAATAGCACCATTTACTGGTATATTTTTTGCCTATGGTACAAAAATGATGTATGAAGAGTTAGATCAATTATGGTCTGTTCGTTTTATAGCATTTGCCTGTGGTTATTTAGTTTTTATTCCATTGGCTTGGTGGCATTTGGGAGAATCACCTTTTACATTAAAAAACTTGACATCTATGTTTTTATGTGTTACGTTGATATCAATACAATTTCTGATGAAATGAGGAGGAAAAAATGTCAGAAGAAATAGTTGGTCTTTATAGAGAAGAAGACGAGACATGGTATGAAGCGGGTATCCGCTATACAGAACAATTAAATTTAGACGGAGCATTTGAGGATTACTATTATACAGAGATCCGAAATGGCGAAGATGATTTTTCTGCATGTGTATTGGCCCTTGAGGAATGTGGCCTAAGCGTATTTGCAGAAGAACAAGAAAATGAAGACGCTTGATTTACATGGCGTTAAATACGAAGAAGTCCCCAGAATATGTCATGGATTCATAAATACATATTGGGGACAAGAACTAAAGATAATAACTGGAAATTCTGACGAAATGAAACAAATAGTTATATCTGTTATAAGACAGTATGGCTTAGACTTTCATACAGACAACAGTCTTTATTGTGGTTCTGTGAGAATATATGCAGATTAATGGAGGACATATGAGAATAGCTCACATTAG
>Ga0181580_10000143_pt1 | contig 45929 bp, 35 predicted proteins | sample 071ome_23_FD_132413 | JGI IMG/M metagenome (GOLD analysis project Ga0181580, IMG submission 132413) | Coastal salt marsh microbial communities from the Groves Creek Marsh, Skidaway Island, Georgia - 071403BT metaG (megahit assembly) | ecosystem: Environmental > Aquatic > Marine > Intertidal... | reverse complement strand
ATTATATTTTTAAAAATACTAATAGTGCCGATATGAAAAAAGAGGCGAAAGAGGATAAACGTATGTTTGCCGATTTGTGGAAAATGGATTATTTTACCCTCTTTATGAAGTTCATACAACATATACAACCTAATATATATTCAAAGTGGGATAACGTATTTATAGATTCGACACTGAAGAGCGTTTTTGCTCCATATTCGAGTAAATCGGGCGGTACTGATTCCTGTTTTACTAACTCAAATATAATATTTGACGTGTTTAAAGAATTGGACAAGGAGAGAGCCATAGAGATATATCAGGTAATGATCGAAAATAAAGAATTATTTCCCGTACTTGATGAAACACTGGTGAAAATTAAAACTATTATCCAAAAAAAGATACAACATGACAATGTCATCGTACTTGAACCATCTCTGCACGATTTAATGTTTGATAATATTTATAAATTAGAGTTTTTAGACAAAACACTTTATATTCCATTATGGCACGATAAGATTTTTTTTGAGATAAACGACCAAGATTTGATTGTAAAAATAAAACCTCGTTTAGGAAAAAATCATTATTTGGACAAATATAACAATCTTCATGTAATTCGGAGACGAAATATCTTGGATATACTGAAAGAAGAAAAATTGGTTATTGACATTGGGGGGAAAAAATATGAACTTATGGGTGAAGAATTGAAAATTATACCCGAACAAACAGTATTTCTCAGCGAAGAAGGAATATTGAAGCAAAATAAAAATAGTATTTACGATAATAAAAGACGAGGTAAAATTTATTTACATCTCTTTCTTTGATTATTTGGTAATATATAGCATTTTTTTTATTTGGCTTATATATAAATACAATGGCAAATATTTTAGACGACGGTATGAAGAATTTCAAGAAATTTTTGAACAGTGTCTGTCTTCCAGCACAGATTTATCTTTTGTTTTCTCTTTTAAGTTATTTCGTGATTGTAATGCAAAATTTGATGGATCCCCGTTTCTTTAAATGTGGTCCCATTTCCTTGAGATGCCCGTTTAGTAAGATTTTCTTATTGGTGTTCCATCTTGTGTTCATCTTGGTATTTTCACACATCTTGAATCTCTTCTGCAAGGGAGGATATGGTTTAGTGTCCTGGATGATTGTGGTCTTTTTGATTTTATTCCCAATTGTGATGATGGTGGGAGGTTTAATGATGCTTCGTTAAATCAATCAATTAATGAAAATGAATTTATGATAATATCTAAATATATGATTTAGATATTAAATGAAAAAGATATAAGCTTATAATATATGAAAGCCTCGACGCCAAAGGTCAAAAATAAAAAAATAAAACCCGAATGGAGTATAATCGATACTTTTTTCAAAGACCACCCGAATTTTGCTTCCATGCATCACCTGAATTCTTACAATAAATTTTTCGATAATGGAATACAGCAAATTTTCCGTGAGAACAATCCCATTTATTTTTTCAAAGAAGAATTACCCGATAAGTCACACAGATATACTTGCGATATTTATATCGGCGGAAAAAACGGTGACAAAATATATTACGGCAAACCAATCATATACGATGAAAATAACCAGCATTATATGTATCCCAATGAAGCCAGGTTGAGAAATATGACTTATGGTGTCACCATACATTACGATGTCTTACTCGATATGAAATATCGGTGGCAAGACCGCAATGGCGACTATCATGAAAAAAAAGTAGAAAGCGAGATAAAACAAGTATATTTGGGTAAATTCCCAATTATGCTTCAATCAAATTTATGTATTCTTAAGGGTTTAGACCCTGAGGCGAGATTCCGTATGGGTGAATGTCGTAATGACCCGGGTGGATATTTTATCATACAAGGAAAAGAAAAAATAATCATGTCTCAGGAGAAATTCGCCGATAATACTTTCTATATTCGAGATAAATTTAACGATATTTATAGTCATTCGGCAGAAATCAGAACGGTGTCGGAAGACGTTTCCAAACCACAGCGTACTTTGTCTGTACGTATAAGGGCACCAAGCGAAACCATGGACAATGGACAAATTGTAGTAAATGTCCCAAATATTCGCATACCTGTACCTCTTTTTATTTTGATGCGTGCACTCGGCGTTGAAAGCGATAAAGATATTATTCGTTATTGCCTATTGGACCCTGATAAATATGACGATTTATTAGAATGTTTTAGACCTTCGATTTATGACGCGGGTGTGATTTATACGCAAGAAGAAGCACTGAAAATGTTGAAAACTTTTGTAAAGGGAAAGAGTATTTCAGATGTACTTTACATATTGCGAGACTATTTCTTACCGCAAATCGGCGAAATGAATTTCAAGAACAAAGCATTCTACTTGGGTTATATTGTCAAACGATTGCTTTTGGTTTATACCAAAAAAGAATCGGCCACCGATCGTGACAATTATAAATTCAAACGTATCGAAGATAGTGGCTCTCTAATCAGCGATTTGTTCAAGGAATACTACAAAATACAACTTAATAAAATATATTACAGTATAGATAGTAAACATTTTTACAAGTCAGTCAATCATTCGGTGGTTAATGAGACAAATGAGAAAGCTAGAGAAATGACTGAGAAAGATGGTATTGGTAGAAAAACGGTTTTTAAAGAATACCAAGGCGAAGATTTCTTTAATCTGATTGAACGACACAAAAATGAATTTTTTCAGGAACGTATCGTTGAAGAAGGATTCCGTAAGGGCTTTAAAGGAAATTGGGGGTCGTCTTCACATACTAAACGCATTGGTCTAGTACAAGACCTTAATCGTCTGTCTTTTTTCAGTTTTATGTCTCATCTTCGCAAAATCATTTTACCCATGGATAGTGGTCTTAAAATTGTCCAACCACGTTTATGTCACAGTACTCAATGGGGTATCATTTGCCCCGTTCACACACCAGACGGTGGTAATGTCGGATTTCACAAACACATGGCTTTATTTACTCATTTGTCGCCTCATTCGTCGCCCAAACCTATTAAAAATTTCCTCCTCAAAAACGAGGTTATTCCACTAGACTTGTATAATATTAGCGACTTGACATCAATGGAAAATATGACAAAAGTAATGCTGAATGGTGCGTGGTTTGGTCTCGTCGGGAAACCTTCGATACTTGTAGAAAAGTTCAAATTATTGAGACGAAACGGTTTAATTGAACCTTTCATTAGTATACAATGGAATATAGAATTAGGTGAAATCATCATTTATACGGACGGGGGAAGACCTTGTCACCCTGTATTACCCGTGGAAAAAGGAGTATTATCCATTGACGAGGATTATGGTAAAAGCATTATCAATAAAGCCGATAATAATGAGCTAACCTGGCATGAATGTATATATGGGACATGGATGCGTGATTTTATCAAACAAGGGGGAAACGTAGCAAATAAACGTAAAGAATATTTGAACAAAACGCTTGACATTGAAAAAATGGACGAATTGAAAAAAGGAAAAAGCATCGTTGAATTTCTCGATACACAAGAAGCCGAAAATATGATTTTGCCGCGTAGTGGTACTAGCCCCGAAAGTTATTTGGATAGTAAAGTAACACATAGGGAAATACACAATTCGGCTATTTTGGGAATCATGGCAAATCAGACTATTTTCCCCGAAAACAATCAATTTCCGCGTAATCTTTTTTCGTGTGGTCAAAGTAAACAAGCTGCTTCCATTTATAGCAGTAATTTCCATAACCGCATTGATACCGCGGGATTGGTTATTACTAATGGAGAAATACCCCTAGTGAAAAGTCGTTATTTAAAACATATCACCAAAGAGCAACATCCTTATGGTGAAAATGCCATCGTGGCAGTGATGTGCTATAGTGGTTACAATGTGGAAGATGCCCTTATTTTCAATGAATCCGCCGTAAAACGTGGTCTTTTTCACACTACATACTACAAGAATTATGAAACACATGAAGAAATCCAAACCATGGAAGGTAAGAATATTGTCACGCGTTTTAAAGGCATTGAAGGCAACGACGTGATTGGGTTAAAACCAAACCATGATTATTCCAAATTGGACCCAGAAATGGGATTAATCAAAGAAAATACCCCAGTTAATGATAAGAGTATTTTGATTGGTATGGTTACCAATGATTACGAAGATGCCAATATGTTGATTGACGCCTCGGTTAAGGCCAAAAAAGGTCTCGTTGGATTCGTTGATAAATCTTTTGTTACTGATGGCGAGATTGGTACTCGTATTGGGAAAGTACGTATTAGGGAAGAACGTATTCCCAGTATGGGCGATAAATTTTGTTCGAGAGCGGGGCAAAAAGGCACCATTGGTATTATTTTACCCGAAGCCGATATGCCTTTTACCGAAGAAGGTATTAGACCAGACTTGATTGTAAATCCACACGCATTCCCATCGCGTATGACTATTGGACACTTGGTAGAAACATTGGTGGCAAAAAATGCGGCGATTTATGGCGGTTTCGGAGATTGTACCGCCTTTGAAAGCATGGGCACGAAAGATAAAGAATTTGGTAAAATGCTTACTGACGTGGGTTATCATTCGACCGGAACCGAAATAATGTATAACGGTATGACTGGAGAACAATTGACGGCAGACATATATTTGGGACCGACCTATTATTTGCGACTCAAACATATGGTGAAAGATAAAATCAATTATCGTTCGAGAGGACCGAGAACTGTTCTAACACGACAAACCGTACAAGGAAGAGCAAACGATGGTGGATTGCGTATAGGAGAAATGGACCGCGATGTACTTGTTGGACACGGTTTATCTGATTTTTTGAATGAATCGATGATGGTACGCGGAGACGAATATGAAATGGCGATTTGCAATCAATCGGGTACATTAGCCATTTATAACGAAAACCGAAATTTATTTATAAGTCCAATGGCAGATGGTCCTATTAAATTTGAGGGAAATGATTTCGACAAATCATTGAATATAGTCAAGAAGACTAAATTTGGACGTGACTTTAGTATTGTCAAAGTTCCCTATGCTTTTAAATTGCTTTATCAGGAATTACAGGCATTGAATGTTCAAATGCGTATTATTACGGAAGATAATATCGACCAAATGACGTCTTTGGTGCAAAGTGACGAAGTTAATATGAGAGGAAATACGTTGGATATCAATCGTTTGTTACAGGACAAAATGGCTGAGATACGCGAAATTGAAAAGGAAAGTAAAGATGTATTTTATAGCGAAGAGAATGAAATGCTCGGAGACGTTGATAGTAAGAAAGAAAATTATTGGGTTAAACCGGAGGATAATGTGGGAAAAGATTCCTATTCTGTATTCCAGGCAAATACAACAGTTCCTAAGGTATTTCAACCCACGACACCTGAGCCAACGACACCTGAGCCAACGACACCAGACAGTGATGCATTTCAACAAATGAGTCCCGAAGGTACTCCACCCGATAGTACTACGCCAGACAGTGATGCATTTCAACAAATAAGTCCCGAAGGTACTCCACCCGATAGTACTACACCAGACAGTGATGCATTTCAACAAATAAGTCCCGAAGGTACTCCACCCGCCAAATTTCAACCAACAACACCCGAAGGTACTCCCCCTCCAAAATTTCAACCAACAACACCCGAAGGTACTCCCCCTCCAATAAATGAAAAAGAGAAAGAAAAAGTCGAAAGTCAGCAAAGACCCGATACCCCGGATTTTAGTGAAGATTCCGAAGAAGATGACTACTAATTCTTTAATTTTCGTTAAAACGAAAATGTAAAGAGGAGAGCCAACGAAGTTGGCATTTAAACTTTTTTGCCCGACGGTTTTAAATCTTAGGTCTTTGACCTAAGATTTAAAAGAGTCAGAAATCGAATTAAACTTTTTGGCATACCTGTCTTTTTATAAAAGGTTGTAAAATAATTTAAATAAAAGATATAGTGTCAAATATATACATATATTAAATGGCTCCTCTCAGCGTAAACCAACTCAACAAACTATTCAAATCTCGTCAAATTCTCATAGAAATATTGAAAATGCGAGGTTTTGCAACGGATAACTACTCTGATTTCTCTTTCCAAGAGTTTTCAGCACAATTCTCCAACGAACAATTAGATATGTTGGTAGAATCGGATGATTCTTCGGATGGTAAAGAAAAAACTAGCGAGACAGAAGAAACTACCAAAAAAGTATATGTAAAGTATCATTTAGAAGGAAAACTCACCAACAAAATAATATATGATACAGTCGAAGATTTGTTTGAAGCGGATGAAGTTTTAGACAAAAAAACCGATGAAATCATTATTGTATCTAATCAAAACCTCAATAAAACTATCATGGAAATTAAAGATACCTTATTCAACACACAAGGCGTTTTGATTAATATTTTGCACTATAATAGTCTGCAAACCAATATTCTCAATAATACATTGGTACCAAAACATACTGTATTGAGCGATGCAAAAAAACAAGAAGTAATGAAAAAGTATAACATACAACGTGATGACCAATTCCCTGAAATCGATCGTCACGAACCCGTCTCATGTATTTTAGGAATAAGACCCGGACAATTGGTTGAAATTGAGCGTAACTCTCCTACCGCTCTAACCTCACTTTATTACCGTATTTGTGTGTAAATTATAATTCTATTGATATATTAATGAGTAAGTGTAATACTTTAGATGAAATTAAAGTTTATTTGGGCAACCCTAAAGATGATCAAACCTGTGCTGATGACATAGTGGCTCAAATGAAAAGCGGAGATTTTTTAAATGACATGCGATTTCGTAATAAAAAACACTACGAGACTGAAAAGCGTAATGTGGATATTAAGATGGCTTTTTTATTGGGAGGTTCATTGGCACTCTTCATGATTAATTGGAAAATGTAATTCCTCGTTTATTTTTTGTGTTACGAAAATAAACGAAGTAAAAGAAAACCTAGGTTTATATTATATAGTAATGAGTACTCTAGGTGATTATATTCAAAAGTATGAAGATTGTAAGACTGAGTGGAAAACAGACGCCGCTGAAACCTGTAATCTATGGACTGGTACTGGGACGAATCCTGGCGATATGACTTACAATGTGTGGAAAGATGGTTATAAGGAACAACTCGGGGATTTAAGTGCAAGATATAATAAACTCAATAATAGCGATACTAAGGTTGGTGGAGTAGATGAACCCATAGACCTTAAATCAAAACGTATGGAGGCTGAAAGATATGAAAAAATGCTTCAAAATAAATTCGGTATTAGCGATGGATTATATGATAAAGGTTTAGCATGGGCTTCTCTTTTTGTGGGTTCGATGGCGGTAGCCTTTTATTTTTCATCTAAAAATTGATTGTAAATGAAATATTCATAGTTATTTTATACATATAATATAATTATGACCGAAGAAAATGCTAATGTTGTTGATGATACACAAAAAGAAATATTAAACAATTTGTTAAATGATAATCCAACGGTTAAAAGAATTTTAAAAGAAAAAGGATTATGTGCCAATGATAATTGTGATGTTAATCAAATAATTGAAAAAGCAAATGCCTTTACTAATACAGCTCAATTATGGACTCAAATTAATAATAATCTAAACCAACAAAGTGCTAATAACAATGAAGAAAATGCCTTTATAAAAGATATTCGAGACAGATATAATACGGTTATGGATGATATTAAAAATTTTCCAACCGTTAAAGAATCAGATAATAATAATAATTACGCTGATAGAACGGAAGAAGAAAAAAAGTTAAGAGAAATGAGCAGCGAGAGGATTCGTCTGAATAATTCTGAGAAAATAAGATTGATGGTGTGGGGAGTAGCTACGGTAGGTATATTTTTAATAACCTTCAATAAATTAAGAAAATAAAACCTTCCAATAATGTATAAGATGACATTTTCAGATGTATTGTCTAGTTTAAATAACCAAATAAATGCTTTAAGTTCAGACGAAGGGGGGAATATAGATGGTGTATTGGAAGAAATAAAAAGAGTAAATGACCACGTCAACGCTTTGGAGAATAATTATAATGAATTACAAGCAGCAAAGGATAAAATTTCAGGAGCAAATGATAACATTGGGACATATAATAATTTGGTAAGTGAAGAGGAAAGCAGATTAAACGATAAAATCAATAATTCCAAACGCATCATTCGCATGTCCAATTACGAATACGAAAGAAACAAAGAATTCAAGAATATGTTCAAAACAATGGCATACATTTCTTTAGCCATATTGTTGCTCATTTTTCTACAAAGAAGTTTTGGCTTTATGAAAATGCCAGGTAATTTCCTCATCATTGGTTTAGGCGTTTATTTAGTAATTTTTATTATTGAACGCACCATTTATAACTTCAATCGTTACAACATTAATTATTCCGAATTACACAAAGCACACACTGAGAATAAAAAATAGACGTAATATAATAGATATGGCAGGAAATAAAGAAATGAACAAATCCTATTTGGATTATAAAATGGCTGAGAAAAAAAAGAATGAAGCTTATACACAGTATACCATCGAATATTTGGAAAAATGGGTACCGCGCATGAAATGGCTAGAAAATATTTATTTGGCTCTATTGTTCGTGCTATTTTTGAAAAATGTGTATTACTATCGTAAGAACCGAAAAATTAGTGATAAACTAGTGATATTGTTTGTGTTGTTTGGATTTGCTTATTTCATGGCGGGCGTACATTTAAAATATTTCACATATTAAAAAATTATAATTTACATTCAAATTGAAAATATAGAGTTCAATTTGAATTTTTAAATTTCAAATTTCAAATATTCAAATATTCAAATTTCAAATATTTAGATTTTAGATAGGATTAGGGTCAGAAACTTCATTTTCCACTAGGGAAATACCAATCCAACCACGTTGCTTTTTATTCTCGGGATTCTTAACCAGTTCACAGTCAATTTGTTTCGAGAATGTATCATAAAACTTTGATCTGCCTTTGGGGTCATTCCCCCTAATACTTTTGTACCATGTAGTGTAAGCATTCCAGATGTCACGGTTGCTAATAAATTCATCGTTATTGGGGTCTTTGATGATTGAATCGTGGATAAACTCGTGTATCGGGTCCTGAGACATGCGGTATTTACGTTTGCGTTTTTCGATGACCGAGCAATTCTTAACCTTTCCGTCAGTCTCAAAAGCTTTTTTCACTAGAAGAGCCATAAAAACATCTACCCAGCGCTCGAAATTATTTTTAATGTTGAGGTCGATAGCGAATTGCCATTTCTCGTTTACTGGATCGGCAAACGGTTTTTTGTCTGAGAATTTACTCAAAAATGGCACGGGTTTAATTCTGCGCCAGGTACCATCATCCGTAGCCTTAATATCGAACATATCATTAGTACATACAACCAAACTAAATTGTGGTTTGAATGTGATTGTATTTTTATACAAATGTCTACCTTGTAAGGTATCACCACCAGTCAATTCTTTGAAAGGACCTGGATTCAATTCATCGCCGACCGAAGGCTCTTGCATTACCGCATAACGAATGCCTTTCAATGAAGCAATTTCGGGACTCGCCGCACCGAGACCTGTACGTTCTTTTGTTACTAGTGTGACAGGTACGGTACCTTTATATCCACCATCGTTTTGTCCACCCAATGCCAATTCCATAAGTTCAATAAGCTTGGATTTACCATTAGACCCTGAACCATTGTACATATTGAAAGTTTGATTAATATTTCCGCCAATTAAGACCGAAGCCAAATGCTCCCACATATAATCACATAGCTCTTCGATCGGGAAAAGTTGAGACATGAAGCCCTCTACTTCTTCGCGGATTTTACCATGTTTTTTTTCGTCGTAAGCGATATAAGGACGTCCCGTATTCATCGACAAATAGTCATCGTGTTTACCAGGACGGAATTCTTTGGTTTGAAAATCAATTACACCATTGCTGAAACCCATCAAATAAGGATTGTCATCCAATCTCTCGTAGAAATCCGGGTCATAGAATACTTCTTTGCACTCATTCATAATTTTATTCTTGTCGGTATTGGATGTCAACTTCTTGCTGGCACGTTTTACTGCTGCTTCTTCTTCTTTGATATTTTCCAGAGCAGCCTTTCTTTCTACTTCATCGGAAATATTTTTTGCGGCTTTTTTCTTTTGTTGTACTTTTTTCTGACGATTCAGATATAGAGGTCGCAAATTTTCGGATAATTTTTTACGTAATCCAATATCATTTTCTTGAGGTACCCAACGATGGTTTATGAATTCATACCATCCTCCTTTATCTCCTGCAAAGGCAAATTGCTCGCCATATATTTTCTGCAATAATTTGGCAAAGTTCCATTCGGCTCCATCCGATTCCAAAGTACAGTTCAAATAATATGAGATACTCTGATTACGGATTTCATTATACCGAGCAATATCCTGATTTTTCAACCAGAATATAATAGATGGAAAAGAAAGTCCTTCTTCGTCAATATTCATTTCTTCGTACCATATTCGTCTCATATTTTCAACAGCTCCTTCAAAATCATCGAAATCAAATTTTTCGCTTTGTGCTGAAAACTCTACCCACGTAGCAAACAACTTATTTGGGTCCGTATTTTTTAGAGCCCATCCAACACGTATCCAGGCTTCGTATGGATCATAATATTCGTTTGAAAGAGACATAGTATATTGATGAGCTTCGAACGTATTGAATTCCGTGATTTGCAAGGGTCCATCATAGACACCATTGCGCATTTTTCCAATCATTTCCTTTCGAATTCGTTTGACACTTTCCAAATCGGTCATTTCTTTAATTTTTTCGTTGTAATCATATGCGTTACTTACCATATTATTATCGCATTGTTGCCCTTGTTCCCCTTGTTCCCCTTGTACTTCCTGTCCACCTCCTCCTTTTGCCTTGCTCTTGACAATTTTCTTCTTCTTTTTTGCCTTTTCTTTATGACGGAATTCCATATACCGCGGTTTTAATTCTTCGTTCAACTCTAATTCCAAACCATTTGTGCTACGTGCACTCATATCTTTCAACATTTCAATATAACTATCACGATCCGAAGTATGATCTTTTATGTTTTCACCATCGCCGTCCCAGTCGAAATCACCTTGAATTCCATTGTATCGAATCTTATGATAATGTTGTAATTTATATGGTTGATTATCGGGCTTACGAGAGCCATAAATTTGCCACGGAGTACTTCCTCGGCTAATTGAAATATCGTATATATCGCTCGGTTCATTGGTATAATCAATGCCTTCGAAAATTTTTGGAATTTTAGGTATCATACGGTCTCTCAGCATACATTGCATTACATGGTCCATTTTGATTGTAAATACAAAGTGGATACCATCCTTTGTGTATTTATCCGTCCTATTAACGCGTTGTTTCATTGCAGTAAATACTTTGAATTCTTTACCATCCATGAAAGTGAACATGGTCTTTAATTCGTCAATGACCGCTTCAATAAATTTAATTAAATGTGTCTTTTGAATTCTTCTCTCCTTGACCGAAGAATCGAATTTGAAATCCATGTCAATGAGAAGTGGACCTGTTTTGCCACTACCTATTTGATGTTGTCGCTCGGTCAAATATTCGACCTCTCGATTCGCAAATACAGTATCATAGTAATGTCCCCAGAAGATATCCATTTCATCCTCTGGTATTGTATATGAACCTGCTCCTTTTCTTTTTCCATTGATAATGCGAGGTATTTTGGTATGAGTGCCCTCAACGCCTTTTGTTGTACCATAATGTTGAGACAAGAAGTCTGTTAGGCCACGGTATTTTCCACTCATCCTTTTTTAGATTATTATGGAGATTTTTTTTTATTTCGATTTCCCTGAAATATTTAAGAGTCTTGAGATATAAAGATTGTTATACGTCTCAATTTATTTAAATAATTTTTTTCTATTAAAGACATTTTTCGATTTCTAAAATATGAATGACGATAAGACTTCAAAAAAAAATCCCAATGGTGTCGCCAAAAAAATATATCAAAACCGAAAGGTATTTGTAGTAACAAAGGAGACACAAAAGAGAATAGCCAAAGACGTAGCACAAATATATAAGAATCCGCTCACGGAACAGGGTATTTATTACATACACGATGATCTGAAATTATTGGAAGGTTATGCCATGGTCATTGGTCCCAAAGATACGCCTTACGAAGACGGTTTTTATTTCTTCCATTTTAAATTCCCTCATGATTATCCCTTCTCTCCACCGAAGGTTGAATTTATGACACATGATGGGCGTAATAAGACACGTTTTAATCCTAATTTGTATGTAAATGGTAAGGTATGTCTTTCGGTGCTTAATACGTGGCGAGGAGATGGGTGGACCTCGTGTCAAACCATTTCAACTGTATTGCTGACACTGGTATCGATTTTAAATGAAAAACCATTGCTGAATGAACCTGGGATTAAAGAAGGTCATCGGGAGATAGTAAAATATAACAAAATAATTCGTTATCGTAATTATGAGGTAGCCATTCTCAAGTATTTGGATGAGAACAATATCCCTTTGAATTTCCACAATTTTAAGCCTGTAATTCGAAGGCATTTTGAGAAAAAACGCACACATATAATCGACACTTTGAAGAAATTATCAAAGTTGAAAGTGAAAACTGTAAGATGTGAATTTTTTAGGATGAAATGCGATATTGATTATAATGTATTATTGGAATCTTTTGAAAAATTTGATTTTGAGCGTTCCAAAATCGAAAATAAAAATGAATAAAACAAGGACAATTAAAAAGATTATCGTATAATAGTATATTATAATCCATTATAATGAAATTCTGTTCCAAATGTGACAATATGCTTTATTTAGATATAAACGAAAGTGATCCGAATTTATTGGTCCATTTTTGTCGAAAATGTGGGACCAAAGAAGACATCAAAAAGGGAAATACCAAAGATTATTGTATTTACAAATCACACGTCCAACAAAGCACCAAGTTTGAAAATTTTGTAAATAAATATACCAAATATGACCCTACTTTACCAACTATAAAAAATATGAAATGTCCCAATGTCAATTGTAAAAGTAACGCCAGTCAATCCGACAACGATGACAATATCCTATATATTCGCTATGATGATGAAAATATGAAATATTTGTATATTTGTAAGACATGCGACCATACATGGTCTACCTCTTCGTAATCTCGATTCGGAGAATAGAGATTTATGAAGAGATAAAATTGAACTTTTTTGTCCTATCTTTTCTTAAAAGATAGACAATTTAAATTTTTTTTGCCCCGAACCGAAGGTTAGGTTGCTTCGCCGACCGACGGTTGAACTTTTGGTAAAAGTTCATTCAAAACAATTAAACTTTTTTTGCTCTATCTTTTTTCTAAAAAGATAGAGAAATCGAAATATATTTATTATTCTTTTATTTTTTATTAAAAAAAATAAACCATAGTATATAATGAGTTTGTTAGAAAAAGCCGGTGAAGCCTTTGATAAAGCAGGAGATACTGTCTCTAATGCTGCAAAAAACCCTACCAAAACTGTATCTGATTTAGCATCGACGGTGGGAAATTTGGCTTTGGATGCAGCCGAAAAATCCCCTGGGGAAATTTTAGCAGATACTGGAGATAATATAAAAAAAGTGACTGTCAATGCAGGAGATATGTTAGGTGATGCGGTAAATGATGCCACCAAAGCTATGGGTAAAATAGGAAAAGAAGCACAAAAGCTTACCGAGGCACCCAAAGATAGCGAAGAACTTGAAGATTTCCCCGAAGGTGTAATGGAAAGTAAAGAAGCCGATGAAGAAGTAGAAGAAGGAGCCGATGAAGTAGGAGAAGCCGATGAAGGAGCAGAAGATACGGAAGGAGAAGAGACAGGAGAAGAAGAAGCCGATGAAGAAGTGGATGAAGAAGGAGAAGAAGCAGATGAAGAAGAAGCCGATGAAGAAGAAGCAGAAGCCGATGAAGAAGAAGCCGATGAAGAAGAAGCCGATGATGAAGACGATGACGAAGAAGAGGACGATGACGAAGAAGAGGACGATGACGATGACGATGACGAAGACGATGATGAAGAATACGACGAAAACGAAATGAGAAAGTTGTCAGATTATGAATACAAAGATATTCTTCTCGAATCACACAAAAATTTACAAGTACCAAATTATAAAGAAATTTCGGCTTTATGTAATTTAATCAAAGACAAGAACGGTGTCATTCGAGACGATTTCCATAAAACCATGCCCATACTTACAAAATACGAAATATCAAAAGTTTTAGGAGCGAGAACTACACAATTGAATAGTGGTGCGTTTCCATATATAGAAGTTGACGATGAACAAATAAGTGGTTATCAAATTGCCATAGAAGAATTGAGACAAAAAAAAATTCCCTTTATTATTCGAAGACCATTGCCCAGTGGAGAAAGTGAATATTGGCGTCTCTCTGATTTAGATGTTGGCGTACATTTATAATTCTTTGAATAAAATTTCCACATTGTAAAAGTATAATTTTGGTAAAATTATTATACTTTTTTAATATATAATGTCCAATAATTCAAACAATAATTACTTATGTCAACATACTAATCGCGACGAAATTATTAGTAAACTACAAAATAAGGAAAGTTGGAGAGAAAGTACTGGATGTACTCCAAATAGACGTAATTTAATTGGTGCATCGAATGCCAATCCAATGTCACAAGTTGAAATAGCGCGTTATTTAGCGAATAACCGCATAAAACGTTAATTTATCTTTGTCAACGGTATTCACCATCGTCCCCAATTTCCCCGGACTCTCTGTGAAAATCTTCTATTTTCTGACAATGTATTCCCAGCTAATACATTGTTTCGCGGTAACAAAATAGTTGGACACCTCGTTATTTGTACGGGTGGACAAAATCTAACAATATAGCTTTTAGAAAATGCTGTTTTATTGGTATTGTAATAAGCACGTAAAACATATTCGTAATATTTTTCGGGTAAAATGGAGGGATCGGGGTCAATAAAATGACCCTCGTTCCAATTCAATAAATTTTCAGTTGAAAAATTACCTCCAAAATCAAAGCGAATATCTAATGTAGGTGTAAGAACATATCGTTTGACTAAACCTGTTGACCTTAATTGTGTTTCACCATTACTACTATAATCTTTGCCACCCAAGGAAATATTTGTAACATCAATATTATCTCTTCTCCATACTTCAATTTTATCAAGTCCCGAATAAGTCAAATATCTATTTCCAGTTTCCCAGTATATTTTTGGACCGTATGTTTGTTCATTTTCACCCGCTATACCAGGAATTCTTATTGTAATTATTGATGTTATAGCCGGGGAATTGAGATTTAAATCCATCGTGTCAAAAAGTAGATAAGCCGAATTATTTAAATTACTAATGACTCCCTCGTATGAATCAACGTTGTAAATTGCATTCATCGAAGCATCCAAAGGTTTTGATAATTCAATACCTTCGGCATCGGCAATGATATATTTTTTTAATTTTATGTTGGTTAGGTTAGGAATACCCTTGAATTTTGCACTATACAAATAACTCTCGGTATTTGCTGATATATTTCCCGCGCTTATCTGATTTGAATTATCCAAAGGGAAAATAGTAACTGCTTTTTGTTCTCCAGTAAACAATCTCATATTGAAATTATTTTCAGAAACATCGATATTGCTTACATCCATTTCTGTATCCGAACCTTCAAACTCTATTTGTGTAGCAATGAAATTTTTATTGGTATTATTTACGTAGTAAACTGCAAACATTTCTGGTTCGGTAATGCTTAGTTTTGCCCTCAATAAATAATCGGAAGGTGGGATTAGAGTTCCGTTTGAACTGACTAGTTTAATTTTTGAATAAATGAATTCCAGATCATCCAAAAAGGCTTCACCTGCTTCAAAAACAAATAAATCTTTTAAAGTGTTGCTCTGGGGTATAGAATGTAAGCCACTCGATTCGAAGCCTATAAATCTTTGCTCAGTTCCCCCTCCCGTTGAAGTGTTAACTATTCTGTAATTATTTCGCTCAACTTGACTCTGATTGTGATGATATTGGCGAATGTTGGACATATCATAAATACCATTCGAAGCGATGGTATGCGCTGTTTTTAATGTTATATCAAATGCTTGGATTACTTTAGAAGATTTATATTGTATTTTTATTTGACATGACATTATAGTATATTGATATACCAAAATAAAAAATAATTTTATTTTAGTATTTTGAATTATTGTTTCCAATTATTGTTTCCAATTATTACCACATTCTAAACACTGTATGAAAGTCGTCATAGGCTCATCAGCACTGCGAGTTTGCAATTGATAATAGGTGCAATTACGTTTCTTACATTTAAAGCATTTGAATTCAGATGAAGCAGAGGAAAAGTCAAAGTTTTCGAAGTTTTTCATTTGTTTTATTTTCTTCTCGATCATTTTGCGCCATTTTTCAGGAAACAATTCTTGATGAGACATGTGTCCTACTTTAATTGCGAAACGAGTATTTTCTTTGGTTATTTTTTCCAATAAATAATTATTACCAATGTAATTTTTGGGATTCAAATTAAGATAAATGGTGCGGAGTTGATTCATATAAATTTTGATAAACCTTGGATTTTCCCATTTTTTCAATACATTTTTCTCCGTAGCCTTTTTAATTGAATAATTATAAATACTGATTTCTAAATTCTTTGATTTTTTGGGATTTTTGATGAATTTATCCAATAATATAATATTGTTTTTGCGAAATTCTACTGGGTCAGTTATCTTCATTTGTTTTTTGTTAATGTTTTAATGTTTTTATGTATTTATGTCTTATTTGTATTATTATTATTAATAATAATTATTTATGTTATTATTAATATTGTTTTATTTTTATTTCGATTTTATTTCCTCGTAGTATTTAATCGGCAATTTTCTCATTTTTCGGCTTTTCATCAACTACTTTATTGTTTTCTCCCGCCTGTTCTTCATCTTTATCTTTTACGTTTGAACTGCCTTCGCCATCACCTTCATCACCTTCATCTTCTTCTTCATCTTCTTCTTCTCCTTCGTCTTCATCTTCTCCGTTTTCGGACAATTCGTAATCTTCTTCTTTCAATTCATCACTATCGGGAACATAATCACTATCCGCTTCTTCATCATAATCTGATGCGACAGAATCTTCATCCTCATCTTCATCCTCATCATCATCCTCATCATCCTCATCATCCTCATCATCCTCCTCATCACTATCTACTACAAAACCATCCTTAAAATAACCGTCCTTAGTCAAATCTTCATCATCCATATCTTCATCGTCTTCATCAAACTCACTATCGTCATCTAAATCTTCAAACCCACCTAATAATTTTTCATACAATTGTTTCCAATTTTTCTCCGTGAAATTTGACATATTTTCTTCCGAAATTTCATCACCATCGATACAAATTAAAGCCATTCCTCCGAAAAAAATATGTGTGTCTACAGGAGGCGGAAGTTCATATTTGTTCTCTTGTCCTGCGCGCCCATCATTTGCAGCATACAATATAATGTGTTTACCGTTCCAGCCCCAAGTGGACCTAGCGTCAAAACAATTGTTATTTTTTAAGCCACACTTTTTGTATAAATTTGAAAGAACAAAAGATTTGGTGGTGTTAACCGTTTTGATTTTACCTGATTTCGAAATAACTAGAAATTTAACCATTTTGGATAATAGATTAAAAATAGTTTTATATTGTTTTATTGACAATCATTTATTGAAATATTTTATTTAGATATATCCTAATTTATATAATGACTCAGTAGATTTACAATATTATTCATATAATTAACATAAATAAATATTGAAACAATCTAAAGCAATTTCCAACAAATATATTATAACAAACCATTTTCGATATGAAATATCAAATTAGAGGAATAAATATTAGTCATAATACACATGATATATTTATAAAAAAGTATATGGAGTGGTATAATACATGTCGGCATTTAAAGGGTATGACGGGTCCATTATTTAGTAAATCAACCAGGAAAAAACAAGTGACAGAGATATTGAAATTAATAACTATTGATGCTGTATATAAATATGATACGGAGAAGGGAAATTTATTGAAATATTCGGTGGATTTTGAGAGAATTAAGGGATGTTCGACGAATTATAATTTTTGTAATCAAAAAAATGATGATATTGTTTTAAATGATAATTTTTCTCTATTCCATTCCAATTTTTATAATGAAAAATACGAAGAAGTTGTAAGTCATATACCCATAAATCATAAAAAAATAAAAGTTCGTCAAGAAAAATTCTTTGATGTCCTTGTACCGAAAATAAATATTATTTTTGAATTTGAAAATAATAATCTGAAAAATGTTGAAATTGAAACCAAAGAAGACATCAATAATGAACTTATGAAAGAGGATTTATTGAGAATCATAAGTCTTTTATCTTAAGTTCTTCGTTTTTTCTCATATTTTTTGTTGTATTAAGTATACAATATAAAATATTATGTTTTTATGGACATTGCAACATATTGTTTTGTCAATATTATTGATTTGGATAGTACACAAAACATATAATTATTTTAAATCACAATTGACTGTTCCCAAAGTAAAAGATTTAGTAAATAAACCTATGACCGAATATAACAACATGTATCGTTCAATGGAAATGGAAGTAAATGATTATAGTAACGAAGCGGATAAAAATATTTCACTACAAGAGCAAATGAGCCAAAAAAAGGAAATGAAAAATAAATTAAAGGAATTTTTGGCCAATGTTACAGATAGACCAGAATTCTCCATATCTAATTTTAGCTCCGGAAATACAAATATACCAAATGCTGATTTTTTGTTGTAATTCGTTAATTTTCGTTACACGAAAATATAACGAGAAGAGCTAGCTACGCCGACCGAAATTTAAACCTTTTTTGCTCTATCTTGAACTTTTACCAAAAGTTCATTCAAAACAATTTAAATTTTTTGGTACGCCTGCCTTTTTTTTCGTTAATTTTCGTTACACGAAAATATAACGAGAAGAGCTAGCTACGCCGACCGAAATTTAAACCTTTTGCCCGACGGTTTTGAATCTTAGGTCAAAGACCTAAGATTTAAAAGAGTCAGAAATCGAAATTTAAAAACATCTCTATAAGTATTATTATATATCTTGAAATTGTATGCCGTCCAATCGAAATCAACACATTCGCCGAAATAATAATAGGCGCAACCATAACAATGGGAGCTACCAGAACAATCGCCGAAATCAGAACAATAATAGATATCACAAATCAGAAGGAGATGAAATTCTGAAAAATTTTCCAAATGTCGAACTGTCTTATGAAAGAATAGCGCATAAAATAGTTCAAAATTCAACAACCGTGTTTTTATCTATACCTTACGGTCAAAAATATTTTGCATGGTTCAATAACTTCTCTGGAACACCCAAATGTATTTTCATGGAAATTGATCGGAGAAATCAACAATTGAGTAATTTTTCGACGATTCGCTGTGCTTTTGACGAGTCTCTCTGTCAAGGACGAGGGACAATTGTATACGGAACTCGCTTTTCAGTAAAAAAAAACAACATAACAACCAAATTCTTTAATACCGAAGATATTCACTATTTCAAAGGTAAATATGTGGGAAATAAAAATCCCTTTCAAAAATTCAAACTTTTTGCGAAGCTTTTTGACGAAGAGTGTGGTTATATCGAACAAGTCACTTATTTGGGAAACGAAATCGTGTTTGGTCTCCCCATTATTGCCGAATCAGCCGACGATATCATCCGGCAAACACCCTATCTACCTTACCAACTATACTCTTTGCAAAGTCGCGAACTTTATAATAATAAGCAAACATATTACAATCACAAAATAGAAAAATTCAAATGTCCCGAGAGAGAGGGTGTGGAGGCGGTATTTGAGGTGAGTGCCGACGTGATGGAGGACGTATATTATTTACATACGCTGGATGCCGAGAATTTCCGAGTGGCGAGTATTCAAAGCTATAAACAGAGTGTGATGATGAACAAACTGTTTCGTTGTATTAGGGAGAATGATAATCTGGACTATTTGGAAGAAAGCGACGACGAAGATATGTATCAAAATTGCGATTTGGATAAATTTCTCAATAAAAAAAGACGTAAAATGCTTTGTCGATACCATAAGAAATTTAAAAAATGGATTCCTCTGAGGGAAATTTTGGATGATGAGCGCGATAAAGCATATTTAAGAGTCTCGAAAAGCGACATTATTGAATCTTTGGAATATTAATGTATTGTTGTTTAATGTTTTGTTGTTTAATGTTTTGCCCTTAATCTTTTATTGTTATTTTAGTTTTTTTTGTTTTATTTGTATTATATTTTTTTTCATTCAAAGAATTCTGGTATTCTTCTAATTCTCTCACTTCTGTAGTCAAATCGATGCTGGCAAGAAAGGATTTCGCACTATTTGTACCTTTCCATTGGTCGCCGAATGCATAGTCACCACAGTGCGGATTTTTCTTTTCATTGTAAAATTTCGTCATATTGCCTTTGTCGTCACACAATAACAGCCAATTGTTTTTCGCCAGTGTAATATTGTCTGTATATAATACTTCGCCAGACGTACAATCTAGAGAGCGACCATATTTTTTCATAAATATTTTATTGTTACAGGATATAATGCGGTATTTGGATTTTCGGAAGAAAGCCTTACGCTTTGACCATTGACGTAAGAATAAACCATGTTGGTCCACGATGTCTACTACTATTGCCTTTTCGTGTTTTTGCCGCAATATTCTACCAACACTTTGTTCGACACTCGTTTTCGGCGTAGCCATAATTAGCGTAGCCAAACTCTTTATATCCAGGGCTTCTTCCGCCATGGCATACGTAGCAATAACGATTTCCTTGCTTTCCGTTTCTTTTAGAGCCTTTTCTTTCATGCCACCGACATAATAACCCACGGTCCCAATCTCACGGTCTTTTACCGCATCGTGAATATATTTTAATACACTCTTGTTATGAGCGAGAACCATGATTTGTTGTTTGCTCTCGGCACGTAATTGTTGTAATACTTTTAGAATGAATTCGGTGCGATGATTCCATTCGCAGATTTTTTTAATCATTTTACTGTATTGTACTTGGTGTCGGTAGTTATATTCAGTCTGGGAGAATTCTGGGTCTTGATTTTGATAAAAGATGGCACGTACTTCAACCTGGTCGTCGCCTTCACGCTTTTTCGAATATACTATCTCGCCCAAAAACATTTTAAATACATGCGTTAAACGGTCTTTACGATTCATTGTTGCAGATAAACCCAGCGAATAAGGTGTTACGATTTTGAATAGAGAACGACCAAATACTTCGGCTCCAATATGGTGCACCTCGTCTACAATAGTGAGTCCAAATTGTTCGAAAAGAGACAGAGGATAGTCTTTCATTGAGAGAGATTGTAGCATTCCTATGACTATGTCTTTGCCCTCGGCGTCGATTATTTTACCTTGTATTCTTCCTACTTTAGCATCGGGTATAAATTGTTCGATGCGTTCTTCCCATTGCTTTAGCAAGAATTCCTTGTGGACGATAATTAGTGTTTTTTTACGCAATTGGGTAATTACCCAAAGACCCATTACGGTTTTTCCTGCACCACAATGAATTTCTAATAATCCCGCTCCTTGTTTTTTAGCGTGTGAAATATATTTGTTTACGATGGGCTTTTGGAAAGGACGTAAGTCACCGGCGAATTTAATCGTGATGTCTTCTCCCTTACTTAAGTAATTGGCATCGGGATCACCGAAATTTTCAATACCGTAAAACCGTGGAACAAATATTTTCTCATCAGTTTCTCGAAAGATTGGGAAAGGTTCCACTTCTTGAGCACCCATTGAACCTTGTGCTTTGAATGGTGCCACGGTCAATTCTTTTTTGATTTTTTTCAGTTCTTTTTGGTCGATACATTCTTTGAAAATTGTATAACCTTTAGGACCTAAGTAAGTGGCAACGTCTTCGCCGGTATTTTTTACACCATCGTCTTGATTTAGAGAAATCTGGTTTTTTGGCATCCTTGAACTTTCTATCTTTCTATCTTTTAGAAAAAGATAGGACAAAAGGTTTAAATTGTTTTGAATGAACTTTTTTCAAAAGTTCAAGATAGAGCAAAAGATTTAAATAGTTTTGAATGAACTTTCTATCTTTTGGAAAAAGATAGAGCAAAAGATTAAATTTCGATTCAGAAAAAGGTTTAAATTTTGATTCAGAAAAAATTAAATGCCAACTTGATGTCTTGCTCCTTGTTGTGTTCTCATCGATTCTAAGAATCGATAATCACGACAAAAAATTAAACTTTACATACTATATATGTTGCGTAAATTCGAAAAAATGATGAACGACACCAACGATTATGTTATCCTCGCCATTCTCTTGGTTTTCATCTTATTTGATGTTCAAGTACCATACGTTTTAGCACAATTGGTTAACCACTTTTTAGGAAAACTTTTCGTCGTATTACTTGTCATTGCGATGATATACATTAACCCCATTGTCGGTATTGTTGCTGCCGTGGCCGCCCACGAACTCTTTCACCGCAGTAAGTTGTCTACTGAGTTAGATGCCAAAGATCGTTATTTACATTCCGAAGAAAAGAAAGCCGAAAATGTAAGTAGAATGAATGTAGGTCCCAAAGATAATTTAGAACTCGAGATGGTTGAGAAAATGAAAAGAACGCGCCGTGTTCCCTTAAGAACACCAGACTACTTACCCATGGAATCCAAAGTTCATAATGCTTCTACTCTTTAAATGACTTAATGTTTAAACACAAAAAATAAATATGACACGTATCATATTTATTTTTTGACTTATTGATTTTTTGACTATAACTCTTCATTACTATTTGACTGTTTTTTCAACTTATTAATTGCTTCGTTTATGATATTTGAAAATTTATCGCCAAATTTCTTCCCTCCAGCTCCAAGGGCAACTACTATGAGAATCATTAAAATACCAAAAGCAATTGCCAAAATATAGGGTAAATATTTATACCAATCTATACCTGTATATTCCAGTTCTGGTTCAGAGGTTGATACGGAAGTACCACTATCATCACCTTCGTCATGTATAGTACATTCAGTATAATATGTGCCTCCCGCATAATATTTAAGGTTTTTATAGTGGAAACTATGTGTCACACTGGCAGTATCTACAAAGAGGTGATTGATTGTCAGATCTGTTTCAAACAAATCTGTTTTGATAGGTTCTTCGAACAAAATAACTTTACTTTGTGATGTCGTTCCCGGCATGCCAATATCCATAAAAAAAGCATTTTGATAATTTTCATTAATTAACTTAGAAAGGTCTATATCTGCGAGTTGTTTGTTATTAACATCATTATTATTTAATTTTTCAAATTCTTTATCGCTATTTGTATTGTTTTCGGAAAGATTTTGTACATCTGGGTCTACAAAGAATATAATAAACATTTTATCATCAGTAGAATCAGTAGAATCCATTTGAATTACCAATTCATGCGAATATGTCGTCGGTGCATTTTCAAATATTTTATTATTACTCAAATATACATTTTTAATATTATAACTTTTGTTAAGGTCATCGGGATGTGAATATGTTTTATCCAAATTAGTATCAGTATTTGCACCAATTATAATTTTACCAGCATTTCCATCCAAATCAACTGTATTTATTTGACTATTTTCGGTATTTCCATTTTTTACGTTATATGCCAATCTTTTTAATTCCTCATAATCTATCTTACCCATATCTATATATTAAAAAATATAAAATATTTTGTAGTATTATCGCATCATCTATATTTACATATACATTCCAAATGGAACCGAACTTTGGTCTTTTGCTGTTACTAATTTACTAATAACTTCCTTTTTCACAGTATATGGAAAAGACACTTTCAATGTCTTAGACTTCTCGAATAAAGTACTGTCTGGTTTCATAAGACGGTATAAATTCAATTTGGTATAAATGATTTCTAGACACCGTTTCATATTTCTCACACCTTTTTCTTGATTGGTCACATGCTCAATGATATGTTCTAAAGTTTCGTCAGGAATAATGACGTCGCCCTTCTCGAATTTCACATTTTTCTCAATAACAGGTATCAAATAGTTTTTCGCAATGGTGAGTTTTTCCTTTTTATCGTATCCTTTGGTCGTAATGCGGTACATTCGGTCCCTCAGAATAGAATTCACTTTTTGTTCGTCATTGTAACTAAATATAAACAAAGCTTTACTGAGGTCGAAATCAATGTTTGCAAAATATTTATCGTGAAATTGAGTATTTTGCGTGGTGTCCGTCAAATGTGTGAGAATACCAATGATTTCTTCGCCCTTTGCTGTACTAGATACCTTATCCAGTTCGTCAAAATATATCACGGGATTCATACACTTACTTTTAAGTACAATATCAATTATTTGTCCCCATACACTGCCTTCGTAGGTGTAAGAATGTCCCTCTAAAAAGGACGAATCCGTTGCTCCGCCGAGCGCGATGAAAGCGAATGGTCTCTTTAAAATTTTACTGATTCCCTCTTTTACAAGAGTGGTTTTACCCGTTCCCATTGGTCCATGTATAGCGATGGCTGACCCAACAGACTCGGGATTCGCAATCCATTGTCCCATCATTTGCATAATTTGCATTTTGGCATCGTTTAAACCATAAACACAATTATCCAAAGTATTTTTTGCATTTTCCATGAAATCCTGACATTTCTCAATACCATCGCCCATGGTAACAGGTAAACTCGCCGTTATTCCAAATGGAATTTGCATGAAAGTATCAACCCACTGTTTAATTTTGTAATACTCTCCGCTACCTGGGTCCATAAAATTGAGCATGTTAATTTTTTTTATTGCGTCATGTTTGTATTTGGGATCAATGTTATTTTCGAGCAAAGAAATACGATATGGCTTATTCGTCAGACCGACGCGGTTAACACGCTTTAGTTCTTTAATAATGTGTCGCTGTTTCTCAATGGGTAATTTCTTGTAATATTTAATATCATTCATAGTGTTTTTCTCTCGAACAAGGCGCCGATACTCAATCATATTTTCTTCTTTTTCTTCCTTGATTTCTTTTCTTTTATTTTTTTGAATGATTTTTTCTTTGGCTCGACACATTTTTTGAAATTCATTCATCATGAACTTATTACCCTTTTTTCTTTTTGTACTCATAAGTTTATCCATCTCCATAAGCATTTCTGTCAGGTTATCGTCATCTTCGCAATCTTTTTTTCGCTTAACAAGTTTAATATATCTCGGCTTAACATCTCGCACTAAATCATACTCTTTTTCATTTTTATCTGGATTCAGTCTGATATCATACTTGTATTGAATTTTTTTATCTTTTTTCTCGCCATCAACATCATCGTTTAAACATAGCACACCATTTTCATCCGCACAGACTTCTTTAACACGGTGAATTTTTCCTTTATATTCTTTTTTCCAGTGTTTCAGTTTAACAATGATATGATCTCCTTTTCCAAAGACAATGTGTTTATTTTTTTTACCATTGTCTTTTCTTTTTTCTTTTCCATTTTTTAAGGACTCTTCATCGGAATCATCGCTTTCCGATTCGCTCTCGCTCTCGCTTTCGCTTTCTTCTTCGGCTTGCATACTAAACATTGAATTTCGCGAGGAATGTCCTCCTCCCAAAATTTCACTCAATGGATTAAAACCATCGATTGAGAATACAACATCGAAATTTTTACCCCCACCCGGTGCTTTAATACGATTAAACATATTGTGCATTCTTTTATCCATTTTTTCTTCTTCATCATCTTCTTCTTCGTCAGATTCTTCTTCTTCGTCAGATTCTTCTTCCTCGGCGGATTCTTCTTCCTCGGCGGATTCTTCTTCCTCGACGGATTCTTCTTCTTCGACGGATTCTTCGGATAAATCAGAATTTTCAGATTCCTCATCTTCATCATATTTTTCTTCATATTTCTTTTTTTTCCGATTTGAAGATTTTTTGTTGGATTTTCGGGATTTGGATTTTTTTGACAATTTTTTCCGATTTTCAACATTTCTCTGAGATTTCATTTTTTTCTGAAAATTTTGCTGCGCTGAGGATTTTTTGACAATTCTTTCATTTTTTTCCTCTTTTAGAAATTTTTTCACAAAATCGTCGATATATCGATCATCATCGATTTTCTCCTTCTTTCGGTGATTTTTATCTTTTCGCTGAGATTCAACGGATTTTTTCTTAATGACGATTTTTTTGCTTTTCGGAGAATAATTATCATATCCGGGAAGTTCACTCACCAATTTCTTTTTGCCATCTTTACTTTTTGATTTTTTCCCTTTCTTTATCATTTTATTTTCTTTTCGCTGTTTTTTTAATCGTTCTATTTTTCGTTTTTGAAGCATATCTCCTATTTTACTAAGCTGTTTTTGTTTCTCTTTTTCGCTCTTACGAGGGAATATATTTTGAATAAGTGTTTGAAAATTCTCTGCCGTGATGTCTTTGATTTCGTTATCGCTTATTTCGAGGTCACTACTGTTAATTTCATCGCTTATAGTTTCACTACTATAATCTTCAGGACGCCATTCGCTATCGGAGTTGTCAGAAGCTATAGAATATTTCCTTTGGTGCTTTGTTTTCTCCCCCTTTTTTTTCTTATTACACTTTCTTCCGCTATTTTCATTTACCATGGCGGAATTATCTTTAGTTTTGGCGCGTAAATTATATTTGTTGTTTTTAGGAGATTCTTTTTCATCCATAGTCTTATTATCAGTGGCTTTTTTATGTTTAAATGTTTTTACAATATCAATATACACTTTTAATATTCAAAAAATCAAATATTTTTAAATCGATTTAAAAACAAGATAATAAATATTTTAATAAACAAAAATAATCTAAAAATTATCCTCTTAATATAAAGAGCGATGAATACAGAAAAATGCGCCAAAATCATCGGTATTCAATTTAGTGTTTTATCACCCCAAGAGATACGTAATGGTTCAGTCGCTGAAATAAAAAAACGTGATACTTACGTAAATAATAAACCCAAAATAGGCGGTTTATTTGATCCACGTATGGGCGTGATAGAATCAGGTATCGTTTGTCCGACAGATGGGAAAAATTACATTGACTCACCTGGTTATTTCGGTCACATTGAATTAGCAAAACCCGTATATTACATTCAATATATAAATCAAATCATAAAAATATTGCGTTGTGTGTGTTTTAAATGTAGTAAATTGCTCATAAACAAAGAAATGAATTCACACGTATTGTCTTTACAAGATAAGAAAAAACGGTGGGAATATGTCTTCGGTAGAGCAAGCAAAATAAAAAGATGCGGTGAAGACAATGAATGTGGTTGCGGTACAAAACAACCCATAAAAATAAGCAAAGAGGGAATGTCTACGTTGTTTGCGGAGTGGGAAGTAACACCGCAAATGCAAGGTATGAATTTAGGTGAAAACCAAGAAATAAAGGGGAAGAGGGTTATAATGAAGTTAACACCCGAAAAAGTTCATACTATATTTCGAAGAATTTCCAACGAAGATGTGGATTTCATGGGCTTTAGTTCGCGGTGGGCAAGACCAGACTGGATGATTTGTCAGGTACTCGCGGTACCTCCTCCAGCAGTGAGACCTTCAGTCAAACATACTTCCCAACAGAGAAGCGAAGATGATTTGTCACACATTTTGGTTAATATAATTAAGACAAACAATACCCTGAAAAAGAAAATGGAAGAAAATGCCCCCTCACATGTAATTGAAGATTGGCGTTCGGTGCTTCAATATTACTGTGCCACTATGATTGATAATAATTTACCAGGAACTGCTCCAGTGGCACAGCGTTCGGGTCGTCCTTTGAAATCTGTAAAACAGAGATTGAAGGGTAAGCCTGGGAGAGTTCGCGGTAATTTAATGGGGAAACGTGTGGATTTTAGTGGACGTTCAGTTATTTCTCCCGACGCAAAACTAAACATCGGGCAACTAGGTGTACCAATGAAAATTGTAAAAAACATTACCAAACCCGTGACAGTGAATTATCGTAATATCGGGTTTTTGACGGAATTGATGAGAAATGGTCCCGATGTTTGGCCGGGAGCCAAAGTATTGGAGAGAGCAGACGGCACGGAAATATCTCTCCAATATGCAGACCGCGAGACTTTAGTATTGAAAAATGGAGATCGTTTACATCGTCATTTGATGGATGGAGATACGGTATTATTCAATAGGCAGCCGTCTTTGCATCGTATGAGTATGATGGGACACGAAGTAAAAGTGATGAAAAAGGGAAATACGTTTCGTTTTAATGTTGCAGACACAAAACCTTACAATGCCGATTTCGATGGTGATGAGATGAATATACACGTCCCGCAGTCTATAGGGGCTGAAATAGAGTTGAATCGTTTGGCTGCGGTACCAAAACAAATTATTAGTCCAGCGAATAATAAATCAATCATAGGTATATTTCAGGATTCGCTATTGGCTGCAAATCGTTTTACACGAAAAGAACTTAAATTCGACAAACGTACAGCAATGAATTTAATGATGAATTGCAAAACGTTTAATACAGATATCTTTAAAAATAAAAACAACTCTGATATACTAAATTTCGAATTGTTGAGTCAAATTATGCCAAACATTTCAATGTATACGGAAAATAGTTCTTTTGACGAAGATAAAGAAAATCACTCGGACAGTAATAATATAGTTGAAATTGTAAATGGTAAGTATGTACGCGGGCAATTGGACAAGGGTATTTTTGGCGGGAGTTCTGGTCTTTTACAGCGTATATTCAATGATATTAACGGTAAACATTGTGAAAATTTCATAGATGATATGCAGAATTTGGTAACCGAATTTATGAAACTTAATTCATACAGTGTCGGCATTAGTGACTTAATTGCCAATAAAATTACAAATGAACGTATCAACGAAGGAATAAATAAAAAAAAACGTGAAGTCAAAACACTAATTGATAATGTGCGTCTCGGTGTTTTCGAAAATAACACGGGGAAAAGCAATGAAGTAGAATTTGAAACGAGAATTAATTCTCTTCTCAATGAGGCACAAGATGAAGCTGGAAACATTGGAAAGACTAGTTTATCCAAAGATAATCGTTTTGTAATTATGGTGAATGCAGGTTCAAAAGGTAATAATATTAATATAGCACAAATGATTTCTTGTTTGGGACAGCAAAATGTGGACGGTAAGCGTATTCCGTATGGATTTGATGGGCGTACACTCCCGCATTTCAAGAAATACGACGATTCGCCAGAGGCACGTGGTTTCGTAAAAAGTTCATTTATTGAGGGGTTAACACCTGAAGAAATGTTCTTTCATGCGATGGGTGGTCGCGTTGGTCTCATTGATACAGCGGTTAAAACTAGTGGTACGGGATATATTCAGAGGCGACTAATTAAGTCACTCGAAGATTTGAAAGTTTGCTACGATTATAGTGTCCGTAATAACAAGGGCAAAATAGTTCAATTCTTATATGGTGGCGATGGAATGGATACAATGAAAGTGGAGAATCAAAAATGTAAATTGCCATTGATGAACAACGAAGATATATATTCGTACTTTCATATCCCGAGTAAAAATTATAATGAAGCAATATTCAATATATTCTTGAAAGAGACACGGCAAAGAATGAAATCTCAAAAAGACGAATTCAATAAACGTGTACAGAGCGAGATAAAATTTATGATCGAAGAACGCTCAAATTTGGTTGAAAAGGTAATGAACTTTACTGACCAAAACAAATTTCATATCCCGGTGAATTTCAAACATATCATCAAAAAAATCAAACATAATTTACATATTAATAGTACTTCGGCAGTTGATATTACACCGCTCGAGGCATACGCCATGATTGACCGTACATTTTATCTTTTGTCACAAAATATATTTTTGAAACCCTCGAGAATATTTAAAATTATGTATTACTATTTCTTGTGTCCAATGAACATTTTGATGGTGGAACATTTCAATAAAAGAGGACTAACATATTTACTTGAATTTATTACAAATCAATACAAAAAATCTATTGTAAATCCCGGTGAAATGGTTGGCATTGTTGCTGCCCAATCAGTAGGAGAACCTACGACGCAAATGACACTAAATACATTTCACTTTGCGGGTGTTTCTAGTAAATCAAATGTCACGCGTGGTGTGCCGAGAATTGAGGAGATATTGAATTTATCGCAGAATCCGAAGAATCCATCAGCCACGATATTTTTGAAACCTGAACATGAAGAAAGCATTGAACACGCCCATGAAATGCGTCATGAACTAGAATATACCAATCTCAGAAATATAACTAAAACAATATCAATATATTATGATGGAGATGACCATGAAACAATAGTGGAAAAAGACAATGATTTCTTGCATGAATTCTGGGAATTCGAGAAAATAATGGATGAAATAAACGCCAAAAACATGGACAAATCGGACAAAACCGATAAGACGGAATGGTCCAAATGGGTATTGAGAATTGAATTAAATAAGGAAATCATGGTTGAAAAGAATATTCAAATAGAAGAAGTTAATTTCGCATTGAACCAGTGTTATAAAAATAAGATTCAGTGTATATTTTCGGATTTTAATGCCGATGATGTTATAATTAGAATTAGACCTGATGCCACGATGATGATAAATAAAAAGAAACCAATGAATGCCGATGATAAAATCGCGCAATTGAAAAATATGATGGATAATATTTTGGACAAAACGGTATTAAAGGGTTTGGACCAAATTAAGAAGATTAATCTACGTAAAATTAAAAATCATTTGGTGAAACGAGGTGGTAATTATGTCAAGAAAGATATTTGGGTACTAGACACGGTCGGTACAAATCTCATGGATATTTTGGCATGTGATCTAATTGATTCGGAGAGAAGTTTCACCAATGATATTAAAGAAGTATACATGACTCTAGGAATTGAAGCCGCACGCCAAGCAATATACAATGAAATTATTGAAGTTATGTCTTTTGACGGTACATATATTAATAGTCACCATTTGGAATTATTATGCGATAGAATGTCACTTAATAGTGGTTTAGTATCTGTATTCAGACATGGTATAAACAATGATGATATAGGACCACTTGCAAAGGCTTCGTTTGAGGAAACCCCGGAAATGTTCTTGAGGGCTGCACGCCATTCGGAATTAGATACCATGGGTGGAATTTCAGCAAACATTATGTGTGGACAACAAGGACGGTTTGGTACAAATTTTTCGAGTATATTGGTTGATATGGACGCAATGAAAAATAATGAAGCCTTCAAACCTAAGAATAAGAGTACAATGAATGAGCTACTTAATAAACAAAAAACATCGGAAGAGTGCTCAATGGATAATTTAATTATATCAAATTCGGTAGAATTCATTTCCAATAAAACATTGGGCGAGCTCGACGATGATTATGAAATGGACTTTTAATCTTCTTTGTCCTCCCTCTCCCCTCGCTTGAAACCATATTCTTTAAATTAAAAAGTTATATATTTTTTAATTTAATATAGAGTCTAAATTCGTCAATTTAATATAGAGACTTCAAACAATCTTTGATCAGTCATTTAATAAATAAAGATTAATACGAATAAAATGGTTCTTGTAAAAAACAATGGCTCTATCGATAATAGGATAAGCATAAAAAGTATAGAAAACATAGAAAGCATTGAAACAATGAGAAATATTATAGATAATGATTCTAGGTCACCCGAAGACAAGGTATTTATATTTGGCGAAGGATGGAAAATGATAAAAAATCGAGAAAGAATTTTACATTCCAAATATGATAAATTGATGAGAACATGGAGAACGGAGAGAATAGGGAAAATGGGAAAAATAAGGAATCGACAGGAATGGGAGGGAAAGCGTAATATTGTTAGGGCGGTTAAACGACGTAAGAAACCTAAAAGTGAAGGCGAAAGTGAAAGCGAAAGAGAAAACATACCGAAAAAATCATTTCAGGAACTTATAACCGCTCATATTAATTTTGGTCCCGCTGCAAGCAAAGAAAACAAAGAAAATAAAGCAATTGATAAATATTCTAGTTTCAAAATTAGTAAAGCACTTCAAAAAAGAAGAATTTATTGGAGAAAAAGAAGACAAGATAGATTTAAGAGTATTAAATATTTAAAACAACGTCAGAAATTAATTAAAAAATTAAAAATGAAAAATAGTTCTTCGGTTCATTATATCCATTGGTTCAAAAATAAAATCATTTATAATTTATCGGATGCAAAAAATAAATCCTTTTTTTATAATAAAATATACAGTGGAAAATTGAAATATTTTGTAGAAAAAGTATGGGACTTAAAGTCTGGGGAATTTGATACTGCGTTGAAAAAAAAGGGTAAAAAAATCATGCCCGATGTAGACAAACTAAAATTATATTTCTTCAGCAATATGCCACATGTACATATTTTTCATAGTATTGAAAACAATCGTTATTTAATTCCCGAAATTAAAGAAAGATTGTATGGAATATATGTTCGTGCCAAGAAATTACACGATTCTTTTCTGAAATTAATCATGAAATACAAAAGTCGCAAAATAATTGATATGAACATTGAAACAGATTTATGTCTTAATTCAATGGAAGAAATTGGAAAAAACAGTAAAATGAACATAATCATTGACGGAAGTAAATATCAATTTCGTTACAGTGATTTGTTTCGTATATTCAAAACTTCGCTTACTAAAAATGAAATGTTATTTGTTGAACCCGAAATACCCAAGAATCCTTATACTAATTTGAGATTCACTATCCCCGAAATGTATCATATTTACTTGTCCATGAAAGATACGAGATATACTATTCCCGAATGTATTGAGAGATTTTTTAAGTATAATTTGGATATGAGCTTATATTCCTTTGAATATCATGGACAATTGAAAGATATGGCAATTGACAATTATATTTCTAATATGGAAAAGGACGATTTCTTTGATAATATACAAGAAATGTTTGAAGAAGCGATCGTTTTAATGAATAAGGAAAATGAAAAATATAAACGTTTTAAAATAAAACCACGGGAATTAAATATACTTTTCCGTGAAATAATCGAAGAAAGCAATTATTTATACGATATGCTTTGTCCCATTCTATACAATTATTTACATTATATTTATAATTGCAACAGTAAGAAGAAACATCATTGTTACAATCTTTATATTCATAAAACTAAGATTATTTTGAGAAATCACCATTCTTTAACTGTTGAAAAAATGCCACCAACGAGAACTAGGGACATGGGCCTTGAACCCGAACCATACGACGAAAGAAGTCTAATTCATTCAGTAGTAGATTCTTTTAACCACACAAATAGAAATATCCGTTTGCCGGATTTGGAAGAAGCTGAAAATCTTAGACTTCATCGTTCTGCTCTAATTGGCCCAACTAATATATTCTACTGGAGACAACACTTTAATGATGTTTTAGTTCAGTTGGAAGAAAATTCAAATTCAATGAGTAATTCACAAGGGGATGAAGAGGAAGAAGAGGAAGATGACGAATATTTGGAAACTAAAGAAGATGACGATTATTTGGAAACTAAAGAAGATGACGAAGATATTATTGAAATAGAGGAAAAAACGTCTGATTTCGAAGAAGAAACAATTAGCGATGTATCAATGGAAGATTATTTGAGTGCCGAAGACGATGATTTGTAATTAAATTTTAAAAAATATAATTACAATATATAATGATTTGGCTGGGGTATTATTTACTCGTAATAATGTTATTTTTTATTTTATTCATCGGAGGAATGGTATATCATTCCGAAAAAAAGAAAGACCTTCATATGTCTATGATACTAAATCGTATATTTTTTTTCGCAATAGTGTTTAAAACAATAGCATTGTATTTATTGATGACTAATGGGTATAATCTTTGTGACATAACCCAAAATATATTTTGCAATAATGCGATTTATTAAATATGTTAAACATATTATTCGTAAAATCTTTTATAATCGAATTTTTGCACGTCTTTTATGTTTAAATTCTTATTCATGTAAACATTTGAAGACATTTTTTCCATATCTTTGAAATATTGTTTTATTTTTTTATTACGTTCTTGTAACTTAGCAGCGTCTGGATTTCCGTCGGTTTGCAAATTAGTAACTATTTCAATGTGTTGTCCATACATAATTCTCTCATCTTCGTTAATTTCGTATTTTGTATTTTTCAAAGAAATAATATAGTTGCGATTAAATAAATATTTTTGTATATTTCTATTTCTCAATATTTGATCGGCCAATTTTCCAAAATAAATGATTTGGTTATTTTGCCGATTTATTAAATTCTTACTCGGTATTAATAAATGACACGTTCCCGAATTTTCAGAACCGTCTTCTTTACCCTGTACTGAAATAAAAGCACAATTACTGCTCTTATCGCATATTTCACTATCATCTTTTATTTGTAAACAATTTTTGAAATTGTTTAGATTTTTTATACTATTGATAAATTCATCGCTGTAATCAAAAAATACTACATGTTTACCCAATATTTCTACTAATATCGTAATTATCAATGACATTTTTTCCCAATATGTTTTAGTATTGTCTTTAATAGTTCTTTTCATATTTTTTATATTATCGTAATTATTTTCGCTCTTATTGTGTAATAAAACACGCAATGTATTGCGGAAAATATCATACATACGTGTCTCAATCATTATTTTGAAACTTTGTTTTATACGCTCAATATCACCCATTCTTTGTGTACCCAAAATACGGTCAATCTCATTGATTGGTACCAAATTACCTTGTTCGTCGCGATATTCGCTATAACTTTCGTCTTTTAATAATTTCGAGCCTTGTAAAATGAGCGAAGGATTATTATCGGGTATTACTGGAACAACTTGATTTGTCTCTGTGATTAGACCAACTAAAACACCGTCTGATAGTAGATTTTTGTAAGGGATACATGGAATATGTTTCAATTTTTTACTTTTCTTTGATGAAATAAGAAGCAAGTGTTCATAGGTTTTTTCATAAGTCATTCCTTCGGTTTGAACATCGATTTCATGTAAATAAGTGATTTTTATTTCATTATTTATTGGCGATGAAACCACGGGTAAATACAACATACCTTCTTCATCTGCAAATTTAATACGCAATGCTATAACTTTCGCATAATAATTTACTACTTGATCTATAATTTCATGTTCTTTTACATTAAAATGGTCGAGTTTTCTAATTAAAATATCGAGAGTGTCACCACGGGATATACGAGAGTTAAATTTGCTCTTGCATTTCGAAAGACTAAATACCCTTTTCATGATATTGATAAACACATTAATCATTTCTTTCATATTGCGGTCTTCTGTTTCCACCATGAATTTCTTGCCGTCTTTTTCCCGGTCCTTGAAAATAAGAGGGAACATTGATACTCGATTCCCTTTGCTAAATTTCATTCGGAATATTCCTTCGTATATATTGTTCTCGCTGTATAAGAGAAGAGTTTTTTTGCGGGGATTGTAAAATCTACCCCCATAGTGTTGAGGGGGACATACTACTTGTAATTTTTCAGTATAACTGTCTTTAGGGTTTAAGAATATCAGAAGATTTATGCCGTGTCGGAATAACCCACCCAAAGGTAAATCAGGCTTGTTCGAGCGGTCAATTCGCGGCATACAAATCAAATCCCAGACATATTCGTGATTGATATATTCCCTCGATAACAAATATTTTATGTAATTGAGAAAGGCGGAATATACTTTCAAAAAATAAAGCTGGAAGTGTTTTTCATCGGGGTTTTGAAGTAATTTTTCGTATAAATCACTGGTCAATATTCTTTTGTAATTATCCGGATTCGCGTTTAATTTACGCTGTTCTTCAGTTAAATCTATTTCAGCAAAGTTTTCGTCATGAAAAAGATTTACCAAATCTCCACCGTTTAATCGAATGAAATTATCCAGATTGAGATGAGACACTAATATTTTTTTAAGATGCTCGAGTGTCATATACTTATTGTTTTCCTCGATTGTAGTATCTAATGGTTCTACGTTTGTTTCTTCATTTTCTGTATTCTTTATCCTTTTATATACGAATGCCAAAATTTCTAAGATGGATTGGTTTTTATTTACCCGAAGACCCTTGCGAAATAAACAATATTGGTCATTTTTTATATTGCCGTCTTTGCCATCCAAACACATTTTATTGCCATTGTATTTGAAAAAATATTGCATAGTAAGAGGCATCATATCGTGTTCACCTCGTTTGAGAGGGAAATTAGTGTCGTAAAATTTAACTTTACCTATTGTTTTGGTCACGACATTTTGACTTTCCTTCGCATTTTTACGTCTGATTTCTCGCATTTCTTCTTTTCCAATTTCGCGTCCCGTAGCATCACATGCTTTGTGGTTGACTATACCATCTTTCATCATATTACGGTCCTTGTCGTGACTTAATATTTCATCTATATTGGTAATGTAACGCCTTCCCTCATTATTTATTCCCCACTTTACATCTTTATTAAATTCATTTTTTTTCTTGAAATTGTCTAATTTGGCTTTGGATTTTTGTTCGTCAGTGAGTTTTAAAGGACTTGGTCTTTGAAAACAGCAGGCAAGGCAATTGTTTTGGTTATTTGCAGGATTTAAAAAATCTGGATTCAATGATTTATGTATGAAAGGATTATTTAAATCGGCTTTGTGATATTTATAGTTTTCTTTATCTGTATATTCAATGATTTTCGGATTGAACGGTGTATCCTTATCCTTTCCTTTATCACCACTCTTACTTTTTTCTTTTTTGTTTTTTTTATCTACATAAGCATTTCCATTTTCACCTGGTCTCCACACAGATTCCCAGCCTCCGCATTTACCGTCATTAATTTCCGATATAGTAAGACTCTTCTTATAATATTCGTCTTGTTCATCAAAACACCAAAATCGGGGACAAATAAAATAATGGTCCTTCTGTTTTATGGATGTAGTATAAGAACGATATTTATTTCGACGATCTTTTTCATCTATTTCGTCCTTTTCCGCTTGATTTAATATAATTGGTTGGCGATTTTGACTACCAGGACATTGCGTAGAATATAATTGAAATTTGTTTTTTGTTTCTTCTGGACTAGTATTAATCATTGATTTATTGCTTTTATTGTTTCTAGTGGCTTTTTTCATCTTTGATTTTTTTTTCTGATATCTATTTCTTATGTTACTAGATTGATAATATCCCAAATAATCATCTTTTTTACTTTTATTATGTTTTATTCCTTCTGAAAATATACTACGTCTTTTTTTTTTATAAGCGTCTTCTTTTGCTCCGCCCTGCATCTCATCATCATCACTCGAATCATTATCTTCTTCACCACTACTCTCATCCATACTATCAATATCGAAATCAGATAAATCAATGTCAGATTCATCTTGACTATCATCACTTTCCATTTTTTCTTCTTCTTTTTGTTCTATTTCGCCATATTCTTCTCCCACATCATCTTCTTCCTCATCTTCCTCTCCTTCCTCATCTTCCTCTCCTTCCTCATTTTCCTCTCCTTCCTGATCTTCTTCATCTTCTTCATCTTCTTCATCATCCCGCTCAGCTTCATCTTCTCGAATAATTCCCAAAGTAAGTTGATTAATATTAATTTCTTCATTTTTCAATATTTTCTCATCAAAAGACAAATTCTTTATGTTATTATTAAATTTTTTAACACGTTCATCATCTTTAAATTTGACAGTGAAAAGCATCGAAAATAAATATTTTTCCATGTGTTCTAAAATTTTGAGGTTTTTAATGTTGGAAACTATCATTGTATGGCCATTTTTTAATAGATTTTTTTCATTGTAATATTTTCTAGGTTTGAAACTTATATAAATGCCCGGATTATCAATTACTCTTTTTCGCCGAGACGAATAAAAATCAGTTTCTATCTCTCTCTCTATTTTCCAAGCGTTGTACATTTTGGCTGCATCCATAACGGTTTTGACACCCTTTATATTTTCCATCATTTCTTGATAAATTTGTTCGTCTGAAAAATCCTGTTCGTTAAGATTTAACAGGAATTTGTTGTTTTCATTCATTTCTTGAAAATTTGAAACTCTTTTATATAATAAATTCGAAAAGGTGTCGCTGTCCTTGCTACCGAAATCCTTACTCAAAATGTTTTTGAAATTTGATATCTTCATGCCCTGGACATTCGATATTTTCACCAAATAATGTTTTTCCACGTTTAATATTTCGAGATTCCCCGAACCACTTCGTTTATCTAATAAATTAATATCATTGATGAAACTAAAACCACTTTGCATAAGATAATTGTTAATAGGTGTCAGAATTTTAGGTTTAATGTGTTCATCAATCAGATTTTGTATGTCTTCAATTTTCATTTTTGTCCCTTTGTTTTCATTTCCAACGAAGCGAATTCGAATGACACCTTTTGGATTTATTTCACAATAAAGGTTATGAAAATCGTTAGTATCGAATATTCTCAATAGAAAACAAACGGAATCTCTATTTTGTATACTTTTGATTAGACGTTGGAATCGGACAAAATTACCTTCGTCTTTGAATACTTCTGGTATTTTTTCACCGTTTATAGAGAAATTACCGTTAGTATAAAAACGATAAATATTGTCGAAATTATATCCAGCATTTAATTTACTTACTTGTAATATTTCGTCACTGTGTACTATTTTAAATATTTCTTCCATCGGGAATTTTATAATTGTCTCTGGTTTTACAATAAATTCTATATTTTTGATACCATTATAAATAATATCGTCAGTGAAGATATCTCCCATTTTATCTTCACCTCCGATTTTTCGATATAGCGAATTTATTTCTTGAATCCATTTATTGTATTCGACAAGAGCTTTTTTTCTATCAGAAACATATTTTTGATAGTGTTTGTCTTTGTTTTTAAGAAATTCGTCGTAATTGTTTTCGCTGATGTTAGGGAAATACATGTTGAGTAATTCATTTTTTTGGTAGAGTCTACGAAAGTTTTTAAATGTTTCTCCTTGGGTGGGAGAAAAGAAATCGTCTGACACGATGAAAAATAATTCGAGATTTTCACGCATTTGTTCTTCCGTTTTGTATGAACCAAATTCAAGAAGACATTTATTGTTTAGTGTTTGTTGATTGATGGATTCGTTGTATTCGAGCAAACTGTTTTTGGTTATTCCTTCGGGTAAAATCGGATAATATAAATTACTTATGTTATTTAAACTAGTGCGTATTGGTATTTCTGAATCCCAATTGACATTTAAGAGAGATATGAAATCATCAAAATCGTATTTTGCTTTCTTTTTTCTACCTTCTTTGCTTAACTTCGCATCATCATCTTTACCATCACTTATAATTCCTTCATAGTAATCATCGATTTTTTTATCGCTAACTATATTTACAAGAAAATTATCAATGTCGGTTTTATATACACGTGTATTTTCGTCACCCTTCAACTTTTTGAAAACTTCAGATGCGCTCAATCTCTGTGGTATGGTAGCGAAAAGATAAATCATGGCAGGTAATACTTCGATACCCTTATTTTTTTTCAGATATTCGCAAATTTTGTGTTTAATATGGTAGATGGTATCATCACCATATAAATTTTTCATTATGAAACTTTCTTCTTTGTTTTGTTTTTCGTTGGACTCTGAAGATTCTGAAGATTCCGAAAATAAATCAAAGATTTGTGTAACTTTATAGCCATCATCGGTAGACGATTCAATGGAACTCGATATATTATTTGATTCCATCGAGGTTAATATATAAATATTTCACATTATATTATTTATATACTAATCAAAAATGAACCTAAAAACAATTCTTAAAATACCGAATCTAAAAATGATTGTTGCCACTTCGAAGAATGGAGGAATAGGTTTAAATGGTAAAATGCCGTGGTATATACCAAGTGATATGTCTTTTTTTAAAGAGAAAACGATAGGTAATGGAAATAACGCGATAATTATGGGAAAAAATACATGGGAATCTTTTTCAGTTGGGAGCTCTGAGCCCTCTGTTAGTAGACATTTGTTACAGCGTGATAATTTAGTTCTTTCAAAAACCTGTCATTTGGATGAAAAAAGGGGAGATGACATAATAAAGAGTTTTTTAACTCCGAATGATGTGAGAAAATTTTGCATTGAAAAGAACTATGATGAGACGTGGATAATTGGAGGTACTCAGATTTACGAATTATTTATAGATTCACCTGAATTGAAAGAAATATACAAAACACACATTAATCATGATTTTAAATGCGATACTTTTTTCCCTAAAATCCCAGATTCTTTTATTGAACAAGATATAATTGGGTCAAATGTACACCAGACATTATTTTACTGGATTGAAAAATATGTAAGGGAATAATACCAACATATTTTTAATTATAGATCGAAATAAGGACTGTCTTTAATAGTCATTCCGCAATACATTTGGGGGTTCTTTTTATAGTCAACGGGTTGATAAATTTTGATTTCTTTGGCCTCGCCGATAAGAAATTTGAAGTTTTCCCAAAATTCTTTCTTGTGTCCAATTGATACCGTCATTACGTGACTTAGTTCATGTAAGGCTACAAACATAAGAGTATTTCTGTCAATTAGACGATTGCCGGTTTTTTCGGTAGTGGTACAAAAGGCTAGTTTTTCGCCTTTGTTTTCCGAATAAGCTGTGAATTCACTGGTGGGCAAAGTTTCAGATACTTTTTGAGGATTAAAGTTTTTTACAAGGCGCTTTACATTTTCGCGTGTGGGATATTTTTTAGCCATGTGAGCGACTAATTTTTTTAAGTCCACGGTTGTCTCGGCTAATAGATCGGCGACGAGTTGAATTTTATTTCTTTCGCGTACGCAGTATTTATTACCGTCTACGTGCGATATAATACATTTTAAATTGAAAGCGTCACTCTCGTAATACATCTTCAAGGATACAATGGAGATGAAAAAAACGAGAGCGTAAAAAATCATATTGGATTTTACCATACTTTGTTCTTAATATTAGTAGGGAATATTTTCGTGTCATAAATAAATATTTGAACATTCTCAAGTGTTAAATATTTATGTAAGAAAGATTACTAAAAGATTTAGTTGCTGCCACCGATTTCGAGAGGTCGGCGAGAAGTATCAGGTGTAATAGTGGTTTGGTTCCACGGTCCCACATTACCTTGTGGGTTGGGGGGCTCAGAACGCAATTGAAGATTGGCGTTTCTTAAAGTGGAAGATGTGCTAGAGAGCATATCGAAGGCATGGTTTCCAGCAGTAAGCATGTTCACACCGCTAAGATTTCCCGAACCACTGGGGTTCAATTTGGCAAACTCGTTGTTGTTGTCCATGGGTAAAAGTTCTCTGGGGTCAACAGAGTCTTTCTTGAGGTGCATCATCTGGTTGACACTGGAACCCATGTCCGAAACAGATGCTGCATGTTTTGCAGTACCAGCACCAGGTACATCTGCGTCGGGTTTTTCATCGGGGTAAGATGCAGGACTCAATGATTTATCGACTCCCATTAAAGGACTGTGTTTAACCTTAGAATAATTCAAGAAGGCATATGCTAAAAGCGCTAAAGCAAGAATACCAATGACATAGTCGCTATTGCTTTTTAAAAGTTTGCAGAAATCCATCTATAAATTTAATGAATAAAAAATTTTTTCCCAAAATCAATTATTCCTAAATTTGTCAACTTATATTTGACCTTGTTAAATATTATTTTAATGGTAATTTTATGTCTCAAAATAAATGATATCAACATTCCTTATCTATCTCGTTCCCGGATATAGACGAAGAGTAATTACTATCGTCATCACTATCGCTCTCATATTCACTATCGCTTTCACTATCGCTCTCGCTCTCGCTCTCGTCTAAATCAATTAATTTTTTCGCATCAGCCTTTATTTTTTTCCATTCTAAATATGCTAAAATAGCCTTTTCCTTTGTTTCCTTTGCCTTTTTTTTCGCCATTTGATATCTTTTTATGATGATTTCCTTTTCATCCAAATTCATTTTAGTTTTATTGTTGTTTCCATTCTTCAATTTTTCATTTAAATCTAGTATTTCTAAGGTCACTTCATTTGATGGTATAGTCGATGTCGAATACTCGATTTTATCAATTTCAGACTCTTGTTTTAAATCTATAACTGATTCGTTTTTTTTCTCGACCTCTACATTTGGTTCGGTAACCACATCTACTTTTGGTTCAGCCTCTACATTTGGTTCACCCTCTACATTTGGTTCACCCTCTACATTTGGTTCAGCCTCTACATTTGGTTCGGTTTCTACATTTGGTTCGGTTTCTACATCTACATTTGGTTCGGTAACCACCTTTGGTTCGGTTTCTACATCTATATTTGGTTCAGCCTCCACCTTTGGTTCAGCAACAACTTTTGGTTCGGTTTCTACATCTACATTTGGTTCGGTTTCTACATCTATTTCTTTGGACACTAAGTTTGTTTTTTCTACAGATATTGGTTCTGCTTCTTTGATTTTTTTAGATTTTTTAGAATTCCCTAAAAGGCATCGATTTTGGATTAGGTTTCTTTGGGATGAATGAATCATCAATTGTCTTAAATATACATCGATTTTGAATGTTTGTGGTGTAAATTTTAAGCGTGAAATTTCAATGAGGCAGGTATTCTCGCATTTATTATCAACTTCTTCTAAAGATAATTGTTTTTCATTTTCATCAAATACCAATAAAGATGGTCCATAATTTTCTTCCAAGTCAAGTGGTGAATTGGGAATGAAACATTGAAGCATATTCGATGGTGTTTTATTTCTTAAAGTTCTCAAATTGGAAACCCAGTGTTGTTCTATATCTTCGGCGTCAATATTCGTTTGAAACCATTCTTCTTTTTTTTCCAATATTAGTTCTTTTATTTTTTTTTCTAAGTTATCAAACCAATTTATAGTATCAAAATGTGTATCTTTTTTATCATCGAATAATAACTGTGTGTACATTTTTTTTGATGTTTTTTGTATCCCATTTTTTGTGCTACATCTTGGTAATTTCACATATATACTGTTGTCGTCTATGGTTAACGGTGAAATATAAGTATTTCCCCTTAAACTGTCAAGTCCGTTGAATTTGATTTTATCAAAAGGAAAGTCTTGCACATCATAAATGACTATATCCATAATGAATTTAATATATCTAATAAATTCATTATTTTAACTGAAAATCATGGAAATATGTTTAAAATGTATATTTATTTTGAAATCGTGATATATAATGACGGATAAAAATGCTGGTATTAATATTGCGAAAAAAATGAATATCGAAGAGGAAATAAAAAATAAAGATAACCATTGTAGCAATAGCAATAACTCGTCGAATTATGACCTCAAAGAACAATTTTTTCAATCATGTATCAATGCTCTTAAAAGAGACGATGTTAAACAAGAGTTTAAAAATTTAATGAAACCGCTGGTCTATATGATAGTAAAAGAAATATACCCATATTTTTGTTTTTCGATTATATTTTCTATAGCGCTATTCTTATTCATGATGGGCTTCATACTGTTTTTTATACGAAATTATGACTTCATCAAAGAAATATATAGTGGTAAGTTTTTCAAGACCCCCGTTAAATCTAAATGATGAGATTTAGATTCATAACGTAAAGAGCCAACAACTTGGAAGAGTCGGCAGAGTCGACGAATCGAAATTTTAATCTTTTGCCCTATCTTTTTCTAAAAGATAGAAAGTTCATTCAAAAAATTAAATCTTTTGCCCTATCTTGAACTTTTAAAAAAAGTTCATACAAAAAAATTTAAATCTTTTTACCCGACGGTTTTACAACTTTGATTTTCAATCAAAGTTGAGAAAAGAGTCATGGATATTAAACGATTTCTTACCGAAGCATCTCCCCCCGAAGCCGAGTGGCGGGCTTATCCTCTTCTTAAAAAAAACGAAGAATTATGGACACCTTTTAATGAAATTGGTATGTATGAATTAATTGGTAAAATTTTAGTCATACGTGACAATGTACCGAATCCTTGTTTTACATCGCATCCTTACAGAGCAAAACAAGAAAGAATAGTCCACGCCATATTCAGGGAACCTAACAAATATGGCATTGATTTATTGAGTGGCGAAAACAAAAAAATGAAATTTAATTATTTACATTTGGAAAATCTAATTGAATTGATAAACGAGCATCCTTAACATCCTTAACAATATTTGACGTAGTTATAACTTATTATTTTTTACGTGTTTTGCTAGACGATGTCTCATTCGGGTGATTGGATTTTTTACGCGTTTTTTTGATTTTCAATTTTATTTTATTCGGAATACCAGATTGTTTTTGTCTAATTTTCTTTCTAGTTTGTCGATTTTTCTTACCATTTTTTGCATGTGTTTTTGTTTTTTTATTTTTCTTATGGTGTTTATTGTGTTTATTACCACTTGTCTTTTTATTGGAAACATTTGCAATGGTTTTACCTTTTTTTCCATTGGTATAATTGATAATATATTGGTCGCCAATAATTTCTCCTAAAATTTCACTACGGTTGATTTGTTGTGCTGCGCCACCTGACATTTCTCCTATTTTGTATTTTGTACTCTTATATAATAAGCCAGGCACCATAAAAGAATTTAATAAATTATGTTTAGTCGACATACCACGTTTATTCAGTAATTTCGAAAGTTGTTGTCCTTTCATCACAAAGTATACTTATATATACGATATATATTTGTATATCGTATACATGGACAAATACATTATTCATCCAGAATACCAGACTCAATAATGAGTGGTTTGGCCAGATGTGTATTTTTGTAAAAGATATCAAGGTCATATTCTTTTTCGCAATATTTTTCGATTAAGTTTAGAATTATGAAAGCCCCTTCGCAGTCTTTGTCTAGACATAACAATGGATAATTATGCTCACGACATTCGTGCCAAATATCTCCGTATAAATTACATACGGGTTCAACAAGATCATTTTCGAATTTTTCTTCACGTTTTTCTTCTAAAAGATCGGATGTTTTGGTACAGGATAGATAATCTTCAAGGGTAAAATTATTTTTTAGAAATTCAATTTCTTCTTGTTCGATGAATGTGTCATATTCTTCATCGGAAATATATTCATCGTGAAAAGATTTGGACTTTTTAATAGACGGCATTTTTATGAAAACTTTGTTTATAGAATATATTTACGACTTCATTTTTAAATGCTTTTAGTTTATTTTTTGGGATATTGTATTTTTTTTTTTTTAGAATAGTTAATAAATCTCTCAAGAATTCGTCGATGAAATCGCGGTGCGTATAATTATCGTTGACGTTTTCCCGCTTTAAACAATTTTGGTCGTCTTGTAGGGGAGTATTTAACCATTTTTGGAAAAGCCGTTCTTTTTCTTCTCTTTCAAGGCGATTCATAATGCTTGCCAAATTTGGTTGTTCCACGTGTCTGGATATATTAACATCTCCCTTCATATCTATAGTATTATTTTCTTCAGTCTGATTCATTTTGGATTATATTTAGACAATAATATTATATTGATTGGTGTTTTTAAATTGTTTACAAATGAATAATCCGTTAATCAAATATTGAATTATTTGGTTAAATAAATAATATTTGAGGATATTATAAATGACGTCGCTAACATCGACTTTAAAATATTATGCGGGTAAAAGAGGTACCAGTTACGGTCACGGATCCCAATCAACTCCGTCTGGAAAAACAAATCCTTTGGAAAATACTAGTTCAGGTAATCCAGGTGAATATTGGAAAAACGACAACGGAAATAGTAGAAAATTATGGGGGTGTTATTCTGATCATTTTGAAAAATTGTATTTATTTTCAACAGATGGTGGTCTATACATAATTGATGAGGATGGTACGCTAGCACAATGGAACCAAAATGACTCATACGCAGGCGGAACATTCAGCGGTGGCGGTGGTGGTCCAATACTGTATATTGGTCAGGCTGCGGTAGTGTATGATGGCAGTAATAATCAACATATGTTATGTTATACTCATAGTCAAAATAATGATGGAATGGACAAATTTGCATACTATTTAGAGCTAAATAGTAGTGGAACTGTTAATAATAATGTTGATTGGCAATTAATTAAATATAATGATACCAATATTACAGATGACAATAAAGTT
>Ga0181580_10000139_pt1 | contig 46033 bp, 17 predicted proteins | sample 071ome_23_FD_132413 | JGI IMG/M metagenome (GOLD analysis project Ga0181580, IMG submission 132413) | Coastal salt marsh microbial communities from the Groves Creek Marsh, Skidaway Island, Georgia - 071403BT metaG (megahit assembly) | ecosystem: Environmental > Aquatic > Marine > Intertidal... | reverse complement strand
TCGATAGAGTTGATTATAAGATCTTAAATCAACTAATTGTCTCCCCGGAAGATAATTTTGGACAATTTAAATCACTAAAAAGAGCTGTCAAATATTGTGAAGTTTTCTCAAGTATATTTAAGGGACAGTTCAAGCCAAAGATTATTTTGGCACCTGGGCTTCATATTGTAAATAGTCAAATTAGTTTTGATTTTGATTTAGAGATAGAGGGTTGCGGACCTGAGTCTATTGTTCAGCGAGGTCCGAATTATTTGCTTGAAACGGGAAGGCAGTTATTTCAGATAGGAAATCAATCGGGTACAAATAAATTCACTTATGGAGCAAGGCTCTCGAACTTTACCTATCAAGGTGTTGATGGAGTTGGGGTCGGACAGCTTGCATCAGCCATAGTAATCAGCCACAACATTGCAGAAGTGGGAAATTCTTTAACTGCATCCTTTTCAATAGACAGCATTAGATTCTCTACTCCTAATTATGGTCCTCTAAATAGCAATGCATGGTCTGAGTTCATATCCATTGGAACACCCAGCTTCCCAGCAGTTGCGGACCCCATATTTCAAAATGTTTCTATAACTAATTGTTACTTCAATAATTTCGGCTTTTACTTTAGTTCTGGAAATAATGGAATTGTCTTCTGTTCAAATATAAATGCATCAAATCCTCCCACTTACAGGAATATTGTTGTCTCTAACTCGACAAGGGATCTATCCCTTTTTCAGGCTGCAGCCTGGACTTATGTTCCTGTATTTATAAACGTTGCAGGAGGAGCCACTATAGTCGAAAATCTTTTGGAAGTAAATAATGTCTCAATCGAATCATAGAGAAAAATCAGCCATAGATGCCATATATGATATGGACCAAAGGCTAAATGAGCTAGAAAAAAAACTAAAATCAAATGAGGGAAAACTGGATCTAGTGCTATCTAAATTAGATAAGCTTAGTAAAGTAGCACCTGGTGTTAAGATAAATAGCCAACCCGAAACTGTTAGTCAACAAAAAGTTAAAAAATTATTACTGGGAGCAGTAAAGGTATTTGGCTATATTGTCAATAAATCTAAAGTACCCCTAGTGGGCGTTCAGGTAAAGTTATATGATGATAAAAATGAGCTTGTTAAAGATCTAAAAACAGATGACAATGGCTACTGGGAGGTTAGACTGCCAGGTGGTAGATATGGCGTAGAATATTTACACAAAAACTTTAAACCAATTAATAAAACAATAGAGTTTAGTAAAGAAAATAAAGTCTACGAAGTAAGGTAGCTAAATGTTCGTTATAAGATTTTACAATAGACATTTCAAAAATAATGTCGCATTGAACAAGACTATAAGTAATCTTTCATCCCTAATAAAAAACAAAGAAAAGTCTAAAACAAGAATAATAAAAGATTCAAGCTGTGTTGAAATTATTTCTGGTAATTTAAATGCTTCTAATATAGATGACGAAGTTGTGGTTGAGCTTACTGCAAAAAAGATATTAAGGATATCAAAAGAGCAGCTTTCATCAAGGCATGAGTTGGATAAATTTATAAAAGAAATTGAAAATTTTTGCAATCAAGCCTCGGAGCTTGAGGATGTTAAATACTTGCCGCTGAACTTTAGAGATAAGAAAAACAGATTAAAATAAACAGGGCTTGAAATGATAGATCAACAAAACTTGCCAGGAACAGCGCTTAATGGCGATCATATTGTTTACTCAAGCTTTTTTGCTGATCAATTCGTAGTACAACAGAGTGCAATAGTTCACCCCAAGGCTCTACTTATCGATGGACTTAGAAAAATATTCCAAAATGATTCCGTATTTACATACAGGGATGATGAGTTTGGATATCCGCTTACGCCAGATCTAACTGGGCTAGACGTAGATTCTGAGCTAACAACGAAGATCCTCATATCTGACACCTACAGATATGAAGTAAAATTTTTCCCGGCAATCTTGATTAAGGCAAATGGCGGATCATATAAGCCTTTATCCTTTAATCAAAACATGACTTATAAATACAGAACTGATGTAATTGAAAATGAGTATGGTGCAAGAAAGGTTTTTAGCACTCCAACTCACAGAGTTTATGCTGGCCGGTGGGAGCTTAGATTTGATGTTCAAATATACTCTGAAAGCCAAGCAGAACTGCAAGAGCTAACTGATATAGTTTCGCTTGCTCTTCAGTACTCGCTTTGGAATGAGCTTAGGGCAAATGGATTATTTATAAGTAATTTATCAATAGGCGGAGAATCTGCCGAATCATATGCTAATGATTATGTATATAATAACACAATATCATTAACTACATTATCCGAATGGAGAGTAGAGGTTCCAATAGAAAATATTGTTGAGAAAATAGCTTTTACGCTGGAACCAACCTGGACTCCAATACCTGGTTTAAAGACCAATGGCGACTCGCTATCGAGAAGGTTTAGTGAAATAGTTGATTTAACGGAAATTTAAAATGAAACTACTAATAATAAATAATTTGATGACATATTATATATGCGGAGGATTTTAAATGGCTAACATACCTGGAGTATCAGGATTTATACAGCCCGGAGCTTTTGCCAGAGATAGGGTTATCTCCAGGGGCGTATCAATTCCTGGCGGAATTAGAATAGTTTGCGTAATGGGTGAAGGCCTCAGGGAGGAGACTGTAATCGAGTCTGCTGCTGGATCCGGCACCGATGGAAACTCCGACTGTAGCCCCACAGGCTCTGCAGATGGAAGGTTCTTTAGACTTCAGAATTGGCCAGTTGTAAGCGGTAGAACTGAGCTAAGGCTAAACGGAACACTCCTATTCGGAAAAGAAGAAGAGATTGATGCAAGCGGAATTTCTACTCCGTTTGATTTTAGGCTAGATCCCACCACGGGATGCATAGAGCTTAGAGGGGCATCAATAGGCGATCAGGATGGGAAAGCGTTCTCTGCATCTTCATCCAATATAGGTACCGGAATTATTGTTGTAAATGATGATTGTGATCCACTAGTTACTCTTGATATCTTGGATGACTCCGCACCAAGTGAAAGGTGGACTATCAAGTGTGTCTCTGTCGTAAGAGATTCAAATGGCGACCCAATTCCTGGTCTATCAACCTTTACTGCAACCGGCTCAATATCTGGGCAAATTTATGACGATACCGGTGCTCCAATTACATTTACCAGTGGGTATTTCACCAGTAATGCCGGAGCAATATCTGGAAATGTCTCAGAGTGTGTAGACGGCTTTGAGGTTGCTTATGGAGACAATACTGCTACAGCCTTCCCGCAGGGTTTTGTAACAATAAGAGAGGGAGACACTTCTCTTGAAACATCAAATACATTTGTTGTACCTGGGGCTGACTTGGTTTCACAGGGACAGGCTCTTCCCGGAGACTTTTTGTGCTTAGATCCCAATGGTTCAGTTACGGTTGATGGATATGCCGGCCATGAGATCGAATCAATTGAATACGATGGCGTAGATACAACCATAACTGTGATCAGCGATAGCCTTGGCCCAGCCGACCCCGCCTGGGGAGAGGAGCCTGACGACGCACTAGATTGGTCTATCCGGGCTATGAATATTCTAATTGATGATGATTCTGTTGCCCATGATGAGCTTACAGGAGAGCCCGCTACAGAAGGAAGCTTTACTGCCGGCGATGTCGGTAAGACTGTACTTATTTGCCCCGGAAGCAATTTTGGTGGCGGCAGATTTGTAATAACGGATGTTACATCAACTAGGCGCGTTAGACTTGTATCTTTAGAGGACGAGACTGTATCTTTCGATGACATTGAGGGAGTCGGAGCTACTGGGTTGGCAGATACTGGACTGACGTTCCACCTTCTTCAGAACAACGGGCTTCTTCTGCTGGGAATAGAAGAGGGTGGTACACCATTTGAGGTTGGCGACAAATTCTTTGTAGATGTCAGCTCAAGAGCACTTGCTCAGGGTGATAATCTTGTAGCCAAATATATCTTTGAGTTAGACCTGAATGATCCACAGTTCTTCACTGAAGCAAACGATCTATTTACAAAGCATGGTCTGGTTTCTGAGTCAAACGCTCTTTCTCTTGGCGCACAGATGGCCCTAGAAAATGGCGCACCGGGCGTGCTAGCCGTTCAGTGTAAGCCTCCAGTTCCCAGAAGAACATCTGTAACTTTACTTGAAGAAAGAGACTCACTTGGTAATGGCGGCTTCTCATCTTGCTATGATGCTGGAGCAAGCAATGCAGATGCCTGTGAAGTTGACGATCTCAGATTTGTTATTCCGAGACCAATAGAGGGTCTTCGTAATGGTAGGCCTGATTCCGACTCAAGAGTAAACATATTTGTTGTAAGAGACGGTGTAGAGACTCAGGTTTTCCCGAATAAAGTTGCTTTCTACAACTCTCAGCTTGAAAGCGATATTCAGCAGGGTCAGTGGATATCAAGCTCTGATAATGCATTCTCCTATACGATTGTTAACTCCGAAGAGGACATTGTTGCGAGCGGTGATGACGGCACTCTAGATGTCGAGTCTGGCCAGGTGTACTTCACGACTCCTGAAATTGATTTTGATGGAGTAAACGTTGGAAATGTAATAGTGATCACCAGCATGGAGGATGCCTCTGGAACAGTTTACACTTCTGTTGAAGAGATATCGGGGCAGCTATTTAATGCGGCTCTCGGCATTCCTTCAGTAGAGCTTGAGATAACCTCCGTTGAGGACGACTCACTTGTTTATGTCGCTGCCGAAAATGGTACGCCGCTAGATCTGATAAGCTCTTACTCTGATATTCAATTCTTTGTCAAAGATCCGTCGAATACAAATGCTGATGATGCTTCACTGCTTCTTCATCAGGATCTTGTATCAAGCGGGGTTATCAGAGAGGGCGACGGAATCAGAATTTCATATATTGATGAAAATGATGCAGACTTCTTTGATACAAATTGGTTTGAGGCATTCGAGGCGCTTGAAGCCGCAGAAGCTCAGATCATAGTACCTCTTCCGAGTCAGGCGATATCATCTGTCTTTAGAGCTTCCGTAAATCACTGTGAAAATATGAGTTCTATTGTAAATCGCAAAGAAAGAGTATCGTTTATCGGCGCTCAAATGGGCGTAACACCTGCGGCCATCATAGGAACTGAGGAAGTTGCAGTAGAGGATATCGGAATTATCGAAGGAATTCAGGGAGACGATCCCGAGGAGATCCTATCTGGAAATACCGAAGATCTAGTCAACTTCAAGCTTAGTGACAATTACACAAGCAATAGATGCGTATACTTCTATCCTGATGAAATTGTAAGAAATGTAAATGGAACAAACGTTGCGCTTCACGGATTCTATGCTGCTGCTGCCGCTGCAGGTTATCTATCTGCAAGACAGAATGTTGCCATACCGCTTACTAACAAGGTTCTATCTGGATTCTCTCTTACGAGAGATAAGATCTTTAGGCCAATTATCCAGAACCAGATTGGTGCCGTTGGCGCAACCCTGCTTCAGCCAGTATCTGGTGGCGGCAGAGTTCTTGCGGGAAGAACGACTAGTCAGTCCGGATTTATTGAGGATGAGGAAATCTCAATTATCTTCATTAGAGACTTTGTAAAGAAGACACTCAGGAATTCTTTGGCAGGATTTATCGGCGGAGTTCAGAACCCAGATGTAAATCTTCTAATTAACCAAAGAACGAGATCAATTATGTCAGGATTAGTTAGTCAAGGATTGGTAACCTTCTTTGACAACATTAAGGTTGAGCAGGACAAGGTTGATCCAAGGCAAATTAATGTCTTCTTGCGATTTACTCCAGCTTATCCGATTAATTACATATTTATCGATATAGAAGTTGGAATCATATAATAAATAGGAGAATATAATGGCCGAATATCCAAATACAGGAACCATTTTTGATAATCCAGATAATGGTAGCAAAACCAGAACTGGCCTATCTACTCAGATTGTTATCTATGTAGAAGGGGAGCCGGTTGGTGCCGTGCAGTCATTCCAGGAAAATCAAAATAGAGGCGTAAAGCCTATTTCTGAGGTTGGAACGGATGGCGTTATTGAGCTAGTGCCCAACCAGCCAGCTAAGATCACCATGACAGTTAATAGAGTCGTTTTTGATGGACTATCACTTCCTGAGGCTTTCTCTAGAGGCTATAGAAACATCCATGCCCAGAGAATACCCTTTGACATTGTGGTTATTGACAAGTTTACTGGCGACGGAGATAACGCAGTTGTTACAACTTACCATAACTGCTTCTTTACCTCTTTAACGAAGTCTTATACTGTAAATGATTACGTTATTGCAGAGAATGCTGGTGTATCCGCTGAATTTATGTCATCAACTAGAGCCGGCGGCCCAGTTGCTGATAGCCAGGGTGTTTCTGGGGCTAGAGAGATTCCGGGAAGGCAGGTTGACTCGGTTGAGCAGTCTGCTGATACGGGCACGAGACGCGGTCCACTCGACTTTGCTGGACTTATTTCTGCTGCTTATGGCGGCTAAATTTAGCAATAAATAATTGCACAAAAGCACCATACAAATGTATGGTGCTTTTTTATTTATAGAGTATAATTATATAAAACAGGAGTAAATATGCCAAAAGTTAAAGCAAGTTTATCTGAGAATAGTCGGATGAAAGAAATGCAGGATATGTTATCTGCCGATAAGGCCGAAGAAGTTGAAGAGTCGGAAAACAGCATGAAGATATCTGATCTAAAAAATCTTATATTACTAGGCAAGTTGACCGAGGAGTTTAAGATTAGTGGATTTACATTTAAGATATCAACATTATCTGCAAGCGAGCAGGCTAATCTGATGAAGGTTCTGATGAGGGCGGACGAAATGGATCGAGTCTTACACTCAAAGGCAATAGCCGTTTCTTATTGCGTAAAAGAAATAAACTCAGTTCCGCTATCTGAGCTTTCTGAAGAGCACGAAGGTGAAACCGTGGAAGATAGAAATGTTTCTTTTATTCTAGATATGCAGTCAACGTTAGTTGAAAAGATATTTAGAGAGTATGAATCTCTTGTTGAAAGATCAGGAAAAGACGTAGGCTTTGATACTGTAAAAAAATAGCAGCGGAGCCATACCAAAGGCTCCGTTGGAAATTATGCAAAATATGGGGATGCAAGGTCGATGATCCGATTTTTAAGGATATAACCGGAGCCCAATGGACGTGGTATGCCCATATGATTGCAAGGGATGAAAAGGAATCATCTGATTTAACCCTAAACTTTGTTGAATATCTAGCGTCCTTTTGGAACGCTGAGGCTGTCCAGAAACTCAAAGATGCTCGTGCCAACCCAGAAGATAGCGGCTTTGCCTCGGACAAAGAGTTCGAAGACCAAATTCTTACCGGTGCATTTAAAGAGAGCAGCATAGTTCAAGCGATAAAGGATAAGTATAAAAATACTAATTTAGATAATAATAATATGGGAACAAAAGAAAGAACCAGAAGGCTTCCAAAAGATCTTTCTGGGATAAGAGACTTGTTCGGAGAGGATGATTAATGGCCGATACCACTAATATAAAAAACCTTGAACAAGCACTTGCTGAGTTTACGCGGACTGCCACAAGGGCAGAGAATGCTGTAGGCAAACTATTTTCGCTTGGCTCATCAACAAATACCAACTTAACTGGAACAAGCACAGCCCTTAATGATTTGGCTAAATCAGTAAAAGACATAGGGGGTCTTGCCTCTGGGGCTGCCGCAGGAATAGATGCAGTAGTAAAGGCAGCTACGAGTGAAACATCTGTAGCATCTGGTTTTACAGAGATGATAGAGAATTTAACTACAGGTCTGACAAGCACGCTGCCGGACGCAGTTGTTGGTTTTGCTGAAATTGCAGCCGGAGCATTTGACGGCCCAACCAGGGAGCTTAGAGCTTATGATGCTCAGATATTTGAGATAGGCAAAAAGTTTGGAGATCCGATAGAGGAGTCAAAGAGGTTCGCTGACTCAATAAAGGCAATTCCCGCATCTCAGTTCGGCCAAGCACTCTCAATGACAAGGGATGAGTTAACAAAGTATTATCAAGCTGCAGGGAATACCAACTTAACTCAAGAAATATTAAACGAATCAGTCACAACCGGAATAGGTCAAACCAATCTTCTTGCAACAGCTACTGCTTTTGGTGAGTCAGTAAATATGAGCGCCTATCAAACAATGGGGCTTTTAAATACTGTAATAAACAAGCAAGGCGTTTCCGCCAGTGAAGCTGCAGATATGCTAGGCGTATATGCCGGCGTAGCAAAAGAGGTGGGCCTGCAAGTAGACGATGTAGCAAACTCTTTAAATAGTGCAGTCTCTCAGTTTGGGAAACTTGGTATATCGGCTGATTTTGGAGCGCCGGTTCTAGAGGGCTTTGGCAGAGTTGTTAAGGATATGGGGCTTGGTATAGAGCAAACGACAGCGTTAACGCAGACTTTAACGGGATCACTTGGCAGGCTTACTGAAGATTATGGAAAAGCCTATATTATGTTTCAAAGAGGGGGATTAGACTTTGGAGCAGGAGGCGGTGCTTTGGGAGCATCAATAGGTCTTCAGGCAGAATTGCTTAGGGCCGAGCAAACAGGCGATCAATCAGCAATAGGCTCACAGCTTGTCGGAGCCATGAGAGATACTATTGCTTCTTTTGGTGGCGGAAACATAGTGACTGTATCAGAGGCTGCAGAAAGCCCAGAGCTTCAAACGCAGTTTTATACTCAACAGCAACTTTTGATGAACCAGTTTGGGATATCGGATCAGGCTTCCGCAACAAGAACGCTTGAGCTTTTAGCAGAAATTGATGAAGCAACTAGATCTGGCAATTTAGACGCGAAAGAAGAACTTCAAAAGCAGCTTGAAAATGAAGTAGAGGGAAGAGATAAGACTCTCGATGTGTTAGAGCAAATAAATAGAGAAATCTCTGCTCAGAGCAACCTGATGGCAATCGCCGCAAGAGATGATCTCGAAGCACTTAGCGCGCTTGGCGTGGATTTGGCAGAGACAATTGCTAATCCTGGCATTAGAAAGGCTGGTGCTGCTGCTGTGAGCACTATCGAGAGCGGAGGAGATAGGTTTAGGGATATTCTAGATCTTATTGGTCGGACGTTTGGAGCAGAAGGCGGCAGAGATGCTCTTGCTGGAGCCAGAGGCGCTATGACAGAGAGGAATATAGAAAAGGCCGCTCAAGAAGCAACTAATATTGAGCTAAGCAATGCGGAGCTTAGAAAGATTTCAGGCAATCAGGCTATTAGAGAAAGGCAGTTAAGTAAGGAAGATTTTCAGGAAGTTTTTAAGCAAGCATTAATAGAAGCTCTTGCGGAAAGCGATAGAGATTTGGGCGGCATACCGATAACGATTGATTTTGCTAATCCGGAACTCGAAAGAGTATTTAAAGCAATGCCAGAAGTTGTTAGAGATACAGGGGGGCTATAATAATGGAAGGAATAGGGCGACAGACAATAATTTTCTTTTTGCCGAATAGTATGGAGGCTTTTACAAATGACCAAAGCCCGAATACTTTGAGCGATGAGGGTGTAGGATGGTTTAAAACTCAGCTTTATATAAATCCTCAATCATTTGACATAAATGAAAAAAAGCTAATTAAATCTGATCTAACTAAAGGCGGATTTGTAACCCAGTACTGGGGAGAAGATCTAACCAGAATATCCTTTGGCGGAACAACAGGCTCTGCAGGTATAGAGGGAATAAACGTTTTGCGCTCTATTTATAGGCATGAGCAGGGTCAGTACCGAAAGCTTTTAGATGACAGAAGAAACGCTCTTGCTGAAGAAGCGGCAGCAATACAGTCGCAGGCTATATCAAATTCTGAGTCAAGAGATTTTTTCACAAATACTGCAGATTTACTTACTGGAGGAGCCTTTTCGCAAACGGTTGATGGTCTGCAAAATACAGTTGAGTTAATAAGCAATGCTATATCTGGTGAATCTCAAATAGAAAGAAATACGTTTAGATCCATACCAACTCTTGCAGCTCTCGCAACTAATGTAGATATGTATTTTCAAGGTGAATTTTTTAGAGGATATTTTGAATTATTTACAGTAAGAGAAAACGCAACTGAGCCAGGTCACTTCACCTACAGCACGAGCTTTGTTGTGACCAGAAGAACTGGCAAGAGAAATAACTTTATGCCATGGCATAGGAATCCGCTAGATTCAAGCGGAGTGGCTCAAATGAGCAAAGCAGTAACAGAATCAAAGGGAGATCCTCTTACGGGCGGTGATAACCTTACATTTCCCATAGGTGGATACGAGGAAGATGGCATTAGACCCGAGGTGGCAGTAGTTCAGGAAGTTCCAGAGCTGCCCGATGCGGAAATATCTTTGCCACAAAATAGGCCTGGTCAGGGCTAAAATATTATAACAGGTTAAGTAAAATAAAGTATGACTTATGAACTATCAAAAAGAATATATCAAACTTGGCAGCAGGCTAAATCAAATATTATAAACGGAGTTAGCCCCGCTTATCTTGATGTAAATTCTCATCCGCTAATTAATACCGGTGCATCTATATTCTTTAATCAGGATAGTTCTGTATCTGTAACTCCAGATACAAGAAATCATATAGCAATGTCCCCCGAAGCTACGGTACTTATAAAGAAGAAAGTTTTTTCTACCTTAAGAAGCTCTAGTGAGCTAAGATTTATGGACAAAACTGAGAAGATGCTTCTTAGGGCTACAAAGGCTTTGTTTGCTTATAAAGTTCAGCAAATTAGAGCTTATGAAAGCTTGACTAAATTTGAAAATTTTTTCGAAAACAACAATTCATATAGCTTATCTTTACTATCTTCTTTCTTAAATGAATCATCAGCAATATTGAATGCCGATGAGCAGCTTAAGCAGACTATAGCGGAAGAGGGTTCTGAGTTTTTTGATGATTTAGCAAACTTGGTGATAGATGGAGACGTTTCTATTGGAACCATTGGTGATGTTTTTTCGTCCGGAGCAGGATTGGTGGGGGATGTTCTTTCTGCTAGCAGCTCCGTTGAAAATATAACTGCAGTTAGCGATGATATAATTTCTATTTTAAAAAGAAATGCTTTTTCTGAAGATACCGGTCTAACAACATGGATAATAGATCCAGAAAGTCCAGATAACTATACTATAGGTCCAGGCACTGGAGTTATAGAGTTGACAACATTTAGGGGGTTCAAGACAGCTACAAATAATACTTCTTCTCCGGCTTCTGCTTCATTGAGCATAACTTATCCTTATAGAATTGGAACTATACTGGAAGAGGACATAGAACTAGCAATAGAGGAAGCTCTTAAAGGCACCCTGGGGCTATTTTCAGAGCTGCTTAATGGTGGGATATCATCCGAGTCCCTAGCCGGACAGACGGCATATGTGGACGGTGCATCGATTCTCTCTTCTGCATTCGAGCTTGCAGGAGAGAGTGTGTTCGATACGGCAATCGATACAGGGTATATAAGAGAGCGACTTAGAACCTTCTATTTGGGAAAACCATTTATAAATGCTTCAGATATAGTACACTTTTACATAAGAGGGAATAGAACTTTTACCGACTTTTCTTCTGCTGATTCAACTTACTCAGAGGAAACCTCTGAATCTCCCTTTGACGAAGAGTATATGACGATAGATGAGACCATCTTAAAGGCAGAGCACCAACTTTATACAAGTGGGGCAATAGATTACGAGAAGTATAAAAAGCTAAGAAGAAGGCAGGATAATTCGTTTGGGATGATCCATGTTTATGCCGGCCTGGTAACAGATACTTCAGAGTCATTTTCTGGAGGATTTTGGGATTTATCAGTAAATATTACTGATAACATGTCCTGGCTAAAGTGGAGCAGGTATCAGAGTGAGCCGCCCATTTCTGATCCTAAAAATATACTAGAGGATCCGCTTACTCCGTTTGAGTTTGAAAAAGACCCGCAGGGCAAGGTTATTAGTTCAAGTAGAGACTTGCTATATGAGAACAAGCAACTTCTTCAGTCTGGCCTTTTAAGCTATGATTCTGGTATATTGGCTGGGCAAAATGCTAGCGAAGGAAATCTTATTCAGGGGCAGTACAACGGAATAGGCTCTCTGAATGGCAAAAAAGTAGTTCAACATCCTAGCGGATTTGTTTACAGGTGGAAGACCGGAATAATAACTGCCACTGCTGGATTTGCTGCAACAGATGCTACCGAAGATAAGGAGAGCCCGACAAATCAGTTTGGTCAAAATTATCAGCTTACAGTGACTAACGGCATTCTAAATAACTTAGATATTCCAAATATTTTAAGCATACTTATCGTTGGCCAGCCTTATAATATAGAAACATTTATTGAGCAAGCTTATACTGCACATAATATACGAGATAGATCCGGTCGCTTAACTCAGCTAGATCCTTTAACTGGAGTTTTAGATACCATCAGAAAGCAAAATGTATATTATGGAAACTTTCAGCCATACAGAATGCTCAGCATGAGTTCTGCCTCAACCCAGCAGATGTTAAATAATGCTGGGAATAGAAATATTCTAAATGATAATGTAAAAAATCTTCAAGCAAGGAAGCGAGAGATAAGAAAGAGGATAAGAGAGCTAGAAGGCGGAGTATCTGTTAAGCCAATTATTCAGACGCTAAGAAATGAAATAGAAACAATTGACGCAGCAATAAAGCAACAGGTAAAGATATCCGTAACAGCAGACCGAGCACTAACTGCAGAAGATAATGTTGGCATACAAATAAGCCTTGGTGGATCTACAAATCTACCGCTTTACGATAATGAAGATGAAAATAATGATGTCACAAGAGCTATGATGCTGGTTGGCGCTCAAAGAAGAATTGAAGATGTAAGGCTAAATAGAGATAGAAACTTGTTTATTGTTTCTGATCAGTATGACTCTGCAGATATACGCCCATTTATTCTTAATCTAAATAAGAGCGGATGGAGACTATTTGAGGGTAAGTACGTTGATGTTTGGCAGATGTGTAATACTGCTTCAAACTATCTAAATCTAGAGTTTTTTGCAAACTCTCAGGGACACTTAGAGTTTAGACCGCCGCTGTGGAACAGGGTTCCTCTAACAATATTAAAAGAGGCTATAAGGAAGCAGGAGTCTGAAGGCTCAGAAGTTATTCCAAGTTTTATTACAAACCTATTTAGCACAAGAATAGAAGCCTTATATTTACAGATACATACAGAGAATGTAAAAATAGCGCTAGCATCCTTAATGCTTGGAAGGTATCCTGATAATACTCTGATACCCAATGTGCCATTTGTTGGCGTTAACTCGCTATCATTCTTTGGGATAGAGTTAAATAAGCTAACTGGTGTAGACGGACTTATAAATAGGGGCGGAAATGCCCTATCTGGGCAGAGTTCGGATTCTGCATTAAGATTGAGGCAAACAAATTTCGAAACCAGTGCAAATACGGATCTGGGACAAGCCTTTGGAGATAATTTAGATCTTGGGGTATCTTTCCAGGAAAAGGGCGATGTTCTAAATGGCAATACAGATACTCTCCTTGGAAGCTTTGACGCACTTATTCAGGAACAGGCTTCTCTGCTTAATGATATAGAAAATGTTATTACGTCTACAAGTGGAACGGTTACGCCCGCTGCCCAATTTACCGCAGATGACCTAAACTCAATCAGAAATACTTTTAGAAAGCAATTTGGGAAAGATCCTGCAGCAGGCTTGATTCCAAAGGATAGGACCGGGTTTATAGAAAAAGATCTCGTTTACAATACTACGAACAAAGAGAAGGTTGATCAGGCGCTATTTGACGCTGATTCAATAGCGGGAAAAATAAAAACTGCAATCTCAAGCAGAGATAGTTATGTTACAATGCTGCAAGCTAATATCGCTAAAGCCAAAGAGCTAGAAGAAATAAAAGAGTTTTTATTGACTGGAGATAATGCTGATTTTGAAGGCTCAGATAATAGCATTTCTCCTTTTCTAACGGAAACCGCAGATTTTCTGGCGAAATCAGCAAATGGTTTACAGGCTGCATCTGACATCATAACTGGTAAGCTAGCAGAGGGAACTGTTTATGATCACCTGATAGAAGATGACACAAGAAATCTATTGGGCTACGGTTCTGGCAAAAGATTTATACTTAAAGATGAGTATATTCGATCTGCAACCTTCTCTGAAAAACCACCCGATTTTACTAGAGTCGATGTCTTTGGCAGCGCACCATTGGGACTGGCAGAGTCTCTAAACAGAAGTTTTGATGGTCTTTACTTTTGGGCTGGAGCAACAGATTTTGATCTGTGGAAACAGTATGGCTACAAACCTCAGAAAATAGATTTACCATTCGTTTCAGATCCAGAGGGACAGGGGAAGCCGTATGCTTTCCTTGAGCTTGCTATGCAAAAGCTAAAGGTAAACTCTGCAAGTGTAAATATTATAGGGAATGAATTTTATCAGCCTGGAGACACTGTTTATATACCATCTAAAGGTCTTCTATATTATGTTACTTCTGTAAATCACTCTTTTGATTATGGTTCAAATTTTACAACTTCATTAAACCTAGAGTATGGGCATCCTGCGGGAAATTATATACCAAGTCCGCTGGATGTAATTGGTCAGCAGCTTGTCTCCAATATAATTGAAGATCCAGCTATAATCTATAGATCTGATACGTCAGATGACAATTACAGCCCGTTGCGGCCAGACTCATCCCTTGTATTTCCTACCGGCGGAGCGGGAGCTGCAGAACTTTTATCCTTCTCGGATAACCAAGTAAGATTTACAAATATGATGATTGATGTGTCCTCAAGAGTTGCCGGAAGCAATTACCTCCTGATAAGAGGCTTTGCAACTGATGAGGATGACGAAGAAGGAAAGCAGGATGCGCTAGAAAAGATGGCGATTGTAAGGTATCTTTTCGAAAACCCAAGTCAGCTAACCCAGTCCAATCAGTTTAGTCTTGGAGACGATGTTGTAGACACAGTAGGTTCGCTCTTTACCTCAACCTCTTCAGTTTTTGGTGGAGGATCAGTTGGTACGACAAAGACTTTGACGCAAATGCGTTTGCCAAATAATCTGCCGGTGACACCAATCTCTCCCGCAAAGATTGTTGAGCAGGTTTCATTTTTTAAGAAGGGCAGCAAAAACTCTCAGGGTGAAATAAGGTGTTTGGACAAAAACTTGGTTCAGGCGCTACAGGTTGATGTGGGCCAATTTGAGGCGCTATCTACAGAAGTTATAAACGGAATATTTCCAAGAGGTGGTCCGCGTCAGACAAGCTGGCTGGATTTAAGAGATGAAGTTTCTGGGTTTAATTTTACATCATCTTTTAAGTCAAATGTTATTGAGGTTGGTATATTATCAATACCAAGCAGTTTGCTAACAAAAGTGTTGCCGTCTGAGTAATGGGGGAGTAGATGTCATCCAAAGAACAAGTAGAAGGCAAGCTTTCAAACCTAAAGGTTTTTGAGGCCATAGTTGTTGATGTTGATAAAAATACCGGAAATATATACGTAACAACCTCTGATTCTGGAGAGCTTACGGATCCAGACGTTATACCTCCAATATATTATGGTGGGATATCTGGCACAGGCTTGTTTCAGCATCCAGAAAAGGGCGATACAGTAATCTGCGTCAGAGTTTACCCGGGAGGTAAGGGCGTAACGCAGGGCCTAAGAGTTATTCCAAAATCCACTAGAATTGCTGACTCAGAAAGCGTTACAAGAAGTGAGAGCGGAGATATAAAGGCCGGCACTCCAGAGTACCCAGTTGTTGGGTTGGACGCCGGAGAGGTAAAGCTGAGGGGCTTTGGAGGCAAGGTTGACATAACTGGCTCTGGTGATCGAGGTAGTGGGATTTCTGTTGGTACGATATCTGGGGATGGTCTGCATGTAAGGAGCAATTCTACAGTAAACTCTTCTGCAAGCTTGGTTAGCAACTCTTTAAAGATAGCGAACGATGCCGTTAGGATGAGTTCCAGAAATGTTTACAGATACTTTGAGGGAGACCCCGAATTACTAAATAAAGTTTCTGCAAACAGCTATATTGAAATGCAGGATATAGATGGAGGAAAAAGAAGGGGGCTATTTCCCGGAAGAGAGGCTTCACAATCTGCTATATTAGGCGGGGTAAGAAATCCTGGAATATCAGAATATAGATTTGTTGCAAATGAATTTTCTGAAACTGAGTTTTTTGGCGGCTGGGATGAAGAGCCCGGAAGAAGAGACTCAAAAACAATACAAAAGTTTAACTCTAAAAGGCTTAATGATTCTCTGTCATTTGAAAGCTCTCTTCATATGGCGCCGCATCAGCTGGTAGAAGTTATAATTGGAAATGTGGTTAACTCAAGAGGAGAGGTTTTAGATCCAAATTACAATGTGGTTGTTTTGGGAAATGCAAATGGCCTGCCTATTGGGCAAAAATCAAAGACCCTAATATATGAGGATGCCAGGCTAAAGTCAAGAAGGGGGATCGGATATCACTTTCAGCTATCAACGAATACCCTTACCTCTCAGACCTCTAATAATAAGGATAACTTTATATTTTCAATAGATAAAGAGGGGGTTTTAAAAGCCAATATTCCTGCCTCTTCTGCAACTGGAAATATTATGTATCCTGCATCTGCAAGCTTTTACTCTGAAAGCACCGGCAAAACGCAGACGGAATACTCCTTTGAAAGAAAAAAAGAAAAGATACCAATAACACTTAGGACATCTGGTGACGTTTATTATCCGCAAACAGATATTCTAGGTGACGAAGAGGTTCCAGAAAGATTTACTGGCGTCAGATTTTCGAATGATAATGGATACTTTAGGGGATTTACAGATACCTCTGCTGAAGAAGAAAATGTTAGAGTAAATCCAACTAAGTATCACAATATGTATGCTGCAGCAGAGATGCTTATTGCAAATAAGGTACAGAAAGTAAATATACCTCTTACAAGCTCTGAGTGTACCGGCTATATACCTGGAACGCCGGTTGGAAAATCTTTTGAAATTGTATCAGACAGTGTTAAGGGAAAGGATGATTTTCCAAAATATATGTCAACTGTAACAATAATTCCAGACAGGCCTGCCATTAGTACTGGCGGAGGAGTTATCGTCGCCGGTATAGATTATGAGGATAGCTTAAAATTTGCTAATAGCTTTGCGTTAACGGAAGATGGCACAGGTGTATCGGCGGTAAATTCCGATGAATCTGGGGAAGAAAGAGGCAACCCTGGTGGCAAGAGTGCAAATATAAATCTAGAAGGCTCCCTTGAATTATCAGTCGGAAGAGATAATTTTGATCAGAAGTCGATACTGCTTGATACTGCCGGTAGCATGGTTGCCTGGTTTGGTAAAGATAAAAACAACAGATCCCTAGTTGTTCAAACGGATGGCGAGGTTCTAATGAATGTTGGCGGCAATAATGGAAATGATTTCAACAAAGGCAGATTTGACCTTAGAGTGAATGTATCGGATAAAGGTTTTGTTGGCGAAGAAGAGGACGGCTCAGATGACTCTGATTTTCTGATCTCTATAAGTGAGGCGGGATTAGTTATAGCTGGAATGAAAAAGGGCGCTCCGATGATTATTAGAAATGATGGAAATTTAATGATTGAAAGTGGATCAAAGCTAATACTGAGCGGGCCAAAGGTCGCCATTAGAGAAGGCGCAAGACCGGAGAGGCCAACTAACTTAGACGGCGTTCAGGCCGATACGCCAGACGCAAGTATAGATGGCGTTGCAGGACAAGTTAGTTGCCTTGCGGAAAATCTTGGCGGCGATTCTTAGATATATATTATTTTTATGTTTTTAAGTATAATTATGATTGGTTAAAGTAGGTAATTTTTATGGCAGATGAGACGACCTCCATCTTAGAATTAGTAGTTGGAGCTATTAACGAAAGAGAGCAGTATACTTCTGCAAAAGTTAATTGCGGTGAAAAAAAAGAAGAGGGCAGCATCTTCCCTCATCAAAAATTAACTGTTCTTTTTCCCGAAAATGGAGAAAATAAAGTTCCACTCATAGGCGGCTCTGTTGTAAAAATAGAGTTAGGCAAAAAAATTGTTCCTTCGGATGAGGGTGTCTTTGGAAGAATCGTTAGCAGAATAGGCCAAAAACTTTCAGGAATAAATAGCCTGAAGGCTTTTGTTGAAAATTCTAGCTTTTCAAATAAGGGCAATGCCGTCCCAGCAAATCCCTCTGAGCTAGCAACTCTGCATGTTAAGATTAACAACTTTCTGGAAAAAACTGGATTTTTTGAAAAAAGATTAAGAACAATTAATATTCCAACCCTTGAGCTATCTTCCTTGATATCTTCTGAAATTGAAGATTTTAGTGATTTAAATTCTGAAATAGAAAGAACAAAGAAAATAGGAACAAGAGTATCTGGTCTAACTAAGGTTGGCTCATTTAAATTTATTCCATTTGATACATTAAAAGCAATATACGAAACTATAATTAATCCAGATGATGAAGGCGAGCCTCAAACAAGGTTTGAAAAAAATGTAACTCTTGCCGGAGATACATTTAAGAAAACATATGATAATCTAAATAAAGAAACAGTTGACGACGATACAATCTGTAAGGCTATTCTTAATATATTTCCAATACTAAGAATCGATGAAGATATAGTTCTTGGAGAAGATAATCAGCCCACTATAGGTTATTACACAATATATAACACCTCTATATACTTAAAAACTCCAGACTTAAGCACAAGAGATGCTTCTGGTTATTCTCTAAATCCATATGGATTATCAGAAGAGCGGTCTGAAAATGTTACTTTTGCTTTCGAACTTTTAATAAAAGGAGCTTATGATGCCGTTTCATTTAACTATCAAGCTCCGCCAACTATCGAAATCGCTGATAATGTTTATGAGTTTCCAGCCGAATCTGGGGGGTCGGTTGAGATTGAGGTTGAGGCAGCCGGCCTAGGCGGTAATACTAGCTATTATTTATCTCCAATAAATCCTGCTGGGAAAGCAAATATCTCTGGTGTAAAAAATATAAAAAGAGTTAATGATGCAGTAGAGTTTTTCACTGCGCCAAACTTATCGGCCCCATATTATAATTCTATTTCAGAGCCATCAAAGCCACTATTTGCGTTAGATCAAACTAATCTTACAACAAATATAAATCAGACAACAGATCTTCTGGATGATAATTATAGTTATCAGTTTGGAACCGATGTAAAAGCCTTAACTGAAGACGTTATAAGCAAACTGGCAGATAGTGATATATTTCAGAATGTAAGCCCGTTTTTGGAGAAAGATGCAAGAGGATATTATATTGAAATTTTGCAGGAAGGGTCTCCATCTGGCAACAAAATATATATCCAGGATCTTGGAGTGCCCTTATTTGTAAATGAAAAAGAATTGGGATTAAATGGATCTGATTATTGTGGGTTTGCGAATAGGCCGGACATATATCTTGGAAGAAGAACTTTCGACAGGTCATTTAGGAGAAATGACAGGAAATATTTAAGCGAAAAAATTTATGCATCAAAAGAATTTTTTATGTCTATAGCTCCGAATATAGCAGATCCAAACCTGGGGATGGACGAGCCACTAATTCCAAAGTTATGGGTTAAGTCCAGCGCTATCAGCAATGAAGATTCTGCGGGTATAAAGAAAATAGAATTTGGCAGTAGGCAAGAGGGCTATAGTTCAATTGCAGATTTTAATAACAATAAAGAGGGCGGCGTTGAATTTGCCCTATATGCAGTAGATGATCTTGGGCAAATCTCTAGAGCTTCTGGGCCTAACATAATACTTGAAAAATATGAGGCAAATTTAACGGTTGTGGTCCCAAGTGGCTTCGAGGAAGACGGAGTAATAATACAGGTCGGCAAGCCAATGCCGGAGCTTACCATAGAGCTTGAGAAAAGGCCGGAATTCGAGTCTTTAAAGGTATACGACTCAAAAACTGATGGAACCTTACTTTTAACGCTTAACGATATTGATGTAAAGAAAACTTCTTCTGGGTTTATTATAGATTTCGGTGGACAAAATGTAGAAGATGTTTTTGGAACAAATATAGGTACCGTATATCTTGAGGTAAATGATTCCGACGATAGGATTCCGTTCTTTATTGCAAGCGCAGATGTTATAACGGTAGAGCAATTACCATCGAAAAAATCAATAGACGATAAGGTTTTATTTCAAGATCCAAATGGCTTAAGCGCAATAAAGTTTGGCAAAAGAATTGACTCTATACCCCTTCTCCTAGACGGCTCTAATGCTAAAATCACCCTAAAATACAACAAAAAAGTATTAAAATCTGGATCAGAGATATACGCTTACTTTGCAATAAGCGGTACGGTATTTGATGGTAAAAATAAAGATATATTAAAAGAAGATATTGGTTTTTCAAAAAGCCTGGGGCTTCAAGAAAATTTAGATTCAGGTTTTAATTTAAGCAAAAAAATATTCATTAAAAATGCAATAATAACAAAAGAAGATGGATTTAAATTATACTGTATAGTTCCAACCAATATAGAATATAAGTTTGAATCAACTTATTTCAAAAGAATTTCAGACAAAAAAGCGGTTTTAAGCTTCCCTGGTCCCGCTGGAAACCTTAATATAAGCAGGTTCAATGAGTTTGAGGCGATCAACAATCAGTCTCCAGCATATATAATTTTGACTAATAAGAAGCTCAGTGACGATTCGATAGATACTGTGTTTCTTAACAGCGAAAGCAATGAGTATGCAATAATACCTGTCGGCTCAGATTCAGGCGAAACAGACGAAGATAATATCAAGCCAGCTTTTATCGAGCCTCCATATATTGTTGGCATGGCAGCAAAAATACCTGGAAGATCTGGGTCATTTGCATCTTCAAATGCTAAGCTAGCTGATTATTCTGAACAGATAAAGGGTATATCCGAAGAAGACCTGAAGGCAGAAGACAATGTTGGCCCAATAATTACCGAAGATGGTTTAGATCGTTTGGCACTTGTATTTACCGGGTCTAATTTTAGGGTTGACAAAAGAGCTTATACAGCATTTATTGGAAGCAAAAGCATAAGGCAATATAGAGCAGGAAGTCTAAAGAAGCTGAGTGCCAAAGATAATCTTTTACTTTTAAATTTTAAAAAGATAAAAGACATAAAAGACGTTGGTTGGACAAATATAACAATAAAAAAGAAAGATAAAAGATTTAACGTTGATTATGATTCTACCGTATATAATATATCAACTATAAAGTTTGATTGCGCCGCAGAGCTGCCTGATCTAAACTGTAATGATATAGTAAAGATAACAGGAAGTGGAAAAAACGAGATTGCCACACTTGCATCTGGGAAAAACAAGTATATCTTAGCGAGAGATGGTAGCCAAAAGCTTATATATTCAGAATCTGCAAATATTTTCCCAAGCGTAAATACTACTGGTTTATTCAAAATACCATATTCAAACAGAAAGCTGGCAGATGGAGAGCCCGGGCGACTGGATGCCGCTACGGCCGCCGCTGGCCCTCTGGACAAAGATCTTGATCAAACTTCGACATCTTTTGCTTATTTTAGAAACCCGATAAAGATTTTTCCCGATTCAGATTTATTTGCCGATCTCTTTTTAACAGATACTGATACTAGCAAAAAAAGTAACGGCGAATCAAAAAATCCAAATGGAGAAAAAACTCTTATTAGTACAAATGGTACTTTGGGTGTTGATTTAGGTCTGGACGAGCTTAAAGAAGCCAAAGATAGCCTTTTAGAAAAAGGAGAGGAGCTTAAAAATCAAGCGCAGGAAGCAGTAGATAGTGTTAGAGAGGCTGCAGAAGAGGCGGGTGAAGGTCTCTCAAAGACTCCTGAAGAGCTTACCGAGGAGGCTGATCAGGGCCAGGAGCAAATAGACGCATATGATGAAAATGCCTCAGCTGCTGATAGCGCCGTCCAAAAAGCAGAGGATGCCGATGCGGCGCTGGCGGAAGCAGAGCAGCAGGTAAGGGACTTGGATTCAAATGCTGGAGAGGAGGCTATCGCTGCAGCTAATCAGGCTCTTGAAAAAGCTCAGGCGGCTTTGGATAGCGCGCTAAGCGCAGCAAACGAAGCTGTAGACGGCCTAAACAACGCGATTTCTACACTAAATAGCCTTTTAGATAAGCTATCTAGACTATCAATGATAGCAGAAGGGATTCTGGATGATCTTGAAGATGCCCTGGGGGTATCAGATAGGGCTGGCGATTTTTATGGAATTAGAATTTCCAATATAGCAATAGATAAAGACGCTGCGATACAAACAGGCAAGATTGTAATAATAGGTGAAGAAGAAAGTAGGCTGAACTTCAAAACCAGATTTGATCAGGTTGCGGCAATAAAATTTAATTCTCCAGAAATATTAGCGATTACAAAGAAGGGTGACGATAAATTAGTTCTTCCCAGTGAGTTTAGATCAATAATAATCGATGATGAACCTGCTACACTTATTCTTAGAACTATAGGAACTAGTAAAGGGACAAAGCTAGAGATAAATAAGGTAAGAACTGACTTTTCTATAGTTAAAGAAACAGGAATAGTTAAAGATTTAGAAGTAAAAATAAAATCAAAAAATGACTTTTTGCTTTCTGGCTTAGACCCGTGCCTTGAAATAGCCCTAACAAATTCCAACGAAAATAGACTTCTTCTATCAGATGTTGATAATGACCTAGCAATTGATATAAACTCCGTTTATGCCAACTACCTTGAGGGCGGCGCGAGAGTAAAGAAGGGTCCACCAGGGGAGCTTAAGGAAAAGCTAGAGGATGCTTATCTAAGATTTACATCTGTAAAGCTTGAAAAAGCAAATATTGCAAAAGAGTTTATACAAAGCTTTTGCGATATGTCATTCCACCTTACTGCTGAGTTATCGCTTCAGCTAAGAAACTTTAAAGTTCTACTTGTTCCGATTAAGGTTATTCTTTGCATAATTGATGTTATTTGTGCTCTCCTTCATCCAATTAGACTTGCCTTTGCTATAATAAGACTGTTCCTATGTCTTTATGATTTAATTTTGCTTTTGCCGCAGCTAGCAGTTCCTGCTATGCTTATAAATCTTTTGCTTCATATACTAGAGCTTTTACTTTGTGTTATCGTAAAGATGCTAAGCATTGTTAATGCTATAAATGAAATAATTTCAGCATTTGACGTTGCAATTAGAGAAAAGAATTACCCTGCAATAATCGCTTTAGAAGAAACTCTTAACGAGCATCTTATAAGCCTTGAGGCAGACCTTGAGGTTCTTGAGCCAATTATAACCATTCTCGGGCTGTTCCTTGAGCTTCTAGAGCTTGTTTTTGCCTTCCCATGTCAGATAGGGTCGGATGAAGATGATCCGGCGTGTATAGACCCGTCAATGCTTGCGGGCATTATCCTGGGCAAGGTGGCTCCATTTGGGCGAATTGAGCCAGATGCGCTTCTGCCAATGGCCCAAACTTATACCACTCTTGATCCTGCAGATACAAATTACGGAAATACGCCAAGCTCAGGCAATGACGAGGACCCAGATAGGTTTGGCTCAAATGATGTCCTGAAAGAAACTAGAGAAAATGCTGGTGCGGATGTTGTTCCAAGTAATGCTGGCTACGGTGGAAATGATTTGACTGGTCTAACTGACTCTATAACTGGAGAACCAATCGTTATTGGAGATAATGGATTCTTCTCTGGCGATGGAGATGAGGACGGCAGACTTGACAATATTGACTATACAACTTTAAGGTTTGATGATAATGGAACCGAATTCCAAGCATCATTTGGTATGTCATTTACCAAGTCTGTTAAAAAATTCAACCTGTTTACAGGACCAGACCCAAGGCTGGTAGAATTTCAGTTTAACGAAAGAGGCTTAACGAACCCTCTTGCATTTAACTTTTTCTTGGCGGCATTTTTTAGAAAGAAAAATATCGACACCTTCCAAAATATGGACTCTCCTCCGGGTTTTGTTATAGCGGACGGAAGCTCTCTTGTGGTAAATGATGGTCAGGTCGGCTTCACATCCCCTGTTGATGGATCTTCAGATTTTTCTGGGGGAAGCTTTACAGGCTTTTATCTTGACGACACTGGCGGCGGATATTATCAGCCAAAAACCCTAACGGCGAAGGTGGACGTTGACGAATTCGCTGTTGATCCAGAGACCGGAGAGCAGACAGTCGTAACTACAGAGGTTTTCAAGACCTTTGCAAATGTTCCAATGGTTGCCCTGGTCGATGATGAGTTCAACGTATACTTTGTTGAAGAGGGCGATGGAGGTCAGGGCGGTATTAAGGTTGAGACTATTGATGGGGTGGAGTGCATAACATCTATTAGCGCAAAAATGATAAATTATCCCACTGCTCCAAAAAGAAAGTTATCAAGGGAGGATCGAGAGGTTTATCGAGATGCTGAAAGCCTAAAGCCTAAAAGCGATAGGGCAAAAGATCTTGAGACCGGGCTATCCCTAACTGGCTCTTCGGGGCCAGAGACTGTATCAGAAACGGCAGATGTTAAACTGGGACAAATATTAGTTTATGAGCAAGCAAATGCAAACTGGTTATCCGGAGAGTTTGTTGCGGGAGGGACAGCGGAAGAGGGCGGTAACTACTTCAATGGAGACGAAGAATTTAAGTCTAAAAACTTTAATGATGATTTTGGCAGTTACACCGCTCAATATGTAAAAGATGAATTTGATGACGGCAATGATGTCAATGGAGTTTTGTTTGGCCCTCCTAACAATATTTCTGATCCGCCCTTCCCAGATTACGGAATATTTGACTGGGCAAATGGTTCGAAGAAAGAAAAGAATGACTTTGGCGATTCAATTGACTCTATAAAGGTATTTGATTTTCCGGTTCTTCACTTTATAGATATGAGGCATGTTGCCGATGATATAGCCGCTGCATGTGGCTCAAAGCCTACAGAGTTTTTGTTAGATCAGGATGTCTTTACTGAAGATGGACAGAAAGACGTTGAGGATCTTGTTGAAGAGACTCAGGACTGTGTGCAGTCCTTCCTTGACTTCTTCCTTTCTTCAAAAGAAACTACGCCGGGAGTTCCGGATGGAGTAGTGCCGAGGATTAGGTCTCAGCTAGATCAGGGAATCGTTCCAGACTTAATTGTTGTAGATGATGTAATAACAAAATACAACGATACAAGAGAGTGTATTGAGGATAAGGTTGATAGAGCTTGCAAGTTTGTTATCAATCCTCTAAATAGTTCTTTTAAACTCTTGGCCGATACGGACGAAACACCATTGACTGATTTTGTAAACCCAGAGCAAGAAGATTTAGCTAATTTAGCAAACTTTGATATTGTTGATGAATTAGAATTTGATTCTGAACTTCAAGGCTTCCCCCAGATTACTGGAGCCATGGAATATGCTTCGGGAATAGGGGATTTAGCAGCAGTAACTGTTGGTGACAAGGCTCTTATAAAAATAATCCCTAGAGATTGTTATGATGAGCCCCTTCCTGCAACCTTAAAGTTAACCGATTCAATCCTAATAGAGATACTTGAGGATGAAACCGGTGGTGCAGAGCTGGTTGAACCAGAAGAGGGTTCTGGGCTAATAGTTAAGGACGAAACAGAATATACTGCGGCAATTTCCTCAAACTCTATAGGAGCAGTAAAAATAAAAGCAACTATTTGTTCAGTTACGGTTCAAGCGGTTACTGATAGGTCTATTAGCGCTGCATCAGGGTCATCTGCTGAAGTTGACTGCGTTGATGATGACGGGGTTGATCCTGGCGCAGATGAAGAGGCTTTTGCTCCTGGAGCGCTAACAAAGGTTGATAGAGTTTTAACTATATTGTTTACGGCTGCACCAGAAGTTGCGGATATAGAAGATGACTCTGGCAGGCTTGCGACACCAAGGCCACAGGTATTTGGCACTAATTTGGAGAACTAGCAGATGGCAAATGAAGAGCTTATTGAGCGGTTAGCCGCAATAGATCAGGATGGCACTAACTTCTTGGGTAAGGCCTTAGATAGGGCTCTTAATGTACTTAAGATCGACCAAGATGCGGGCCAAGAGCAGAATATTGTGCAGGGAATCACTACGCCTGGGTCCGAAGAAAGCATAGAGCAGTATAAAAAAATATTTGAGGAAATATCAGGAAATCCATTTAATGATTTGTTTCAAATGCTTGAGTCCATTCGCTCCTCCTATCTCCCCTATGACCTGGTGGTTGATACCGTTGATCCATTTAGTGGGGCGGTAGAATCAGTCGAGGAATTGGCCAGCCAAGAGTCTATAAAAGAATCTTATGAAAATGCTTTTTTTAGAATGTTAGGCCTTCCGTCTACTGCTGATATTGACGATGAGAAAGCCTTAATTTGTGTTGATATATCTGGAGAAAGGGAAGAGTTAAATAAAGATGATTATACTTTTACTAGATTAAATGCAAGACAAACTCTAGTGAAAGATAGAGAGACATCTGTAAATATTGAAGTTTATAACTTAATTCAAAATCCAGACCCTATTCAAATCTTGATCGAGCGTGGGTACGATAAGGCGGATGAAAAAGCTGGAGAGGAGGAGGTCGCAAGCAGCCTTCTTATCGATGTTTTGGGGATACTAAAAAGGCTTTATGATCTTGGAACGACAAATGGCGAAGAGGCCTATGCCTTGGCGAATGGAGAGTTTTTGGCAGCTGTTACCAGATCTGCTGTACCAAAGTCAGCGCTAAGCAATCCAGTTATTTACGATTCTAATTTTTCGAGCATTACAAATTTTACAAATCGATATAAAAAAGAAAATGATGGAGATGAAGATCCAAATTTTCAAAATAACTCTAAAACAATAATTGGCAACATTGTGACTCTAATTAATCCAACCTTTAGCCCTCCAGTTGATGAAGCTCTGGTTGACAGCCTTTTTGCCACATATATACTTGAATTGGAAGTTGATAATATTGGGGGGCTAGATCAAAAGCCAAACTTTTGGAGATATTGCAACCTTTTGTTTCCAGCGGTCCAAGATGGCAGAATTGGCCAGTGTATAAATGAGCCGTCCAAAATAGTCGCAGAACCATTTCTTCCAGAGACAATGCGGAAAATAAATAACAGAACTATGCGCTCAAGCCTTCTTGAGGCCATAATTAGAATAAGACTAGATATTGTAACAGGAACAACCAAGTTAAGGCTAAATGACTTCTCTAGACCCGGTATTTCATTTGGAAACGATAACCCTAATGGCGTAAGGTATAATGATATTGCTGAAAATTACGGAGTACTAGAGGCTTATTTGATAGCCAGACTTTTTAATTCTTTTTCAGGAATAGCGGCATTTACAAAAGATAAAATAAAGCAAATGCTAGTTCAACAGACAAATACCAGCCTAGTTCCGTCCGTAGAGGGGGACGAAGAAGGGGATGGTATAGCGGCTGACGTTAAAGGTGAAAAAGAAAGCCCTGAGATAAAGAAGCTAAATAGCATTAAGGTAATAGATGACTCTATGCTGCTTCTTCTGGGCGATGATAGATTGAACAAGGGAATAGATTTTCAGGAAAATGTTGCGAGAAATTCTGGGGTTATTGATGCTTACTTTATGAATATTGTAACTGCGGCAGTAACCTACCCATCAAAGTGGACTGATAAACAAATTGAAAAAATTAAATCTAGAGATCTTGAGGAAAATCGCGGCCCAGGTGACTCTGACCGCTCAAATATTGACAAAACAATGGGAAGAACAAGAGGGGTAGGAGTTGTTGATGCCATGGCTTACATTATAGCAATGTTTTCTGTGGACGAAAGAGTGCTTCTAAGCCTTCTAAATAACAGGCAGTTTAATTATCTAAAAGATGAGTTTCCAGATAGATTCTTTGATAATTTCGACAGAGATGATATCGGATCAGCTGTTAATGAATTATCTGAAGCCGTATTTGATGCTTATGAGCTTTTTAGATCTATATTATCTGAAGATAAAATTACTGGACTATTTGTATACCAAGAATAAGCAAAACTATATAGTCTTTCTATTATTTTTATAGTAAAAAAGAGAACTTAGGAATAATAGATGTCTTTTGATTTAAAAATAAAAAACGGCGATATATCTCTTAATGCTGATGGCTCTATCACTACGGTTGTTGGCAACAATAAGCTTAGGCAAGATATATTAAAGATACTTCTTACAGATTTGGGCAGCAACAAGTATCATAAAAGATATGGAAGTTATATTGGTCGCCTAAATATTGGTGATGTTGCCGATAATCAAATTATAAGCTTAGACCTAGAGAGATCCGCTCGCAATGCTGTTAAAAATCTAATGGCCTTACAAAGGGCTCAGTCTTCAAGGCAAAGTCTAAGTCCTGGTGAAATTATAGTTGATATAAATAGAGTAATAGTGGAAAGAGATGAATTAGATCCAAGATTGTATAATGTAAGTGTGTCAGTTCTGACAAGGGAAATAACAGATCTAACAGCCTCATTAACGGTAAGGATCGCTTAGGAGTAATAATGGCAAACTTTAGATCATTTAGTGAAATAGTATCCTCAATGATACAGAGGCTTGGATTGTCTCAGCCAAACCTAGACACAAAGCCTGGTACGGTTTCTAGAGATGTCTTTATTGATCCGGTAGCAGATCAGATATCAAGGCTTTATTCCACCCTCTCAGTTGTCTCACAGAAGCAGTCCCTTGCAACAACTTCTGGGGCTGACCTAGACCGCCTTGCTTCAAACTTTGGTGTAGTTAGAAACTCTGGCGCCTCTGCAAGCGGGATCGTTATTTTTTCCACAAACAGCTTGGCTGCAGATATATCAATTCCAAATGGGACTATAGTTACCGCAAGAAATGGCGCAACGTTTAGAACGGTTGGAAACTTTGTTATGGCATCTTCTGAAAAAAATAGGTTTGCCGCAAATGCAACAAGGCTAAGGAGAGCACTGAATATAGCCGGTATAAACAGCATATACGCAATAGAGATACCCATTCAAGCGGAAAGGCCCGGTACGACAGGCAACGTATCTTCTCTGCAGATCGTTAGGACTAATCTGCAGGCCACCCTATCTGTGATAAATCTAACGGCAACAACAGGGGGAATAAACAAAGAAACTGATGCATCATTTAGGTCTAGAATTTTATCAGTTTTTAGTGGAGCAAATATTGGAACTTCACTTGGCTATAGAAATGCACTGCTAGGCGTTGATGGGGTTGTAGATGCTCTTGTCGTAGAGCCTGGCAACGCCCTTATGCTTAGAGACGGCACAGAAACTATTTCTCTTGATGATGGCTCTAGCAGAATTCTTAGCTCAGGAACGGGCGGCAAGGTAGATATATATGTTCTTGGAAGAAAAGTTGAGCCACTTACCGAATCTTACATCTTTACTGATTTCTCTGGATCTGGGGACATTAGTGATGAAAGAAATGACTTCGTTCTGGGCCAAGGAAACCAAGATCAAACAAGAACTTCTGAGGAGAGAAGGGTATTAGCCTTTACGAAGGGGGTTTTGCCGGCACAACCTATCGATTCCATAATTTCGGTTGTTGGAAGCCAATCAGGCCCCTTAACTCAAGCTTTTATAGACGAAGATGGAATTAAGAGAGGAAACTTCGAGCTTGAAAAAGATTTAAACGAAGATACCGGTGGCAGCCCCTTTGGGTTTGATAAACTTCATTATATATCAAATATAAAGGTTGTAAATGCAGAGCCAATTATTAAGGGAGAATCTTATTCGCTAGATATTCCTTCTTTTTCTGATATTGAGAATTTAAATGCCGTTTATTTAGATAGGGTAGAGTCTGGAGAAAACTCAGACGTTAGCACTGCAGGGTCAAACTTTATAAGGCTTAAGCATACTCCTATAGTAAAAGTAACCAGTGTTCAAAATAAAACAACTGGCGAAGTTTACTCTGTTGTTGACCAAAATCTTGATCAAGATAACTTAAATTATACAGGACTTATAGAAATAAGCGGGCGGTCGCTTCCAAACGCATCAAATATATTGAGTGTAAATTATACATGGCGACAATTCTATGATAAGAATATAGACTTTTCCGGTGGAGACGATTATCAGTTTAAAGATCCAGACGCCGGAGATGTTATTGATTGGAGTCAGAGCGGAGGGATCTTTGAGGAAGAGTCCCTAATAGCCAGATCTGCTGATGATGTAAATTACGAGATAGAATTAAATTATAATATAAATCGAGTTATTTCTGTCTATCTAAAAGAAACTGTCGCAACAACCCTTGGGGTCCTAACGAGGCCTGATGGCACAACGGCGGTTGGAACAAGCTTATCTTTAGATGATGAAATAATATCAAACATTATTTCAATAAAAAGGGTATCCGACTCCTTGGAGCTTTACAATACAGAGGAAGCTGACGGAGAATTCTCTTCCAGAGAGATTTATCTGCCATCAGATTCGCAGGGGCAAATAGATGATGAGATTATAATTGATTATAATAAAGTAGAATTATTTGATTTGGATTCAACCGATGGATCATTCTTCCAAAATACTGTGGTCCTGCCATCTGAAGGCATTTTTGAGGCAGAAAATTTGACAGAAACAGTTGATTCAGCTTTCTTGTCTGGTGATCCGGTTTATGTTACATATATCTACGATTCTTCAACAATTTATCCATCCCTGCTCTTGTCAGACCTGCCAATTACTAGCGATGATGACGCAGACACTTTAACCGGCTTATCTGGAGATGGAACCGCGAGTTCTAATCAGCCGATATTTTTTAATAGAAGTACTGACTTCTCTGTAAATCCGATTACCAGATTTGGTCCGACATTTTTAGCTCTGTCATTAACGGGTATATCTTCTCCGGGTAAAGTAAAAATATTAGGAACTTCATTAAATACTTATATGCTTGATGTTACAGTTGGAACAAGCATAACTGGAAACAAGGTTGATCTAGAGCCTTATATCGAAGAAGCGCTAGGTTTAACCGAGTTAAACGAAGACATTGGAATTGCTAGAATATTCTCTGTATCTAGACTAGATGATAATGGAGATCCCGATAAAGTATTCAGTAAGGTTGGTCACGGTCTTTCAAATATAGAATTCACAGTTGGTACGGCAAGTATAGATAGCTCTTTAACTAACTATGAATTTACTATACCATCAAATGAGACTAACAATGAAATAGAACTCTCATCTTCTGATACAATTAGGGTTGAGCTATGTATTTATAATAAAAATGAATCGGAAGAGCTATTTTACGATGTACCTACGGAAAGAACTTCGGCCAATAGGTACGGCAGAATAAGCAATATCTCTGTTTCATCTGGATTCAGAGATAGCGTTGGAGGAATATCTGGTTCTATAGAAATTTCTGCTTTAAATCAGCCTGCATTGTCTGAGCAGTATCAGATAGATTATGACTTTATATCTCCAAAAGAAGGAGAAAGAATAACCGTATCGTATAATATAAATAAGCTGATACTCGATGCTACGAGTGAAATAGAGAGGGTAAGACCTATTACCGCAGATGTACTTGTAAAAGAAGCTGAAGAAATTTCAGTAGATGTTTCCGGCACAATTCTAATAAATGATGATGCATTAAATGATACAGACAGTATTATTGAAAATGTTGCTAATGCTGTAACAAACCTTATATCAGCATCTTCACTTGGTGGAACGGTTGATTATTCAGATGTTATATCAGTTGCTGCAGCACAAAATGGAGTTGATTCAGTTAATATATCTATATTTAACGAAACAGGGCTGTCAGGAAGAAGGGCGTTTATTCGAGCGCTAGATAATCAGTATATTTCACCGGGAGTGATCTCCTTTGAGGCAGTGTCGAGAAACAAATTCAGAATTAACTAGGAACAATAATGCTTAGACCTGTATCATTTTCAGCAATATCAAGTACTGAACTGAAAATTACGTTTAATAAAAAGTTAAGCGATTTAATTACAAAAGATAATTTCTTAATAGAATCTATAGACGGAAGCTCTGATGGATTAGAGGTATCTAGCGTTAAAATAGAAGATAATGTAATTATCTTAAAAACAAGACCTCAAACATCTGGAAATTATTATCTTTTAAATTTATTAGATTTAGAGGATATAAAATTTAAATCAATTGATGGCTCTGGATTAGTCAATGATGATGTATCTAGGCAGCTTTACTTTGTTGGTATAAGCAATAGAAATCCTATAAAGGATCAAATCTATCAGGTTCTTCCAGACGTATACTCTCTGCAGAACTCTAATGTATCAAATATAGTTGATGCGCAAGCCGAACAGCTTTACAATGCTCAGAAGACTATTGGTCAAGTTTTATCTGATAATTACATAAAGCAGACCGTAGTAGATGAGGTAAGGACCAGGGCCTCTGGAGCAACGGACCGTCTTGCAAATGAGAATGCCTACTCTATCGATAGGGTGTCAAGAACTCCTGAGGGTGATCTTCTTAGATTTAAATCTCTGCAGTACAACCAGGAATCAACAATACCCGAAAATCACTTTTTTCCAAATTTTCCAGTTTCTCTGCAGCAGGAGTACGTTGAGCTTGAGGAAGTATCAACATTTTCAGAAAATAACTCGTTTAAAAACTTTATTCTTACTTTAGCAAACAAAAATATCATAGCCGTCAAGGAAATTATACATATAACACCAGACGATGTACCTGATTGCGATGATAACCTTGGCACCAAGTACCGATTAGATATTTACAAGTACTCCCTGGCAGAGAATAAATACGATCCAAATTTTGCATTTAAAAATATTAACTTAGAATCTAATCAGGTTCAGCTATCTGAATTTGGAAATATAGAGAAGCCATCTTTTAATGATAGATTTTTAGTCTCATATGTTTATAAAGATTTATCTTTAAATGTAGCGGAAGATACCCTTCAGATTTTCAATATTGTTGATGTAGTAAATGAAAATATACCCTCTAGCTCAACTAGATTTTTCTTAAAAAATGCACCAATAGTTGATGTGAATGGGGAGATAGCAGAATTAGGAGAAGTTACATTCTCTACAAATGAGAATGCCATCGAAGTTCAGACTCCATTTAAAAAAGAAATAGCCTTTAATTCTTCAAAGCTTCCCTCTGAAATTGGCGAGTATACAATAAATTACGCTACAGGTGAAGTAATTGTAGCTGGAGTGACCTTCGTTGGAGAAGGTACCGGAAGGGTTGCATACACGGCTTCTTATTCATATAAAAATTCATTTACAAATAACCTTGACTATTATGTTAAAGATAATGATGTCGTTGCAACTCCAAAGAGAGCCTTGCTCGAAAGCGAAGTAGAGTTAGAGTTTGGATATGAAACTGTATTGGTAAAAGATGTAGATTATAAGGCTGATTGCCACGTTGAGGTTATAAATGAGCAGGTCAAGAATGACCTAGTGTCATCATTTGTTGTTAGGGCGAAAAATTATCCTATAACAAATGTTTTTAAGATCTTTAATCAAACTACTGGAGAAATATATCAAACTGTTTTCTTTAATAATACAGATATTCAGTTCTCAGGAAGAAGATCTCCAGAGATTAAAGAAGCATATGAGATTGCTCAATTTGCACAAGTAGAGGGAGAGGAGCTTATTCCCTCTGGCTCATTTGTAATACCCTCTTTCTCTGTATCTATAGATGCCATACCATCTAACTCGAATATAAAAATATCTCCAGGAATTCCAAGTGAGCTTATAGACGCTGGATCAACAACTTATTTTATAAGAAGTTTTGGATTAGATGGCTCCGATCCAGTAGAAGATATCGAAATAAAGTTTTTTGGAGAGCCAGATTCTAATGGGCTTATAAATAGTGTTGGAATTTTAAGTACGGCACAAGCCCCCTCGCTCTTTGAGAATGTAACTATTGGGCCTGCAGGATATGCTTTCGACTTATCCAATATAATGCTTATTTCAAAAACAGAAAGTTATATTGGTTCATTTTTAAATAGCTCTGCTGTTTTTTCTGAGAATAGCCTTTTTAATTTAGAGAAATTTTATGAGCCACTGTCTCTTGCTCCAAATCTAAAAAGAGTTAACTCAGATAGTTTTCTTTCAACGATTGAATATGACAGCTATGACGGCTTTTTAGACAACGTTTCAAGGCTAAGAATCTCTGGTGATTACGCCATTGACTACGAGAATGGCAAAATATACTTGGCAACCGATGATTTTGATATTGACAGCTTTGGCCTAGTATCTTATAAGCATAATAGTGCAGTAACGAGAAATAAAAATGTACTAGCTGTTACGGAAGCCTCAAAGAAAATAAGCGAGTCAAATTCTGTATTTAATTCTGTTATAAATTACGATAAAATTAAAAATGATTTTGAGTCCATATCTGTTCTTGATCTAGAAAACTCACTTACATTATGGTCAAATTCTTTTGCTTTAGATTTAAATAATGATTCCCAAGAAACAAACATAATTCTTGATAATTATACAGTTGTTTTTGAAAATCAAATAAAGTCTATAAGATCAGTTGTTGATTATAAGTATATTTATGGAGAAAATCTAAATTATACGGACGCTGCAGAGAGGGTATCGGACCTTTCCTCAGAAGAAATTATCGGCAATAATGATTATAATCTATATATACCGGGCGTAACTAAATTCAGTAAAAATGTTTTAGACTTAAAAAAATATTATTCAACCAAAGTTTTTACCAATAATGATGACTTTATAATTAGGATCAGCGATCCAGATGCCTCGGAGGTTTATAAGGTTATCTTTGATGCAACTGGAGAGGAAGTTTTTGATGAAAAGCTGAATGTGTCAAAAATTTCAGACATGGTAATCGTCGCCGTAGGAACTGATGGCACAGGACTTTATGCAGAGATAAAAACAGGCCCAAATTTGTCTCTAATAGATCTAGATGGAGATTTCCTCCTAGACTCTAATGGATCAAGATTTTCAATAACTGGAGCAGATGAATTTTTATCACGGGTTTATATCGATAGCCCAGCTGTTAATGCCTCGGATAAATTTGAACCAGAGCTAGGCCTGGCCGATGTTATAAATAAAGTTTCGCTAGAATATAATGATGAGGGAATAATTATAACTATTCCTTCCGATTCCTTCTTGACTAATGGTGACTTGGTCACCGTTCAGTATATAACAGATAATATACCAAGCATTGGTACAAAGGTTGCTGCTGATTATAATTATGGCTCCCTATACCTATCTTACAGCTATGTCTACGATGATATATACATATCCTATGAGTATGGCGATAATGAAATAGACTGGTCTATAAATAATTCCATGCAGGAGGGTGAGGAGTACTACGTTTCGTATAAATATGGGGCGCTAAGAAAAGCACTCAAAGACAACTTTGGAATTTTAACAAAAATACCATTTTTCCAGGACTTTGCCCTAACAACTGATCGAGAGGTTTACAGGAGTGCGTTAAGCGGCACCATAGAGTCTTTCGCTACGGGGCCGACCATACCTTCGTTTGAGAATCTCGTAGAGTCATTTACAGATATGACTCCAGAAATTTCAGAAACAGCATTTAATACCTGGGTATTGGGTCGCAATTATCTAGATCCAGAAAAGGTAGTTGCCGATGGCATTCTTAATTTTGAGCAATCAAAGTTTGGCGAAGGAGTTCTGATTGAGGACGACTTAACCATAACGACTCCTTCTTTGTCTAATCTAAATCTAACAGAGGGTACTATATCAGCTTGGATTACGCCCGGTTGGAACGGAATAGATAATGACGCAGAAATAGAAATAGAGATAGATAATATTGGCCAAAAAATATATAACTATCAAGATGGGCAAAATCCATTTGATTTTGAGTCAAATTTTAGACTTTTTTCTGAAAATGAAAACTTCAATATAGTTGATAGCTCTAGGGGTGGAATAACCGCAAATAACAAAAGACTATATATAGAAGATGAAGAAGAAAAAGTTGAGTTTTGTAATTATCTGCTTAGCAAGGAAGATAGGCTTTTAGATAGAGTGGCCCATGCCAGCCTAGATATAGAGTTTAACTTTAACTACTTTTATAAAGAGGACCCCTATGATTTCGCGGGGATATTTGACCAGTCCTCAGGTTCTTACGGAAAATATGGCTCTGGGATAAACGCGGCTGCCCTATCACAGTTTATGGTTGGCTCGATTCTTTTCGATGATAGCAACAAGAATATAACAACACTGTTTTCCCTCAAGCCTCTATTGGTTGAGAACTATGAGCTTGCAGTATTTCTAATTGATGAGCTAGATGTAGCTAAAAATAATATTGAAAAATACAATAGATATCATAAGACCGTTCTTTGTTCTTGCGCTATAAAAGATACGCTAGATTCCCTAGCTCTATTTAGAGATAAAGATTTTAACTCTGTAACAATAACCTTTGATGCTCCAGCTAGCACAAGCCTTATGGTTCAGGCTGATGATATAAGCCAAGCGGGCCCTGACTCATTTGTGTTTATTGACTCAGAAAATAATGTATTCAAAGTTTCTTCGTTCTTAGATGAAAACTACGAAGAAGCTGGTGGAGAAATACCATCTGAACTTTATGGCGTTGTTGTTGACAGAATTCCTATAAATAAACCTGAGCTGTCTGGCATGGGGTCTGAGGCGCTAAACGCAATTGAACCTACTGGTGCATGCGTTCTTGCTTATGGAACCGCAACTTTGCTAACCCGCCCAAATACCGCGTCATCTTCTATATACGGTTATGAGGAAAAAAGCTTTGTAATCAATTTGTTTGACAAAATATCAATGTCGCTAGAAAGAGAGCCTGTTGCAAATAAGGTATCAATAAAGCTAAATAAAAATAATATTGATTTATTTTATACTGATATTATAGATTCTTCTGATAATTCATTTTATGCTGATTTTGGACTTCAAGAATTAGAAAAAGACTCCTTAACTGAAGATTTTGGCTCAATATCTATAGGGTCTATACAAAGCGGTGTTAATTCTGAAATAAATATAACAAAATTTATCTATAAATTAAATAATCGCTTTAATTTAAATGATATTTTTATTGGCAAAAATGCTTTATCTCCAAAATCTAATCCATTTAGAATATCAAAAGATAGCTTTTATCCTATAAATTCATCTCCATATAATATTCGTGACGATGAAGGTATATTTATATGGCATGACGAGCTTTGTGAATCTGAGTTATCAGAGCATGCTGGACAATGGATATTTAAAAGCCGGATAGCTGAGACGGCCAGTGTTCCGGTGTCAGTTCTGGTTGATGGAGAAGATTTCTCGTTTGTATACGATACCGTTGCCTTAAACTACAACTTAACCGGAAGACTTATTACTGATGGAGAGTTCTCCTCTGTAAATAGATCTCACAGAAAAGAGGATGAAACTTGCGCCAATGGCCTAATATGCGCTTCTTCCTTCAGATATTGTGGAGACGGTAAGCTTGAAGAGAGTGGGTGGCTTAAGATAAACGAAACTAACTCCAGCATTATAAATACCATATTGGGCGGCTCCCAAAATGATCGAGGGCAATGGGCTAAGACGTTAGACTTTGATAGCTCAAATTCCTCTGGTATTTACACAATTGGACCATCTGTATATGGTGATCGATTCTCCGGAGAGAATTCTGTATATACCAGCTTGCCATGTGCTGGCGGAAACTACTCAGTGTCTGTTGATTTTAGAGTAGATAATTTTGAAGACACAAATCTTGGCAGCTTTAACGGAGAAATATCTGGAAAAATAATTGGGATAACTCCGATTCATATTTTCGACGGACAGATTAATGTTAAGCTAATGTTAGGATTAACGAATGCAGGCCAAACGGTTCTGCTAGTCAGAGATATGGAAACCCTTGAGGTTATTGATATAGCTTATTTTAATTGGCAAAACAATTCCTTTAACAAATTAATTTTTAGAAAAGTAGATGAGCAAATATCAGTAGAGACTGAAACCGAAATTATATCAAGACTCTCCATATATGATTTTGAAAAAGCAAATTATGAAAATTGCTTGCTTATGTCTCAACCATTCTTTGCTATAAATCTTTTTGATGCAGAGTCTATAAACTCAGAAGTTTTCCATCAAAACTTTAATGGCAATATAATTTCAATATCATTAATTGAATTTGACGGCAGGCACGTTGATGGCGATGATTTGCTGGAAGATAAGGATACTTACATATCAACAGATAAAAAGATAGAGTTCTCCTTCTTCTCAGAAGGCGTAATTGATGGTTACGGGGACGGCTATTTAGATGGCTATTCAGATGGCTATGCTCCAGATGTAACATTTGATGTAGATGAGCTAAGATTTACTTCAGATAGGCTAAGATATCTTTTTGATACCGGAGAATCTGAGAACAAAAATAGAATGTCTATCTTTAAGGATGGAAAGGGATTTTTGAACTTTAGAATCTATGATAATGGATTTACAACAAATGGTTCCCCAGCAATGTATAACATCGCTAAAAATATAAAGGATTTTAAGGCCGGAGAGATACATCATATCGGGGCAAGCTGGAGGCTTAATACTTTATACGAAAAAGATGAGATGCACCTCTTTGTAGATGGTATAGAAGTTCCAAATATCTTTAGATTTGGTGGGCCAATAAAAACCAAGATAAATGATAAGTTTTCAGGCATTGGAAAGGAAAGACTCCAAGATTTTACTACTGACCTTATAAAGTACTATCCAATAAATGTAGATGGAACAATTCTTGCAAACTCATCAACATTCTTTTCATCATCATTTAGCTTTACCAGCGATATGTATGGACGGGCAATTATATTCCACGCCTCTACTGATGCCAGCACATATGTTGGAGGAAAGTATATCATTGGGCAGATAGTTGGTTCGGGCGTGACGATACTTGATGCCGACACCCTCTTGCCAGTTGTATTCAATGTATCAGCAAGCGATATCAGCTTCTCTTTAGCGCCTACGGCTGGTATAAAAGATCTTATTAAGACAGATCTTGTTAACTCAACCTTCTCAGTATACATTACGAGATGTGATGAAAGCGAGGAAGAGATTGGTGGCATAAGATACAGTATTAGAAGTGGAGAAATAACGGTAGAAAATGAAAGCTCAATAATAAATCCAAAGTATAGAACAAATGCTCAAGCCGGAATAATAGAGTTTGTTGGGCTGGACGCTGATTGCAACTGGGTGCCTACAGTAAGGCTCTCTGATCTTGATGTTCATATAAAAACATTTGGATTACTTTTCCGAGGCATTAACGAGAGGGTTTATTTGGCAAGCTCCTCTTATCTTCCAAGCGCTGCATATGAAGAGTTTATAAAACACGGTGGACAGAGCTACATAAAAACTCTGGGCGGTAAGAGCGTCTTTATGACGCATGCTGTTGAGCCAATATCCCTTTCTTCTGTTGAGATAACAAAGATAATAAAAGAAAGGTATATACCAGATTGCACCGTTTCCTCTGTAACGGAGAATTATACTGCAGAGTTTATTACAGATCTTAGTGACTCAAAAGTCTCTTCTGAATCCGAAAGGATTTCTAAAGTTAATTCCGGTAGATATTTAACTATTAATGTTGATTCTGATAATATTGTTTTCTGCAGTGATGATATAGATGGTTATTCAGAGTCAGAAAATACAATAATAGTCAGAGGAGAAACGGTAGATGGCTCTAATTTTGAAGAATTTGAGATAAGAGGTAATGGCGATATTGCTGGAAGCAAAATCTTCCTAAGAGTTGACTCTGTAGAGGGCAGCTTAATTATAGCAGATGCTTATTACGAACCTCTTGTTTTGGAGATAAGAGAGAGCGATCCAGTAACGGTTCAGAACAATAACGGGGAATACGCTGAGATATTTAGGTATGCCAACGGAAGCTTTGTCATAACCTCCTACGGAACTGATGGAACTTTCCCATTTGAACTTGTTCCCGGACCTTATATTGTCAAGTATCCTGCCTTCTTAAATGTAAAGATACCAAATGTTGGTCACGACCTATTCTTTGGCACTGATATTAATGGCAAAAATCCAATTAATGGAGTTCTTGATGATCTTAAGATTGTTACAGAGATGTCAAGCGATACTCGTACCTATGAAAGATTTACAAAAGGAACTAGAAGTATAACTAGAGATTATGTATCTCCCAACCCCGCCTGTTATGATGATCAGACTCTACTTTTGGTTAATTTTGACGATCCGATAGCACTTCAGTCAAGAAGACTGAGGCAAAAAGAATTCTTAAATACAGAGTCTAACTATAAGTTTAAGCTGGATCTAGAGGATCGCGAAAAGCTGCTAGAAGTTATCAATAATCCCGAGGAATTTGAGTCAAGAATGATAAGGCTTGGGTTTGATCCCGAAATAGCAAAGCAGACTTTTATTGAATGCAATCAGGCAGAGGGAGGACCCCTATTTAATGATGCTAGATACATAAGAAATGAAGAAATGCTTGTTAGCACCATGAGCGTTAATGATAATTTCGGATTATCAGGAGTTTTCGCAGGAAGATCTCCCGTTCTGCTCAATAATGATTTGTCTATATTTAGGAAAAATGGTGGCACGATAGAGTTTTGGATTAGCCCAATATTAGATACACTTAATGACGCGACAGATCGTTACTATGTTGATATATCATCAGTAAATACAAAGCGATTAAAGTCAATATCTCCAATCGAGATCGAGCTTCCTACCTCGGCTGGCAAAATTTTAAGTGTTAAGCTTTTGGATAAGAGTAAGAGATTTAATAAATTTTATAATAAAAACGAAGAAAGCAGCATTCTTTTTGACGAAATCGAGAGAAGCGACTTGACCGGCATTTTAGAGGGCGGCACTGGTGTTTCTAAGGATTTCTCAAAGGAAGCAACCCTTTCCCCCGATGGAAGAACAATAAGGCTCAAGGAGGCTCTGCCAGGCTTCAATGTTGACGTTATAGTTTCTTACATTCCTCTTGGATTAAATGGAGAAAGAATATCAGTTTACAAGTCAAGAGAGAGTGAGGTAATATTCTCTATTAGTGATGGCGAAAAAGAGCTAACTACTGGTATCGATGTAAACTGGAAGAGAAATACCTGGCACAGAGTAAAGTGCGTATGGAGAGCAAATTCATCAAATGACTTTATGAAAATATTTATTGATGGAGCAGCATCTACATCGATAACATACGGAGATCCCGGCGTTAAATATGGCGCAGGCAGCGTATACGGTGAAAGTCCAAACTCTGAAAATAATCTAAGGAAAAAGAGAAAGATTAATTTAACAGATGATTTTAGAGTAATATCTATAGGTGGAAGCATACTTGATATAAAGCCTGCTTTAGCTAGAATCGATAATTTAAGATTTAGCAATAAACCAAGAGATAACACGAGGTCTCCTAGCGGAGAGAGCATTGATTTAGATTATTCTGAAAATACGGATACAGTTCTGCCGGTATCCAAAGATGACGCAACAACTTTCTTGCTGGATCTGAAGTCAGATGAAAACCCAGAGTATGCACTGGTAGTAGATCCAAAGAGAGGTATATTTAATTTTGACATCGAAATATTTGATGAATTTGACAAAATAAATACAGAAGAAATAGAAGACTTGATCGTAGAATTAGTTAACAGACTAAAACCATCTCATACTAATGCGCTAGTCAAATTCCCGAGAAATTTATGCAAATAATCTCTATTAATAATAAAAGCTTTATCGAGACCAATCTTTAGGAGCAATTGATGTCAAGGAATAGTAGAGAAAATCTGCCTAGAGTTAACTTTTTTGACGGCCAAAGAGTTACCGAATCAGATCTTGATACAGAGCAAATACATCATAGAAATTTGGCTTCAAATATTATTTTAGACTTTCACCAAAATGGTGTAGTTAGAGATAGTATTTTTGAAAGCAGAGTTCTTTTTGATACATCCTCTCCCGGTGAATTTGCAGAAGATTTCAATGAATCTGAAACAAAGATAGGTGCAGGCAATTACGACGGAACGGCCATATACCTTGATGACCAGCCTAGCGATACAGTATACGGAAATCGCATAGAGGTAACTGCAAGCGGTCTCGACGTTGGTGGAAGACTGAAGGCTAAGGTCTTAATTCTTGGTCTAAGGTATAGCTCTACAAAAACCCAAGGGGAGCTAATCACAGAGATTGTTGAGTTTGATTCAAACACAACAAAGATAACAGATAACTACTATACCAGGGTTATATCTGTATTTTTTAACAATTTTTCTGGTGGAACTGGAAAAACAGAATATCTTTCTTCAGATGAAAGTATAAAAACAATTTCAGAAGGCGGGAAGATTGTCTTCAGGGAGTCTGAGCCTCTAAGGGTATTCGCAAAAACTGATTCTTTCTCGCAAATAGAATCGCCCAACTATGGGCTAGCCTCCTTTATAACTTCCTCTACAAGTCGCTCAATAGAAGATGAGATAAAGCTGGCGCTTGGAACGACATACAGCTTTAATGAGCTTTATTTTGAGCTAGAATCTTCAAAAAACTTTCTATTTGAACCCAATGCTGATCAAACAATTCAGTACGGTCAGAAGTTTTTATCAAAGACCAACAATATACAGCGCGTAGACCTCCTTCTTTATGTTGAAAGAGATGACGATGCAGCTATAGGCGGCGAGTATGATTTCTCCGGAGAAATTGTAGTATCGGTACATAAGCTTTTAGACAATATATCCTGTATAACCGATCCAAATCCTGAAAATCTGCTTGATTTTGACCCCAACCCATCTCCTTTGATGGAAGTATCTTATTCTCAAGAAGATTTAGAGGATATAGGCATTAGGCTTAATGAGAATCCGCAGATTGTTACGATAGATTTATCGACAACTCTTATAGCTGATCCAAATATAGAGCCAAGTCTTGAGGAAGATAAGTTCTATGCCATTATGATTTCGAGAAGGGGCAATAATAGCGTTGGAACTCTCGGTATACCCGGCGGATACTATAAGCCTTCTAGAAAGAAAGATAACGGTCAGGACCTAAACCCAGAAGAAAGGTTTAAAAGACAGGATTATAGGTTAATAGAATATGATCCAGTAAACTCTTCTTTTGTAGACTATCCAGATTTATCGATGTGGATTGTAGTTCACTCTGATACAGTCGAGATAACAGACGGTCAAGCTTATACTACAGATGGATTTCCAGTATCTATACCCAAGACGATTGAGTATGTCGGATCGACCAGAATTCCATTCTTCTTAAATAATATTCCTTTGGCCAAAGTTGCTGAGGGAGAAAAGAATTACATAGTCCTGTATAGAGAGGACGACTTTGTTGATCCTGCCACTCACCCTAGAACAGGCAACTTTGTATATAGAAATATAAAAGATGCTCCCTCGGTAGGCGTCCTGACCCAGGAAGAGCTTGATGATCAGCTTCATGAATCTCCGCTTATTCTCAGCAGAGTGATAGACACAAATGTTAGGGAAGCTCAAGACATTACTGGAACTGCGGACAAGCCAGGACTGATTGATAAGGATTTTGCATTGCTTATAGATCCCGGCACAGATGTGCTCGGACAGAATCTAATAGGAAGAGTATTTACTCCTGACTTGGATTGCGAATGCAACTCTAGATATCGCATTACAAATGTAGACTGCGATGTAGTTAAGCTTGGTGATTTAGATAATGATGGCAAGTACACTAACGATGATATTCCGCTTCTTTTAAACGTCATAGGAAGCACGCTTGGCACCCAGACAACTGATAGAAAAGTTCTTGGCGGTGAGCTAGACCTTGTTGATATTTTGCAGTCAGATTTAAATGCCGATGGCACAGTTGACGGCGAAGATATTGAGCTGCTAGAAGATGCTATAGACGGCTATATAAACTTTGGATCAGATGAAACCATCAAAGTTCTAAAGATATCTTTAGAAAATATATTGGATGATGATAATTATCCTACACTATTTGATTCATCAGAAGATGTATCATCGAGCCTTTCTGCAAGTACAGATGCTGCAACAAATTCGGTTACATTTACGGTGGCTATGGAAACGCAGGGTCTAGCCATAAGGCCTGGTGACAAAGTAATTATTCCGGCTGTCTCATCAGATGCTGGTGAATATGTTGTTCTGACAAAAGAATTTGACCCAGATCTTCTTTCGGTAACGCTAACTGTAGAGGAGCCTGATGGTGGAACTCCGTCATTTAATGGATCCTCTGGATTTGACATAACAATAGTTAGTGGATCTGCAGTCAATATGTTTGCAGATAACCTGAACCTTCTAAAAACTCCATATGTTAATAAAAATTGGTCAATTTCTTATTCAAATGTTTTCCATCTTGAGTCACAAATAGATGCCTGTGATTTAAGAAGATTTGTTGAAACAAACTTAATTGAAGAGCGGCCAGAGTCATGTGTTTGTGAGACTGAAGCTTGCATTCAGCCAGAGGTTTGCAGCCCAATCCTAAAGAATCAAAAGATTCTTCCTAATGATTTGTTTATACCAAACGGAGAAATTTATAGCGAGCCAGGCGTTCCTTACCACGGGGATATCGAATACTCCACTATTTCTATAGCCATGCCTCCCGGTACTATAGAGGACTGCCAGATAGACCTTTACAATAACTTTATTAAATCCTATGCTGGTACTTGTAATACTGCATCCGGATATCCTGCAATGCTCTTCTCTGACGGAACTTATGTTGGATGCGAAGATTCCGGCGGAGAAACAGATATTACCAAGGGTCGGGTAAAGATAACTCAGTGCATAGCAAGCCTTCATGTTGATGCCCTAATTGACGGTTACGCAGTAGATGGTTATGCTGACGAGGAGTCTACCGGACTTGTAGATGAGATAATAGAAGAGGCCTTTGTAGATTACAGCTATCCAACATCTGCTGGCTTTTCAGATTGGACCATTACAGATCCATCTAGCGGAACTTATTTCGTAATAACGACCGACCCAGCAACGAATACTCCTGCAACCTTTTTGCTCGAAACCACCAGTGCTCCAGAAAGAACTGCTTCAATCGATTACCCTAGCGGGCTAGATCCTATTTCAGGAGATTTTGTTGTAGACTTTGTTGCCTCAAGGTCAACTTGGTCTGAATCCGGTTTAACTGTCGGTACCGTAAGCTTCTTTGGAGAAATTGAGATCGTCAACAGTGATGGTACCACCTGCAACTTAAAACTTGGCTGGAGGGTGAATGCCGGAGATTCTACCGAGATGTTCTACTCTGGAACGCTTTCCGATACGGCAACCGGTACGATACTCAATGACTTTGATAGAGCAATAGCCGCAAGAGATGATCTTGCAGATGAAATAACATTTAGATTCAGAAGAACAAATGAAGCTGTCTTTGGGATGTACTATGACGAAACCCTTTTGGACGAAGACAGTATTGATGGAAAGTTTAGCAAAATTGGATCTATACCAAGCTTTTCTCCGGGCGCTGGAGATGCATCCCTGGCATTTAAAATGTCTCAGCAGTTTACTCCCAACGCTGGCCAAATATTCTTTGGGAAAATACATAGCGCAACAATAAGATACGATCTGGTGACTGCCGATAATACTGGCGGTACATTTATTGAAATATCAAGAGATTCTTCAACAAGCTTAATTAACCGAGCTACTATTGGTTTCCCGATAGCACTTAATAGGCGCACAAATATAGTGTCTGCCAATATGGTATTTACACTTTCGGATGATTACTCTGGCACAGACTCTTTCAATATTATTCCTCTAGAAGTAATTAATGCAGATAACCTCGGTACAATAATTGATTATCCACAAACAATAAATGAGTCTACAATATCCTCATTTACGCCTGGCACACTAACTGCTGGCTCCGAAATAACCGTTGACGTTACTGGCATGGCGATTTACTTCTTATCTAGAACTGGCCATTTACCTGGATTTTCGAAAGCAGTTGTTTTGGAGCCCGCCTCTGATGCAAATTCTGCACTCTTTATTGATGGAACAATCAGTTTCAATATACTTTATGAAGACATTACTTCTGGAGTAATTTTCAAGGTTGGTGCAAGCATTGATCCTAATACTGGCATAGTTTCATTTAGCACCAGAAACATACTTTATGATTCACTAAATAGAGCAAACAGAACAGTTCTTTCCTTTGGCGTTCACCTAAAGAAATCTGGGTTTAGAAATGACGATATTTATGTTGGAATTAAGGATCTTGAAAGACTCGGCATTGGCACCTGCAAGGATGAGTCTGCAATTGATGATGAGGATCTCTGCTTCTTTATCGCTGGCAATACAGCTACTGGAACCTTCGTTGAGGGTCCGTTCCCGTGCAACTTCCATCTTCCTTAGGAGCATGCTGTGAGTAGGTTTGAAAAATTAAGAGAGATATTTAAGTTTGCGCAATCTTCTGAAGCAGACATAGATATGCAGAAGATAAAGAAAACC